>Ga0209162_1000763_pt1 | contig 33981 bp, 22 predicted proteins | sample YNPNPMetaG_FD_187121 | JGI IMG/M metagenome (GOLD analysis project Ga0209162, IMG submission 187121) | Anoxygenic and chlorotrophic microbial mat microbial communities from Yellowstone National Park, USA - YNP NP MetaG (SPAdes) (version 2) ...
TAGCACGCCATGGTGGGGGCAGGTTTGAAACCTGCCCCCACTATGCATGCGGTGACGGGTATGATCGGCGAGACAACAACGGGTGAACGTGTGCGCATTGCGCCTGGGAGCGCGGGCCGCTGGCCCGTATGGTGCAGTGTGTGGGTGGAACCCATCGTTTGGCGCATCAGCACACCATGGTGGGGGCAGGTTTGAAACCTGCCCCCTCTATGCATGCGGTGACGGGTATGATCGGCGAGACAACAACGGGTGAACGTGTGCGCATTGCGCCTGGGAGTGCGGGCCGCTGGCCCGTATGGTGCAGTGCGCGGGTGGAACCCATCGTTTGGTGCATTAGCACGCCATAGTGGGGGCAGGTTTGAAACCTGCCCCCACTATGCATGCGGTGACGGGTATGATCGGCGCGACAACAACGGGTGAACGTGTGCACATTTCACTTGGGAGCGCGGGCTGCTGGCCCGTATGGTGCAGTGCGCGGGTGGAACCCATCGTTTGGCGCATTAGCACGCCATGGTGGGGGCAGGTTTGAAACCTGCCCCCACTATGCATGCGGTGACGGGTATGATCGGCGAGACAACAACGGGTGAACGTGTGCGCATTGCGCCTGGGAGCGCGGGCCGCTGGCCCGCATGGTGCAGTGCGCGGGTGGAACCCATCGTGTGACGCATTAGCATACCATGGTGGGGGCAGGTTTGAAACCTGCCCCCACTATGCATTCGGTGACGGGTATGATCGGCGATGCAACAGCGGGTGAACGTGTGCACATTTCACTTGGGAGCGAGGGCCGCTGGCCCGCATGGTGCGGTGCGCGGGTGGAACCCATCGTTTGACGCATTAGCATACCATAGAGGGGGCAGGTTTGAAACCTGCCCCCTCTATGCATGCGGTGACGGGTATGATCGGCGATGCAACAGCGGGTGAACGTGTGCACATTTCACTTGGGAGCGAGGGCATCTTGCCCTCAGCATCAGGTAGAAGCTGTTTCCACGTTCATCTGCACACATCCGTGATATACGTTTATCCTATCGCAGCATTTGCCCGGAAGAAACGGTAACGTTCTTTCCTCTCCGCTGTTATGAAGACATCCCCATCTTACTGAAGAGGCGTCTACACAACGTTTACAGCAAAGAACCCGGCAGGGCGTCATTCAATGGTATGTCGAGATTCGAGCGGTTGGGGCGTGGCGAGTACTTACAGGGTGAAATGAGCGCCACTCACACCAACATCGGCGGTTCAGGCCAGACGCCACTGTCCCAGGCGTATAAGATCGCACGGTTGAACGAAAACACGTGGCGGTAACGTTCGCGGTACGGTGGCGGCAGTTGTTGTTCGCTGCGGTACAGGTATTTCACGGCTGACTGCAAAGCAGTGTTGGCTTCAACGATCCGCCCCTGGGCACGGAGCACCTGAGCACGTGCAAACCAGACCTGGTGCGGGTTTTCTACCTGTGGCGCTCGCGCCAGGTACTCCACAGCTTCCAGGCTATGCCGGTCGGCAGCCTCGATGTCGCCGAGACGCAGGCAGGCAATCGCCAGAAAGGCGCGGTCGATGCTCACATCGATATGTCCCTGCGCGACGCGCAACGCCAGTCCCTGTTCCATCAACCGACGGGCTTCTTCCAACCGCCCCTGCTGGAGCAGCGCCGCGCCCAGGTTCGCCAGTGCTGCCGCCTGTTGCGCAGGCAGCGGAATCGCAACCGCGCGCTCATACGATTCACGCAGCCAGGATTCGGCTTCGGCACCGCGTCCCATCCAGACCAGCGCCGCACCCCTGTTGCTGGCGGTGACGCACATGCCACGCGCGTCGTTGATCGCCTGGAACAGTTCCCAGGCTTCCTCTGCCAGGCGCAACCCGTTGTCAAAATTGCCAATGCGCAACGCCAGGGTGCACGCATTGATACGAGCGGCTGCCATACCCTGGCGCAGTTCGAGTGCAGCATACCCCGCATAGGCGGACTGGTACGCTTCGAATGCCGCTTCAAACTGCCCCAGGCGAGCGTGCATCCGGGCGACCAGCACCCAGGCCGCGGCTTCGCTATCGGGCGCGCCCCGCTGCGCAAACAGACGTTGCGCCTCCTGTCCACACGTCAGCGCACTGACGAAATCGTTGCGCACGGTAGCCATATTCCCAAGGTTCAACATCAGTTGCGGCAATGTGGGTGATGAGGAGTCCACCAGTTGTACGGCGTGCTTCAAAGCGTTTTCGGCAGCGTCGAAGCACTCCCGTCCCTGCTCGATGTCGGCGCGCGTCAGCCAGCAGCGCGCCTGCGCCTCACGATCACGCTGCTGCTGTGCCAGCGCCAGCGCACGTTCGAGCATCTCGTCTGCTTCGTGCCATTGCTGGTTGTGTCCGAGGGCGCGCGCCAGCAGACACAACGTTGCCCAGTCGCTGTGAAGGGTGAACACTGCCGCTCGACGCAGCGCATCGATAGCGGCATTCCACTCGTTGCACGCAAGGGCAAGACGCCCGCGTTTGCGATAGACTTCGGCGCGCCAGTCAGGGTGATCGGGTGACTGTTCGACTAAACGATCCAGCGTCTCTAGCGCTGCCCGTTGTTCATCACGCAACCCGTGTTCGTGCAGAATTGATTCCTGTTCACTCAACAATTTGAACAGCACCTGTCGATCGCGAAACAGCCCCAACCCCTTCTGAAGTGCCATGAGTGCAGCATCGTGCGCATAGAGTGATCGGGCGCGCCGTGCCGCCTGAAGCCACATCTCTGCCGCCTCGTCTGGTTGATCGGCGGCGGTAAGGTAATGTGCAATGCGCACGGGGTCTGCGTTGTGCTGACGCATCACCAACGCAGCCTGACGGTGCAGCCGCTGGCGACGCGCCGGACTCAGGCTCTCCAGCACTGCTTCCTGCACCTCTGGATGAGCGACAATGTACCGCGTACCGTCAAACATGAGCCAGTCGCGTGCCTGAAGTTCCTCAAAGGCGTGTTCCACCTCATCGGCGGTGCGTCCGCTGATCTGTTGAATCTCAAGTGCATTACCGCTTTGCAGCACTGCTGCTGCTTCCATGACCTGGCGGGTGGTCGGGGCAAGCCATTTCAACTGAATCTGAATGGCTTCGTGCAGTGATGAAGGAAGTGCGGAAAGGTCTTTTCCGGCAGTGACCATCGCACGTACCATCTCGTGGGTTACCAGCGGCGCCCCGCCCGTCTGCTGCCAAATCTGTTCAGCCGTTGTCGGCGATAGACCGGCATTCAGGGCCAGACGAATAACTGTTGGGTAATCAAATGCAGGAAGGGTCAGCGATTGCAGCATACCACGCGCACGCAGATCGGAGAGCATCACATTGAGAGCGCCTCCTGCTGTGCGACAGGTGATCACCAGCGCCAGACTCGTTCCGTGCAGCGAGCGCGACAGCCAGGCAACGGCTTCAATCGAGAGTGGATCGGCCTGATCCAGGTCTTCCAGTACGACGATAACCGGCTCTCCACCCGCCAGCGCATGGATAGCGCGTGGCAGCGCCTGTAACAACCGCCGCTGTAAGAGGTGGTGAGACGATGGTACCTCTTCTACGCTCTGGCGAATGGGTTGCAAGCGGAGGAAAACGGCGCGCAATTCCGGCAGCACGCGGATGGCCTCAGTCATCCGCACGTCGGTCGGTAAAGTACGCTCTGCATCAGGATGGTTCAGTCGGTCGCGCAGCGCCGTATCGAGCAGGTCGATCATGACGCCAAAGGGGCATTGCTGCCCTGATCGTCGTGCACTGCATTGCCAGACCAGAGGACGGGTCGTTGTTTGCCGAATCTGATCCAGCGCCTGGCGAACCATGCGCGTTTTCCCGCTGCCAGCCGGTCCCTCCACAACGACAACCGGCGACGATCCGGCGAGCGCCGTGTGGAGGGCTGTGATCAGATGGGCTGTTAACGTCGGATTACGGGTCAATGGCGAGGTGCGTTCCGTGCGACCGGTGGCAACGCTGGGAATTGATGGCAACGACCAATCTCGGAAGACCAGCGACTGCACGGCATCGAGTCGGTCATCAAGAATCGCCTGATAGAGCGCCACCGTATCTGCATCAGGTTCAATCGCCAGCTCACGTTCGAGCACGGTCTTGCAATACATGAACTGGCGAATGGCATCACTACGCCGACCGGTTTTTGCATAGAGCCACATCGCTTTGCGGTGCAGCATTTCACAGAGCGGATCGAGAACGAGTGCATGTTCAGCCGCAGCAAGCGCACGCTCAACATCACCCGTGCTAGCATAGCCATCAACCAAACGTTGCCAGACATCAAGGTGCATACGCTCGAAGCGTTCGCGCTGCTGGCAAAGCCAGTGTTCAAACTCCGGCGACTCGTCAAGCTCCAGACCACTCAGCAATGGTCCGGCATAGAGTCGGGCCGCCTGATCGGCAGCGCGTAAACCATCTGGATCGGGTAGCGTGCGCGCCAGACCGGATAAGCGCACGAATTCATGCGCATCGACCCGGCACATACTGGCGTTAAAACGGATGACATCACTGCCAACGCCAGATTGACCGGTCAACAATTGGTCAGCCAGCGAACCAACTAACTGACGCAATTGCGAGAGGGAACGACGTAACCGTTGACGGCCAACGTTCTGCGGCGAGTCGGGCCACAACAGGTACGTCAGTTCATCGCGGGTGACGGCGCGTTCGCTGAGCGCCAGCACGGCCATAATTGCCAGCGGTTGTCGGCGGCGGAACGGTACATCGTGCTGATCGAGCAAGAGGCGTGGAGCGCCAAAAACTCGGAATTCAAGAGAATACGGCAACTGGTACGACATGCTGCCTCTGCGACGTGATCGATTGAGTTTCTCTGCCTGTAGCGATTATTATAATGCCAGTTCAGACGTAGGGGAATGTGATAATCGTTCTGATAGGGCTTTTCGACGTTCTCACCTAACCAACCTGCCGCTCTCATTATGATCAGCATGAATGTCACCATTCGCGGCGGCAACAACAGGAAGCGCCGCCCACCCGGCGAGGCGAGGTCGGGAAGGGGCACCTCCTAGCACAGTGTCGTTTATAGCCACTCGATCAGTTCACGTTCGATTAACCCCACTGTATCGGTCGGGGCGTAACGTCGCACAACCTTGCCGTTGCGACTCACCAGAAATTTCGTGAAGTTCCACTTGATCTCACCGTCAGGGCTGAGACCCGGTTGTTGTTGCTTCAGATACGCGAAGATGGGGTGTGTATCAGGACCGTTCACCGCAACTTTAGCAAACAGCGGGAAAGTAACGGCATAATTACGAATACAAAAGTCTTTGATCGTAGCTTCATCATCAGGTTCCTGATTAAACTGATTACTGGGAAAACCAAGCACGACAAAACCACGGTCACGGTAGCGGCGGTAAAGTGATTCAAGATCGCCGTATTGCGGGGTTAGCCCACAATGACTGGCGACGTTAACAATCAACAGCACATTGCCCCGATAGGCCGACAATGATTGAATCTTGCCATCAATGGTACGGGCTGTCAATTCGTAGATACTCATAGACGCTCACTTGAATGAAGTTTCAACTTTTCACTATTAGCAGTATGACCTGACTTCCTGCTAACGTCAACCCTGAAGATTTGGTCAGCACATTGCGCGGCCAACATGGTATGCTGAGAAAAGAATATATTCATTTTTCAAATCGGCCAGGTATGCTATGAACTCAATGACCGACAGTGATACAGCGAAAGAAAAGACTAGAGAGGATATTGCTCAGGTGCAGGCAGGCGAAGTACCATCACTATCACGGCTGAGACTATTTCGCTGGACACCCAGCATATTTCGCGCCATACCCTTCCGACTGCGATTGACATTGCTGTACACGAGTTTGTTTGCCCTTGCCCTGCTTGCAATTGGGGTTGGTGTTCATTTTGCGGTTGCTCAGGCCTTGTATGCAGGGGTGCAGCGTGATTTGACGGCGGCTACGCAGCAGGTCCGGGCCATCCTTTCAGCAGTGGGATTTCAGAGCATTCGCACCGCAAGCGGTGAATTACAGGTGTATCTCAATCGCGACTTTATTCAACTCTTTACCAACCGCAACATCGGCGCTCAATTCTTTGACGGCAGTGGTTCGCTCCTTACAAGTACCCCCAATCTCGAGCCGTATATGTTGCCTCTGCCACCAGAAGCATTCCGGTTAACGGCAGATAATATCGAGGGTATCATTGTTGATCGCGAAATTAACGGTGTGATGGTAAAATCCCTCATCACGCCGGTAGTCTTTCGTGATCAGCGTCTAATTGGATTCTTACAGGTATCACGTCCGTTGAACGATGTTATTAATACATTGACGCTGCTTCAACAAATTTTGATCGGCGGTGGATTACTGGCCCTCGTCATCGGCGGTCTTGGGGCAATGTACCTCTCGAAACAGGCACTCCGGCCAATCGAGCAGATCACCTTAACCGCGCAAAGTATTGTACGTGCCGAAGACCTGGATCGACGTATTCCAGAACCGGCAGAACGTGATGAACTGTGGCTCCTGACAGTCACGATTAATGAACTGTTGTCACGCCTGGAAAAACTCTTCCTTGCCCAGCAGCGCTTCGTCGCCGATGTCAGTCACGAGTTACGAACACCGCTGACGGCAATGCAGGGGAATCTTGAACTATTGGATCGCGATCCCTTACCCGATTCAGGCTTGCTCAGGGAAGTGATCGGTGATATGCGACGCGAAACGGCCAGGCTAATCCGTATGGTTAACGATCTCTTACTGCTGGCCCAGAGCGAGACGCACGTGGTACTACGTCACGAACCGGTTGAACTCGACACGCTGCTATTAGAGGTCTTCCGCGAATTACGACCATTAGCCGGACAAGTACGTTTACGGATCGGGGCCGAAGACCAGATATTGGTGTACGGTGATCGGGATCGGATCAAACAAGCACTATTGAATCTTGGTGTAAATGCTCTGCAATATACGCCACCAGGAGGTCTGGTTGTCTTAGGATTAGAGCGCTATCAACAGTTTGCCTGCCTGAGTGTGGCCGATACCGGTGTGGGAATCAGTCAAGAAGCGCTGCCCCACATTTTTGAACGTTTCTATCGTGTTGATCGTTCGCGTTCACGACACAGTGGTGGCGCCGGTCTCGGGTTGTCGATTGTGAAGTGGGTTGCCGAGGCGCATGGTGGTTATGTGACGGTAGCCAGTGAGGTTGGTCGTGGCAGCACTTTTGCTATCTATTTACCGTTGCCTGATGGAACCAGTATAGGAGCCGCTGAAATAATGAGTGTGGTGAGTAATGAGTAGGCGGAAGATTTTACGTACCGCTATTGCATTCGTCTGCTACGCAAAAATAGAGTACAATAGGGCTGTATGCGCACCCTAACGATCAGCGATGAAATCGTGCCGGCTGTTTATAGCTTAAATATCAGGCAACGCTTCGCAGATGTGCAATTAGTGCTGGCCTGCGGCGATCTTCCGATCTATTACCTTGAGTTCGTAGTAACGATGCTTGGTCAGCCCTGCTTTTACGTCTGGGGGAATCACGATTCGCCTGAAGTACAGGCTGATGGGCAGGTTGTAAGCTATGCACGCGGGGCTACCTGTGTTGAGGATCGAGTTGTTTACCATCAGGGGCTGCTTATCGGTGGTCTGGGTGGTTCAATCCGGTATAAACTCGAAGGGCATCATCAGTACACTGAAACGCAGATGATGATCCGTGTGCTGCGTATGACACCACTCCTGTTTCTCAACCGCCTACGCTACGGGCGTTATCTTGATGTCTTGCTCACCCATGCGCCACCACTCGGTATTCACAACGGCCCCGATTACCCCCATCGCGGCTTTCTCGCTCTATTACGCTTTATGCAATGGTTCCGTCCTCGTTATCTCATTCACGGTCATATTCATCTTTCCTACGGGTTTGGGCATCAGACCGAGACCCAATGTGGTTATACGCTGGTGATTAACACTGCCGGCTACCGTGTCCTTGATCTGGTGGTGTAGCGTATCACGTCGGCTGACAGTTGCAATCATGCACTAGCTATGGTACGCTACCCCCGTTACGGCCGTCGGCGTTGCCGGTCGATTGTGAAGCGCATTGTGTGCTGCGCTGACTATCAACTCTGGTAAGGCCGAAAGGAGAGGCCGATGTCAGCTATTCAAGCAATCGTACACGATGAATTTGCTCGCATTCGCCGCGACCAGATGCTACGCGAGCTGCTGTCGTTAATAACCCGTCAGTCGAACGAATTGCTTTCGTTTGACGAGGTGCGCGCCCGCCTCAATGTGCGCGGTCAGCATTACCTCGGTCATCAGACGGTTCCGCTTGATAAAATTGTTGGGAGCGAAGGTCGTTACGGCGATTTTGACCGCCAATTTGCTCCGCGTCATAATGCGAATCGCTACCGCTGGATGAGTATTGATCGGGCACATCACGAAGGAGTGCCGTTACCTTCTGTAGAATTGTATAAACTGGGTGACATCTACTTTGTGAAGGATGGGCATCATCGTATCTCGGTTGCCCGTTTTCAAGGTCAACGCGAGATCGATGCCATTGTCACCGAACTGGTTGTCGATGTTCCTCTCGATGCCAGTCTGAGTGTTCGCGATCTCCTTTTGAAAGAGGAGTACAGCGATTTTCTCGAATGGACTGGTTTAGCCGAGTTGCGGCCTGAGCAGCGGATTGAATTTAGCGAACCGGGTGGGTATCTCGATCTGATACGGCATATTAATGCGCATCGCTACTACATGGGGCTTGAGCTGGGACGACCGGTCACTCGCGAGGAAGCGGTGGCAAGCTGGTACGATACAGTCTATATGCCGGTGATCGAGGTCATCCGCAATCAGCAGGCACTTCGCTATTTTCCAGGGCGAACTGAAGCTGATCTGTACCGCTGGATTATGGATCACCGCTGGTATCTCCGCGAACGGAATGGTGGGGCTGATCCGGGGCCGCTCATGGCCGCTGCTGATTATGTCCGACTGTTTGGCAAGCGTAGCCTGACCGCGCTTACCGAGTGGTTGCTCGGTGCGTTACGCGGAAAAGCCGCTGCTGGCGTGTAGTTGTATTCTCGGAAATATCGTTGGTACGGAAAGGATCATCGTCGTGCAGACGTTGCTGAGTGTGTTTGAATATGCGCCGACGACCTGAGTACGCGAGCCATGTTCCGTAATTTGTTTGTGCCGACCTGCGAATTGTATGATCTGAACCTGCCTCGATGACTTGGGTGCGCGGGCCTCTGGCCCGTATTGCACGGTGAGCAGGCGAAACCTGGCAACGTCCATCAGCGTCGCGCCCAGGCGGATGGGGGCCGCTGGCCCGCACTGCACGGTGAGCAGGTGAAACCTGGCAACGTCCATCAGCGTCGCGCCCAGGCGGATGGGGGCCGCTGGCCCGCATTGCACGGTGAGCAGGTGAAACCTGGCAACGTCCATCAGCGTCGCGCCCAGGCGGATGGGGGCCGCTGGCCCGCATTGCACGGTGAGCAGGTGAAACCCAGCGGTTGGTGCATTACACACCATTGCCCACTAGTTCCACCGTTTCGGAGGTTGAGACTAAACTCGGTGCCTACGCTCACTCTTTTTTCTTGCCGCTTACTTCACTCCTGGCGGGGAGAGTGAACTGTTGCAAAGCCCTACACGCACATTCCACAATCGCCTCATAAAGGATGCACGTTACCTGTCTTCTGACGATTACTGGTATAATGTTCGCCGTGATTCGTTCACTGTATCGCTCAGTGGGAGCAATGCGATCTTCATTCTGGTTGCCCGTTGTCCTAGTCTTGATCGCCGCCAGCATCTTGCTGTTCGGCGCGGATCGGCCTCCACAGTATTGGGCAGTAGGTGAAGAAAACGAGCCTATCTTGACCAGATTTCATAGCAACGAGCGGAATGAAACCGATCTCTTCCGCTGGTCATATCCGCAGGCCACGCTCTTCATCTACGGATACCGCGGCGCTCCAGCACTAATCGAATTACGATTGGCAGCTCCACGCCGGGAAGGCATAGCACCAGCACAGGTGATTTTTACGCATCAAGACGGTCAATTGGTAACAACAACGGTAGCCGGTTATTGGCGTTACTATCGATTTCTGCTTCCAACCAGTACAACCGGCGAGTCATTTTTACGTTGGTCAACCGAACCCTACGTTGCACCACCTGATATTCGCGAATTGGGATTGGCGCTCAGCAGGGTGAATTTTCTGACAACGGTTGAACGACCCCCGCTAAGTGGTCAGATGATTGGTTGGGCAACGCTGCCGCTCCTGGTCTGGTGGGCAGGCACGCTCTGGCATTGGGCTGAACATCTGCGCAATCTTTCCACAGGACTGGCGCTACTACCTACAATCGGGTTGGCGTTCTTGCCGGTAGGGGCCGAATACTGGTTACCCTCACTTCCATGGCCGTGGTGGCCGTTGGCGCCGGTACTCATCCTTGCGCTTTGGCCGTCACTGGCTAACTATCTTCAACGTCTTTCCAAGCGGATCACCCCACAACCACGGTGGAGCTGGTTTGGGATCATTCTGGCATTTGCCGGTCTGATAGCCATACGGTTCGGTGTGCCGGCCTGGATTGCCTTGCTACCAGTTATAAGTGGTGTTTGGCTGGTCTGGCCATTGATCACCGATGACGAAGAGGGGTCGGTATGGCCGGTTGGTTGGTCATTACTGCTCATAACCGGTATCGCGTTGGCGACGCGGCTGATCGCGCTTGATCAGATGCCGTTGGCATTGTGGCGTGATGAGTCGCGCCACGGCTTGCTGGCCTTACGAGTCTGGACAGAACCAACGTTTCGCCCGATTTATGTCGTCAAAGGCGCCGATTTACCGGCGCTGTTCTTTTATCTGGTGGCGCCAATTGTCGGTAACTGGGGTGCTCATGCCTGGAGCGTGCGCCTGGTGAGTGCGTTAGCCGGAGCCTTTACTCCTCTAGCGCTTTATTGGTTTGCCTCACCGCTCATTGGACGGCGGGCAGCGGTATTGGCTGCTGCCCTGTTGGCCTGGGCTTCGTGGTCGCTCAGCATGAGTCGTTGGGCATTCCCGGCGACACTCGACCATCTGCTGGTGCTCACTGCGGGGGGGCTGCTATGGCGAGGGCTTGATCCAGGACAGCAATACTGGCGCTCGTGGAGTTATGTTGTCGGAGCCGCGCTGCTAGGTGGGTTGGCCGTCTACACGTACCACACCGGTCGCCTGGCACCATTGGCTTTGCTGGTAGTGGCAGTGTTTCGGCTTGGTCGCGATCCATCCCGCTGGCGATGGTTTTGGCCACATCTGCTTAGCGCTGCTTTGGTAGGGGCAATCGTCATCGCACCGCTGGCGCTCTATATTTTGAACGATAGTGCCGGTTTTAACCGTCGGGTAGGTTTGGTCTCAATTTTTCAGGCCAATGATCTCACCCGTCACCGACCACTCGATTTTCTCGGTGAGCATATCGTGCGCTATGGGCTGATGTGGCATGTGCAAGGTGACGCGAATGGGCGTCACCATCTTCCCCTGGCGCCGATGGTTGATCCGGTGGTTGGGTTATTTCTGCTCTTTGGGTTGGGCCTCGCCTGGCAGGCCCGTCGGCAATCGGTCGTGGTGTTGGTTGTACTCTGGCTCCTTTACCATGTGCCGGGCCTGTTAAGCTTCAATGCGCCGCATGCAATGCGTGCGTTGGGCACACTGGCCCCCGCCTGTGCGCTGGCCGGTTGGGGGCTAAGCCGATTTGGCAGTAGCCGTGAATGGCAGCGCTGGTTGATCCCTGGTATGCTAGTGCTCAGTCTATGCTTCAATCTTTGGGTCTATTTTGGACAGATGCGGACCAATCCGCAGGTGTACGGTGAATTTGATCGGGTTGAAACGGTTATGGCGTATATTGTCCGTCGTGCTGCGACACCGACCGACTCGGAGCAACGAGTATCGGTGTACTTACCACGTGAATGGGCGCTGAGTGATACAGTGCGTTTTCTGACCACCGATTTACCACTGGCGCAACAGCCAACGATCTGGCGTGGTGCGAGCGATGATGAGAATACATTGGTCGTGTTGCCAGCATTCGCTGATGCTACCGAAGTGGCAACCGTGCTTCAGGCTCTTGGTCCGAGCGCAATTGAGGTATTCCCTACTCCTACGCTTCCATCCGGCAGTGAGCCATTAGTGCGAGTTTTCGCCCGTGGTTTGGCTGCGATAGAACTGATGAGAGCGCCATGAGTTCCGAGTATGCCCTCACCTTAGCACAGGTTATCAGCGCACGATATGTCAACAACGGTCTTTACACGCCGTTCGCCGATCCATTTACTGCCGCTCAGAGTCTGGCCGGCATACAGGCGCAGATTCTGCCCGCTGCCAGTCTGGCACTCTGGAATCGTGTACCGGCCTTTAGCGCCAATCACTTCGATGACCTGCTCTACCAGAAACGGTCACTGGTGCGTATCTGGGGGCAACGGGGCACGTTACACCTTTACCCTACCACTAACTGGCCATTGATCTACGCAATGCAGGCTGATCGTGCTACCTACTGGGAGCGGGAAGCGGTGCATAATGGTTGGAATATGACCGAATATGAGGCATTTATCACGCAGGTCGCTCATCTGCTGTACGAACACGAAACGTTAGGCCGCAGTGATCTGCGGCGGTTTTTCCCGATGATTGATCAACACCATCTTTCGGGGTGGGGTGGTGTCTTTGCCATTTTGAACCGTCGTGGTCTGGCGTGTCATGCTGCACCCTGCAATGGTGAAGCCCGGATGGCCCATCGGCTGCGCTGGGTACCCGAATTGGAATGGGCGCCACCTGATACCGAGACCGCTAATGCCGAATTGCTACGTCGGTACCTTTCTGCCTTTGGGCCGGCAACGCTCACCGATATGACCTGGTGGCGTGGCCGAACGCAGGCCGAGATCAAACGTTGGCTCAAGCTCCTCGGCGACCAGGTGGTGAGAGTACAGATTAATGGTCAACCGGCATGGTGGCTCCAAGAACAACTTGATCGGTTATCCGATCTACCATCACCTGCTGAACTGCCACCCCATTTACTGGGACGTTTTGATCCCCTGTTGCTTGTCACTCGCGACAAACACTGGCTGATCGATGATGCCTTCTACAAGCGCGTCTGGCGTCCAGCCGGTCATATCGAAGCAACCATATTGCTTGGTGGACGCATTGCCGGTACCTGGCGGTACGATTGGCACGGAACCAGTCTGCTGGTAACCTTGCGACCATTTGCTCCACTCGCAACGTCGCTACGGTCTCAACTCGAAACATTAGCTGCTCGTGTTGCCGAACATTTTGCGACGCCTTTAGGAGACTGTCGATGGGAAGTAATGGAGTAACGTGGCGGTTATTGCCACCAGTCCACGGTGATCCGGCGAGCGAACTAGCTGCCGGTACAGCAATGCTGGCCGGATTGGTCACCACTCATCAACCGGCTCTTCGCTGGTACACTGCTGGCCCCCAACCAGCTCTGGTTATCGGCTCCGGGCAAAAACTGAGTGAGGTTGATCAGCTGGCGCTACGGCAACAGGGTGTCACGCTTCATCGGCGTGCGAGCGGTGGCACGGCAGTGTTGTTCGTGCCGGGTTTTCTCATGCAAGATATTGCCTTGCCACTCGACCATCCCCTGGCTCACCCCGATGTCAGCGAGTCGTACCGTTGGTTAGGAGAAGTGTGGCAGGCAACGTTGATGCAGTTTGGTATTCAGACCCGGCTTATCGACATCGCAACTGCCCGTACCGACCGACAGATGCTCGATACCTTAACTGCACGGGCTTGTTTTGGTGGTCGGTCTCCTTACGAATTGCTGGTCGCGGATCGAAAGCTGGTTGGCTTTGCCCAAATTCGACGTCGGGAAGGGCTGCTCTTTCAAGTGGGAATCTACACCTGCTGGCCAGGCCAGCAACTGGCGACCTTGTTAGCAATTCCATCTGCTGAACGCCATCTCTTCAGTGAGCGCCTGAGTCGTCGTGTCACGGATCTGACGACGGTGTGCTCAAGTCCGCCTGACTTGCACCGTCTGGCGACCGCATTTGCTACCGTCTTGCAACAGCGGTACGATGTTCACATAGCTGCCTCGGATTGGACGACAGAAGAATTGAAGGTAATGACTGCTGTCCAGTCGCGTTTTTTACCATTACCTTTGGAAGGTTAGTTTATTCATAAGCCATGCGCTGGTCAATATTGCTCCTGAGTTTATTAATGGTCAGTATGTTGAGCGCCTGCGGCCAACGTGAGACCGTTGTATCTGCACGGGCACCAATTGGGCCTCAACCTACGATGTTACCTAGCGTTACTCCTGAATTGTCGGCTACAGCCAGTACCCCCCTGGTCGCGGTAATGGAACCGGTACAACCAACTCCTACACCGAGCCTGGTCGATCTTGCCGGGCAAATCGACACCTACCTGCGCGATTTGACCGTACAAGGACGTTTTCGCGGTTCAGTGCTGGTTGCAACCACAGGGCGTATCTTGGTTGCACGTGGCTACGGCCTGGCTAATGTCGAGCGCGACCTACCCAATACCGCCCAGACCCGTTTCCGTATTGCTTCAATCTCGAAACCGATTACAGCAGTGGCGATTATGCAGTTACAGGCTGCCGGGAAGTTAGCGGTCACCGAGTCGGTGTGTCGTTATCTGCCCGACTGCCCAACGGCATGGCAACCCATTACCCTCGCCCATCTCCTCTCACACACCGCCGGCATTCCCAATTATACCGATTTTACGACGTTTGAGCAGGTTGAACGCTTACCGGTAACTCCCACCCAGCTCGTTGCTCGTTTCCGCAATCTGCCACTCGAGTTTGTACCAGGCAGTGCGTATCGATACAGCAACTCCAACTACGTAGTTCTTGGATTAGTGATTGAGGCGGTTAGCGGTCAATCGTATGCCGATTACATCCGCGACAACATCTTCATCCCTGCCGGCATGATCAATAGCGGCTACGATAGTGGTGATGCCTCGGTGCTTAATGGTACGGTTGGCTACCTTGGGCCAGACAACGAGCGGGCAATCCCAATCGATACCAGTAATCTGTACAGTGCCGGTGGCCTTTACTCGACCGTCGAAGATCTTTACCGATTCGTCCAGGCCTTGAACAGTGGGCAATTACTCCCTGCTGCTGAGCTGAGCCAAATGTATACCCCCAATCGCAGTAATTACGGTTACGGCTGGAAAATCGAAGAGCGTAACGGGCGACGGGTGATCTACCATCCTGGCTTTATCTCAGGGGCTGTCACCCATCTGGCGTACTATCCCGATAGGCAGAGTGTGATTGTCGTTTTGAGCAACATGGAACGCACCAGTGCCGATGCTATCGCGAATGAGATCGGCGCCTGGCTGCCATAAGGGTCACACTTGATTCACAACTGGCCGCTATCATTCCAGTGATCAAACTGCAACAGATAATTTGGATCGTGATAGCGATTGGGATGAAACGCAGCCGCGTAGTCAGGGAGTGACCCACCAACCACATACGTCACGAGAAGTTCAGCGGCTGCGAGCGCTGCCATGATGCCATACCCGGCCAGCGCACCAATCACAAATGTTCCCTCCACCGGAAGCGGGCCGATCAGTGGCCGATTCTCTGGCGTACACGTATAGTATCCGCCATCGAGATAGGCACGGGGGAGCCGTTCGAGGTAATTGGCAAGCCCTGGCAGCATGACCGACATCCCGCGCAGCGCAACCTCGAAGAAGCTATCATCGAGTGGCACCGGAAAGCGAGGGTTCCGGTTCTGCTGATCGTGAGGATGGTAATCCCATAGCAATAGCACCTGTCTACTGCCCCCCTCGCCTTCGGGCCGACAATGTACTCCCGGTGGTAACGGTTTGGTTAACCACTCAGTGGCGGGATCGGCACGCAGATCATCGCGTTCTGCCTCGTTCCAGTTCAACTCAATCGGATCACCCCAAATCAACAATGGTGCATCACGAGGCACAACACCGAGCGGATCGGCGAAGGCGGCCTTAAGGTGCACCTGGTGATGTACTGGTAAGTCAATCCCGATCAGATCGCCAACCTCTGCCAGATATGGTCCGGCAGCATTCACAAACCTTGGCGTCTGAATTGAGTAAGTACCGCTTGTGGTAGCTACTGTCACAGCAGTGACCCGCCCACCGACTTGGGTAACAGCCGTTACTTTCCCCCGCAGCACGGTCACGCCAGCAGCCCGTGCCTCCTCAAGTAACAGCGCACCCAACTGCTGAGCACTTAACCAGCCAGCACGCCGAACATGCAAGACGGCTGCCGTTCTCGGATTCAGAGCCGGAAAATGGTGCCTGATCAGGTCTTGATCAAGGAGCAAATCAACGCCGGTAGGCGCCTTCTGCCAGTCATGTCCAACAGTCGATCGGTAGTCAGCATCGGCACGGTCGTGAATACGGAGTGGACCCACACCATCGGCGACAGCCTGGAGTGCTTGCAAGCGCCACTGTTCGGCCCGCTCGAGATCGGCCGTTGCGTAGAGATAGCCACGGCGATTGAGCCGGATTCGATTGGCACTCCGCACAGCTATAGTTTCCAGCCGGTCAATACTTCGATTCATAAGGGCTACCATCGCCCGGTCTGGCCACCAATTACGATAACACTCGGTCGATTTATCGCTGGTCAATGCCAACGGATCACCCGCTTCGACCAGCACAACATCGCGCCAACCGTGAACGACGGCTAACTCGTGGGCGACAGCGACGCCGGCAATTCCTGCTCCGCAGATAACAATTGACGCAGAAGATGCCATCAAGAACCTCGCAGCGGCGACAGATACTTAATGCACGCAGTTTATCCATGCAACAGCATCATAGCATACGTAGATAGGTTGATCTAGAATGAGGTGTTTGAGAACTGCTCGTCCTCACCGAATCGACACTATCTGAGCTAATTGTTGCCGGTCACGTATGCAACACCACGTTCACCGCCCAACCAGCGGCACGAATGCCTTGATCGGAGGCTGTGTGATTTCCACCGTCAACGAATTACTAAAGCTGCTACACACAACCTCATTGCAGGCACGCAGACGCAATCCATAGCGGCCCTGATCGAGCAGGACACTATTGTTGAGGAGCGGGAACAGCCACGTCAAGCCATCGATACGCCGCGCTTCAACCTCATAGCGAACAGCACCACTCACCGCCGTGAACGAGAGCTGAACAAGCGGCCCACCGGTACTGCTTAGCGCAAGGAGCGTTGGCGGTTCCAGATTCGCCGATGGCGCAGCAGAACCAAACTCAAACGCGCCAAGATCACACGCACCAACTCGTGCTGCACCACGCTGATCGGTCGGCGGACAATCGGCCCCGACGTTGATCGCCGGACTATCGGCCAGCAATGCCAGGGTCGGCAACGGCCCGCCATGCATCGCAACGGTTGCATCGAGCCGCGGATCGGCCTGCTGAATACCATCGACACACGCCCGTCCGACAGGGGTTTGCAAATTCCGACTGCCGCGCAATGGTCCGAAACATTGCACCGAGTCGTGTGTACTGCCGAGTTGGTTGCCGGCAATAATGACGTTGCGTAACTCGACATCGGCACTATTCGTTGATGTGTTGTACACACCACCCCCTAAACGGTCGGCATAGTTGTAGGCAATGGTCACATTGACAAGCGCAACTTGCCCCCCGTTGAAATAAAGGCCGCCACCGTTCCCCTTATCGGCACCCTGCGCATCTGCCCGGTTACCAACAACGGTCAGATTACTCAACGTAGCGCGATTCCAGCCTGACTGCATCGTACTCTGTGCAATCAGAATAGCGCCACCGGCATCTTCAGAACGATTGTTCACAAAGGTCGAGTCGCGCAGCATCAGTGGCCCGTTATGGTGCATTAAGGCACCACCACTGGCCCGGTTGTTTCTGTTAAGATAGACCGTGTTATCGGCGAAAAAGCTACGCTCAATTTCGGAGCTATCAGGATAGTAGAGATACGAATAGACCGCACCACCGAAATTGCGAGCTTTATTGCCAATGAAAATGGTATCACGAATGATGATTTGCCCGCCAACACCTTGTGGACCAGCGCCATCGTTGTAAATAGCGCCACCGAAACCAAAGTTTGCGACGTTGCCACCGTGCGAACTATCATTATCGCGAAAAGTCGAACGCAAAACGGTGATCGGGCAACGGAGATTGTAAATGGCCCCACCGTTGATACCGCGATTATTCTCGAACAAGCTATCTTCAATATGCAACCGACCAAAGTGCATCGAGATCGCCCCACCGCCCTCCTCATCGGTACCGGCAGTGCTATCGTTGTTGCGAAAGATGCTGTTGTACACAAAGACTTGGGCATTGAGACCGGCGGAACGGATTGCACCCCCTTCGACACTCCACCCATCGCTGAGGGTGAGATTGCGGATAGTAAGCTTCGCGTCGTAGAGCCAGATAATTCGGGTTTGTCTACCACCGCTGAGTGTCACTCGCCCACCCTGCTGCGGGCCACCGCCGTCAATTTCAGTATCCCGACGCACTTCCAGTTGATCAGAGAGCGTGATAGTCACCGGTTGAGAGCCACAGTTAAAGGTGACACGACCACCACCAGCAATGGCGGCGCGTAGAGCAGCTTCGGTACAACTCGCTGGAGTACCGTTGCCAACTACTCCAGCAGCTTGAACGGGTGTTGCTGTCCAGAGAAGAACGATACCGATCACAATTAGCCAGCGCACCGCGTATAACATTTTTGTCATCTTGACCGCTCCTTAATCGGGCTAAGATGAAATTTCATTCATCTCGAAGATACCTGATGGTATCTTTGGCGGTCTACATGACTTTTTGGCTATATATAGATAGTACCTGGGTAAACAGATGACAAAAGATTCATTTTCTTCGCACGTCGTCGCAGTACGGCTGCCCCCACCTTCCCCCTAGGCCCCTTTCTCTCACACCAGGGAAGCGGAAGAGATGGTTGCAGGAGGTGAAATCGTTCCAGCTTCTGCCGCTCCCTCCGTTCTGTTCTGTTCGCACGAATGCACAGAGGGACGCGCTAGTGCCGCGTCCCTCCATCGGCGTGGCGGATCATCTTAGCCCGCCATTACGAAACCGGTACGGTAATCAGACTTATGGTCTCAGAATACCGGTCGTCTTCAGCAATGCCCGTCCGATTCGGCATTCAAGAATGATGCTACTCTTCCACATTGAAGTCTTCAGCCTGCCGATCCAGTTCGGCACGTTCAAGAGCACTGCCAATGCTGAAATATTTTGCCTCTGGATGATGCACCACGATTGCTGCGGTACTCTGCTCAGGCACCAACTGGAACGCTTCGGTGAGCGTCACGCCAATCTCTTCGCCGGGCAAAATCTGCCAGAGTTTGGCATGTTCAGCGAGATCAGGACACGCCGGGTACCCCCACGAGTACCGCTTTCCGCGACGTTCATCCAGCCCCAGCCCTTGCCGAATAATACGGTTTGTGTACTCGGCTAACGCCTCGGCCAGGCTCACACCGAGACCGTGGATATAGTAGCTACGGCTATAGTCGCCTCGCTGTTGTAACGTATCAACCAGCTCGTCAACAGCGCTCCCCATCGTGACAATCTGAAAGGCGGCAAGGTCGTACTCTCCGCTGTCAACACTTCGGAAGTAGTCGCTAATGCAGAGACGTTCACGCGCCGGTTGGCGTGGGAAGACGAAACGAGTCAGTTCACGACGGCGGTCAGCCGGATCGTACACGATCAGTTCGAGACCATCGCTCTGCACCGGGAAATAACCGTAAATCACCCGCGGTTGAAGCCAGCCATCGCGCTCGGCTTCGGCAATCAGTTCGCGCACTTTCTGATCAAACTCTGCCCGCAGTCGTTCCCATTCGGCGCCTTTCGCATTCTTTGCTCCCCATTGTAAGCGGTAGAGACTGTTGCGGTCGAGACACGCTACTACATCACTCAGGCGAATACGGCTGGTCGCTCGCCAACCCCAAAAAGGCGGTACCGGCACCGGCACATCGGTACGTACTGCTGACCGCACCCCTTCGGCCCTACCTCGTGACGCCTCACCCAACTCGGCTAACGCAACCCGCCCGGTCAGGCGTCGGTGCAGTACGTTGGCCGCTTCACGAATGGTCTGCTCGATAAACTGATCCCGCGTGGCCGGATTACTCAAGCGATCCATTGTCTCAAGACCTTCAAAAGCGTCCTTGCAGTAGAAGACACCGGCAGGGTACGGCTCTTCGTCATCAACGAACGTGATACGTTGACCATACTGACGATTGATTGCCGCTCCACCTACCAGCACCGGAATGTGAATTCCACGCCGGTACAATTCTTGTACACATAGCGGCATCTGTTTACTGGTACTGACCAGAAGTGCCGAGAGACCGATTGCGTCAGCGTTTACTTCGAGCGCCTTCTCGATTATGGTATTGATCGGCACCTGCTTGCCAAGATCATATACGGTGTAGCCGTTGTTCGAGAGAATGGTATTTACCAGATTCTTCCCGATGTCGTGGACATCGCCGTAGACCGTAGCAAGCACAACTTTGCCCTTGCTCGCCCCTTCAAGACGGTCGAGGTAGCGTTCGAGCCGCGCAACCGCTTTCTTCATTGCCTCGGCGCTTTGCAAGACAAAAGGCAGAATGAGCTGACCGGTCCCGAAGAGATCACCGACTTCCTTCATGGCCGGGAGTAATACGTTGTTGAGCACATCAACTGCTGCCTGCCCTTGTGGTGAAGCACCGTGCTCATTGCGTAGCGCGGCAGCCGGATCACTCAGGCGTAACCCTCTGGCCTGAAGACGCTGATCAACCGCCTGGTCAATATCGTCTTCAATGCCTTCCTTTTTACGATGCAGTATCTTCCAGTGCAGACGCTGATCAACCGTCATCGTTGCAGTAGGGTCTTCACGCTCGCTATCTTGCGTGGCAGCGTGCTGTTCAAAATAGGCAATAAAGCGCGCCAGCGCATCCTCACGGCGAGCAAAGATCAGGTCTTCGCAGACCTCGCGTTGTGCGGGATCGATTTCGGCGTATGGCGTCACATGGGCCGGATTAATGATCGCCGTATCAAGACCAGCGGCTACGGCATGGTAGAGAAACACCGAGTTGAGGGCAGCACGGGCGTGTGGAGCCAATCCAAAGCTCAAATTACTGACACCGAGGGTAGTGAAACAACCGGGAATCCGTTCTTTGACCAGACGTATCGCCTTGAGCGTCTCAACAGCCGAATAGCGCAACTCTTCCTGACCGGTGGTGATGGGAAACGTCAATACATCGAAGACCAAAGCTTCTGCCGGAATGCCATACTCGTCACGAGCGATCTGGGCAATCTGTTCGGCAATCGCCACTTTCCGCTCGGCGGTATGCGCCATACCCTCCTCGTCAATGGTCATCGCAATCACGGCCGCACCATACCGTGCGGCAAGTGGCAAGACCTTATCGATCTTGGCGCCACGTCCCCCCTCGAGCGACACAGAGTTAATCAGCGCACGACCCGGATAGATCGATAAAGCTGTCTCAAGAACGTCAGCTTCCGTTGTATCAATCACGAGCGGCAACTCGATATTCAAGGTCAGCTTCTTGATCAGGCGCACCATCTGCTCTTTTTCATCGTTACGCTCGGTCATCGCCACACAGACATCGAGCATGTGCGCGCCACTCTCAACCTGTTCGCGGGCCACTTCTAATGCACCATCATAATCATCACGCAGGAGCAACCGCTTGACCTTCCGCGAACCAAGAGTATTTAGCCGCTCACCAATCATGGTCAGGGTCGCATCCTGTCGTAGTGCAGCGGCACGGATCCCAGAGCTAACACTGGGAATGTATTCGATCTGTCGCTCTTTGGACTTGGGTGAGTCACCTAATATCTGGCGCAACCGTGCGATATGAGCCGGACGGGTACCGCAACAGCCACCAACTACTGCGACACCGTAATCATGCACAAATTCACCTAAGATGGCTGCAAACGGCTCTGGTTCCATGGGGTACACAGTACGACCATCAACTTCGAGAGGCAGACCGGCGTTGGGAATGCACGAAATCGGTTTGCGGGAATGGGCGGTCAGGTACTGAATTGCCGCCCGCATATGTTCAGGGCCGGTACCGCAATTCAGACCGATCACATCAACCGGCATTGCTTCAAGGGTCGCAATCAGGGCTGGCACATCGGTACCGAGCAACATCCGCCCGGAAAGATCGAGAAACACCTGCGCCTGCACCGCGATGTCAGGGCGATGAAGATCAATCTTCGCCCGACGGATACCGTCTAACGCAGCTTTCACTTCAAGAATGTCAACACTCGTCTCAACCAGGAGGAGATCAACACCCCCCTCGATCAAGCCGACCGCCTGCTCGTAGTAGATGTCCGAGAGTTCGGCAAACGTAATATCACTCAATGCCGGATCATCTGAAGAAGGCAACTTCCCAGTTGGCCCCATCGAACCGGCAACATAGCGTGGTCGGCCATCACGAGCCGCAAACCGATCAGCAACCCGACGCGCCAGCATGGCGGCAGCCCGGTTAATCTCAATGGTGCGATCGCCCAATCCCCATTCGGCCAGACGCAGCCGCGTACTCTGAAACGTGCATGTCTCGAGTACATCACAGCCAGCTTCAAGAAACGAGGTATGGATCGCTTCGATGACATCAGGACGGGTAATGACCAGATAATCACGGCACCCAAAGGTGGCTTCGCCACCGTAGTCGGCAGCCGTCAGATCAAACGTATCAATAGAGGTGCCCATAGCACCATCAAAAATCAATACCCGTTCGGCAAGCGCCTGTAGATAAGTTGGTCGTTTCACAATTCCCTCGTCTAGCCCGTCAGTATCAGGTGCCAACCACAACGTATGACCATCTCAAGAGATCGTCAGATCGCCTAGTCGCGCTTGGCAAGGGTCTCCATCAAGCGTAGCCGTGTGACGTAACTTCCCCCAGCTAATCAGAGGAAGGAATCATTAAAAACCATAGCGCAGACGATGGTTGAGATGACTTCCGCCACAAAGAAGCGCCGGTAATCATTCCATACAGCACTGGCGCATTTCCTTCTATCAACAATAATACTCGATATAGGGCAGGATTTCAAAGGGTCTATTGCACTTACCAGCAAGAACGAGGATGTGCAGGCAGGCCAGGAGAGGATGACACCAGCAGCTCTGCTAATCAACATGCTGATGATCAAGCGTGCTCACCCAATTCCGCCAGAAAGCCAGACCACCATCAATTAAGCGTTGTTTGACTACTCGTCGCCAGATAAATCACCCGCTCGCCGATGTTTGTCGCCCGATCCGCAGTCCGTTCAAGCGCATGCACCATATCAAGAAGATCGATTGCTGCTTCAAAGCGTTCAGGATCCTGTCGTGCATCGGCAATAATCAATGCGCGCAACGCATCTTCGAGTTCGTCAACCCGTTCATCATACGCGGTAAGTGAACGGGCCAGATCAACATCCTGACGCAAAAAGGCCTCCAGACTAGTATTCAGCATCTGTAACGCCAGTTGCGCCATCTCTTGCATTTGCGGTGGTGGGGCAACAAATGCCGTCCGCCGGGCTGCTCGTCGTACCCGTTTGGCAATACTGTTTGCATAATCGCCAATCCGCTCTAACTCGCTAGCAATCGCCGACACCACACTGGTCAGGCGCAGGTCGGAAGCCACAACTGGCTGCTGGGTTGCCAGCACATGAATCACACTTTCTTCAAGTGCACGCCACGCATCATCGATCTGTCGGTCATCGTTCATAATCTGAGCGGCAGCGATAGTATCCCACGTCTCCAGACAACGAATTGCGCGCAGAAGCTGCTGCTCAACCATACTGAACATGCGCAGCAAATCTTCACGAAGGGCACCGATCTGGCGAATATAACGCTCGCGCACCATTGAACCTTCCTTCCCTAGCCGAGGAACAGCAGAATGATTGCTGCACCGTAATACGGCATAACTCTCCGTCGAGTTATCGCTATTGTACCGATAATTTGTTTCATTATACTTGAAACCTCGCATAATTTGGGAAGAACAAGTAGAGATTTTCTACAATTTGGTGTGTAAACGGTAGAGACATTATATCGAATTGTGATAGGAACGCATGCTTCAGGAAATCCTTCCCTCTGCACAATCAGTCAGGTATCAGCACCCCTGCGTGCGAGAGGTAGAAACCGCCCCAATCTGCGCTCACGCTAGGGTGAGGGGCTTGACGGAGCGATAAACTCGTGGTAAAATAGTGTCAGTTTTACACCAAATACGGGAGGAGAGTCATGACCGCGATTAAAGACCTGGCAACGCGCAGCGCCTCGTTCCTCACTTACCTCGAAGAGTGGTACCATAATCTACCGCAAGTTGATCTGGCAACCATTGTTGATAAGACCCCCGAACGTGTCGCACTCTGCTCGATTGATATGATCAACGGCTTTTGCAAAGAGGGACCACTGGCCGGGCCACGAGTCGGTGCCCTAATCGAACCGGTCGTGCGGCTTTTCAACCGCGCCTACGAACTCGGCGTTCGTGCGTTTGTCTTGACGCAAGACACCCACGATCCGAACACACCCGAGTTTGCTGCGTACCCACCGCATTGTCTGGCCGGTACTGCCGAAAGCCAGACCATCCGTGAACTGGCCGAATTACCATTTGCCGACCAGATTGTTGTCATTGAGAAGAACTCGCTCAGTTCACACCTCGGTACACGCTTTGGTGCCTGGCTATCCGAGCATCCGCAAATTGACACCTTCGTTTTGGTTGGTGATTGTACTGATCTGTGCGTATACAGTGCTGCAATGCACCTACGTTTGGAAGCGAACGCTCTGAACCTCAAACGCCGGGTGATTGTGGCAGCCAATGCGGTTGACACCTTTGATACTCCGGTGGCAACAGCACGCGAGCTAGGGATTTACGCTCACGACGGCGATCTCCACCATGTCCTTTTCCTGCACCACATGGCGCAAAACGGGATTGAAGTGATGAATATAGTGTAGGCTGTCGAGGGGAGCGGAGGGGCAGCCGTGCAGGCTGCCCTATGCGTTTCATGCAATCTTGCGCGAGCGCTTCGTCGAACGTGAAGGTGTCGGTGCAGATGATTCCTCTTTAGGTTCAGCCGATTCTGTCAATGGTGCTCCCGCCTGAGCCTCATCGAGCGAATTAGTAATGTAGTCACACTTTGGATAGCGCGCACAGCCATAGAATGGGCGTCCAAACTTACCTCGCCGCCGCAACAATTCTCCTTCACCACACTTCGGGCAGATCACGCCAGTCGGTTCGGGAAGTGGTACCGGCTTCCCATCACGACCAATCCGACGTGTATTGGTGCACTCAGGATACCCCGAACAACCGAGGAAGGGGCCGAAGCGGCTCTTCTTCACTACCATTGGTCGCCCGCAGACATTACACAACACATCACTGGTTTCAGGGGCGCTGGTCTTGTCGATAACAATCTGACCATTCTCATCACGGTGAAAATTACTGGTAAAGTCGCACGATTCACCTTCGCCCTCGCGATTGTAGCGGGAACAGGCCAGAAACTCACCGTTACGCCCAAAACGGATCACCAGCTTTGCCTGACCACACTTCGGGCAATCGAGATCGGTCACAATCTCTTCGCGTTTGACATTGCGCATCTGGTGCTGAGCCAACTCAAGTGTGGATCGGAATGGGCCATAGAATTCTCGCAAGACCGGCACCCACTTCTTTGAACCTTCAGCAATATCGTCAAGTTGTTGCTCGAGCGCCGAGGTAAAATCGTAGTCAACGATATTCCCGAAGTGCTCAACCAGCAGGTCGGTAACAATGCGTCCCAGGGTAGTGGGAATCAGCTTCTTGTCAACCATCTCGACGTATTCACGCTCCTGGATGGTCGAGAGGATCGTCGCATACGTACTGGGACGACCAATCCCCAGCCGTTCCAATTCTTTCACCAAACTGGCTTCAGTATACCGAGGCGGCGGTTCGGTGAAGTGCTGAAGCGGCAACAGTTCAACCAGTTGCAGCATTTCACCTTCGGTCAACGGCGGCAGACGGCGTTCACTGTCCTCATCTTCTTCGCCTTCATCGAGACTAACGTTATAAACGGCGAGAAAGCCGGGAAACTTGAGCACCGATCCGGTGGCCCGGAAGAGATACGCCGGTGCATTGGCAATCACCGGTGATGCTGCAATATCAACGGTCGTGCTATCGAACACCGCCGGTGCCATTTGCGAGGCAATAAACCGCTTCCAGATCAGATCGTAAAGTCGCCATAGATCACGTTCGAGCTTTTCGCTCAACAGCTCTGGCAAACGAGCACTGCTGGTCGGACGAATCGCCTCGTGTGCCTCTTGCGCACCTTTCGCCTTCGTCTTATACACCGGTGGTTGATCGGGCAGATATTCATTCCCAAAGCGCTGGGCGATAACTTCTCGTGCCTCCGCCTGTGCTTCTGCTGCTACCTGCACACTGTCGGTTCGCATATATGTGATGAGTCCAACGATACCGTCCTCACCACCAATATCGACCCCTTCGTACAGACGCTGGGCCAGCATCATGGTCTTCTTGGCACTGAAACCCAATTTACGCGCCGCCTCCTGTTGCAGGGTACTGGTGATAAAGGGCGGAGGCGGAGTACGCCGCTTATCGCGGCGTGTCATACGAGCAACGGTAAAGGTTGCGCCGTGAAGTTCGGAAACAATCTCTTCGGCTTGCTCGCGACGCTCAATGGAGAACTTCTCCAGCTTCTTCCCACCACGCTCAATTAAGACTGCCCGAAAGAGATCACGCGGCGCAATCCCACCTTCCTTGAGCAGATCGGCTTCGATAGTCCAGTATTCCTGCGGTTGAAAACGCTCGATTTCACGTTCCCGCTCGACAATCAGCCGTACTGCTACCGATTGCACCCGACCGGCGCTCAATCCACGCTTAACTTTATCCCATAGCAACGGACTTAATTGATAGCCGACCAGCCGATCAAGAACACGGCGTGCCTGTTGCGCCTCAACCAGATTCTGATTGATCTGGCGCGGCTGTTGTAATGCCTGCTGCACCGCATTGCGGGTAATTTCTTGAAACACGACTCGATACACCGGAGTCTTTTTCGGGAGCTTAACGGCCTGTGTAATATGCCAGGCTATCGCCTCGCCTTCACGATCAGGATCGGTAGCCAGATACACTGCTTCGGCATTACGTACAACCTGGCTCAACTCGCTAACTACCTTCGGTTTCACGATCTCGTATGAAGGCGTAAAATCGTGCTCAATATCGATAGCAAGACCGCTTTTGGGCAAATCACGCACATGCCCCATACTAGAAGCGACCTTGTACCCTTTGCCCAGATATTTTTGAATCGTCCGTGCTTTTGCCGGCGACTCAACAATCACAACTTTGTCACCCATCGTGATTATTCCCGTGGTTGAAAGGCTTCTCAATCATACCAGCATTCTCTTCTGCTTTCGCACTATACGCGGCACGGGCCAGCTTGTCAAGAAAGAGTTTTATCAATAGCTGCATAAGCGGGGGTGGATGGGACCCGTGTGCTGATGTCGCTACAATCGGTTCCACTCGCTCTTCCTAAGTCAGAGATTGTTGTCAGACGTGCGCCCCTTCTTGGACAAGAGAAGTATTTTTTAGATATACATTGCAGAAATAGGGTATCATACACGATTATCAGTATTAGTTGTGAAAAGGAGACACACGATGCTTAGCGAAAAGATCCAACAGGCCCTGAACCGCCAGATCACCTACGAATATGCCGCCTCGTATACCTACCTGGCAATGGCGGCCTACTTTGAATCGCTCTCGCCGACCGGTTTCGCACACTGGTTCCGCGTTCAGAATGAAGAGGAGCGCGAGCACGCCATCCGCTTCTTTAACTACGTTAACGACCGTGGTGGACGGGTTATCCTCAGCGCTATCGAAGAACCGCGGAACGAATATGCCTCCCCGCTCGATGCTTTCGAGCACGCCCTGGCCCATGAACAACGAGTGACGGCTTCGATCCACGCTATCTATGCCTTAGCCGTGCAAGAGAACGACTATGCGACCATGAGTATGCTGAAATGGTTTATCGATGAGCAAGTTGAAGAAGAGAAGAACGCCGACGAGATTATTCAACACCTCAAACTGATTGGGAACGATGGTGTCGGCCTGCTGATGCTTGATCGCAAATTAGCCGAACGCCAAGAGGAAGAAGAATAGCAGGTATCTACAAAGCTCACTAACCTACATCGCTTGCTAGGGGTAGGAGTTTTCAGCGTTCCCAACTTTTGGCCACATTCGATGACCGGCCAGGGCAGTGGAGGCCACTCGCGCCTATCCCGTGCCCACTGCCAACGCCCCCCGACCGGCGTGGTCACCTGGGTGCGCGGGCCTCCGGCCCGCACCGTTTGGCCACATTCGATGACTGGCCAGGGCAGCGGAGGCCACTCGCGCCTATCCCGTGCCCACTGCCAACGCCCCCCGACCGGCGTGGTCACCTGGGTGCGCGGGCCTCCGGCCCGCACCGTTTGGTCACATTCGATGACTGGCTAGGGCAGCGGAGGCCACTCGCGCCTATCCCGTGCCCACTGCCAACGCCCCCCGACCGGCGTGGTCACCTGGGTGCGCGGGCCTCCGGCCCGCACCGTTTGCTCACATTCGATGACTGGCCAGGGCAGCGGAGGCCACTCGCGCCTATCCCGTGCCCACTGCCAATGCCCCCCGACTGGCGTGGTCGCCTGGGTGCGCGGGCCTCCGGCCCGCACCGTTTGGCCACATTCGATGACTGGCCAGGGCAGCGGAGGCCACTCGCGCCTATCCCGTGCCCGCTGCCAATGCCTCCCGACCGGCGTGGTCACCTGGGTGCGCGGTCCTACAGCCCACATCATGCGAGGTGCAGAAACCCATCGCTTCGTACATCAGCCAACATTTCTCTTCCTTCCCCCTTCCCCCGCAAGCGGAGGTGAACCCGTCTTGGCAATGCGTCAACAAGTATGATCGGCAAGCTAACAAGAGGTTGGACAGCACGCCATCGAAACGGAAACCCACCTCTCTTTCGCACACTTCTATACTCTTTGCCCTCCTCTCTCCCTTCACCTCTGCTAGAATCAGGTGAAAACGTCGAACAACCCCAAGCAAAGACCTCCTCAGTTGCAGATAGAGCGAGATTGGCATATTATAAGCGATTGAAGCGCTTGTAATCGAGGTTGCTCATGCAAACAACGCTTAACCAGATACCAACACCACTCGCCATTGGGTTGATCATTCTCGGTATCGTCATTATTCTGTTGGTTGTGCTGATTGTGCGGCGGCGGCGTGCATCACAGGCACTTCCTCCTGCGCCGGAAACTCCGCCACCAACAAAGATCGACTACACCGCCATCCCGCTTGAAGAACCGCAAAGCTGGCAGGATCGGTTGCGCAATCTTTCCCTGGCAGCAAAGATTCTCTTCGTCTTGATCCCGATCTTGCTGTGTATGGGGATCGGTATTCTAGTATTGAGTCTGAGCAATGATCAGACTGCTGTACCACCACCTACACCGACCCCATCACCCATACCGGTTACGCTCACCATTGAAGATGCAACCATTGTCCGCACCAACCCACTAACCTTAAGTGTGCGTGTACGTAGCACCGGCCTACCCGATAACACCGAATTACAGGTTGAACTACACGCCGATGGTCAACCGCTGCGCTGGTTTGATCCAGCAAAGAAAATCCAAATTCGTCGTGATCGTGGTGATTTCCGTGAACCAAAACTTCTCGATGGCGATCCAACACCAAAAGGCCGAAAGTATACCGTTGTTGTCAGTACACCCGACGGTAGCCTGAGCGCCGAAGCTGAACTGGAAGTGTTGCCAACCTTTGCCGCTGCGTTTTACGGTACTGAGCCAACGCCCTCTCCTTCGCCAACGCTGTCGGCAACCGCAACCCCCACCGTAATCGCTGTCCAGGAAACTCCGACGCCACTGCCACCAACGGCCACACCTACACCGACGCTGCCAACCGGACAACGGGTAGCAGTGACCAACGGTGGTAATGTGCGGAAGCTCCCTTATACCGGCGTGAACAACGTGATTGGCGGCATTAACGCTGGCGAAGAGGTGCAGATTCTGGCCCGTACTCCCAACGCCCTCTGGTATTATGTACGAACTGTGCGGAACGAGGTGGGTTGGGTTAGCAGAACATTAATTGCCGTCACCGATCTAATCGCCGCCGAGACACCGGTTGCTAACGTGGTGAGCGTCTTTGATAACGGCTCGATCTACCTGGCAGCCGATACGGGTAGCGCGGTAATTGATCAAGTCAACCCGCCGGAGGTTGTTGAGCTGTTTGAGCGCACCGCCGATGGTACATGGTATCGAGTACGAACGGTCCGTGACCGTGAGGGCTGGGTGCAGGCTTCGCTGCTTGGCATTCCCGATGATGTAGCTGCACAGGTGCCGGTAGTGAAATGATCGCGTCTTACTTGCAACAACCGATCAGCGAGCTGCCTTTACTCTTTTTCGATGTCGAAACTACCGGTCTCGATATTCGAGCCGGTCATCGCATCTGTGAGATTGCTATGCTCCGCTACGAGCATGGCAACGAAGCAGGTTCGCTGAATACGTTAATCAACCCTGAGCGTGAACTCGATCCGCAGGCAGCTCAGATCAATGGCCTGCGACCTGAAGACCTGTACCAGGCGCCAAGGTTTGCCGAGATTGCGCCACACGTTATCACCCTTAATCAAAACGCGGTACGTATTGCCCATAATCTCCCCTTTGATGAGTCTTTTCTCAATATGGAACTGACTCAGGCCGGTTATCCGCCCCTCACCGGCCCGGCGCTTGACACGCTCGAACTGGCACGTCGTCTTGGGATGCGTCGTGGTTCACTCAGCCTGAAAGCACTGGCAACTAACCTTGATCTCCCTGTGCCCACCCATCGAGCGATGGAGGATGTATTGACTCTTCAAGCCCTCTTTCATCGCCTCGTGAACGAGATGGCCCATATTGGCGTCGTCACCCTGGGCGACGCCCTCCGCTTTGCCCGCGGATTACTCCCTGGTCAACCAGAACCAGAAGTACCCGCTCCACTCGCCGCTGCGCTGGCCAACGGCGCCACGTTGCGCATTATCTACACCTCAAATAGCAGCCCGCAACCCATCGAACGTCGCATTCGCCCTATCGAGCTAACGGTTGAGCCAAACGGGCCAAGCGTGCGCGCTTTCTGCTACTTACGGAACGATATTCGCAACTTTTCACTTGCAAAAATTAGCGCATATCTGCCTGATACTGAAGAAGATGCCACGTTATAACAGCTCACATTCGAGCTGACGGTGCGGTATAGCGGAAACCGCCAGCGAGCATCGCAAGCTTGCACACCCTGGCACTATTTTTATCTTTTACCAACTTTCTCACAGAATCGGCCAAAAGAGGGGTTGACTCTGGTATACCAACAGTGCTATAGTAGCTTTAGTTACGTCTAATGGGGTGCCACGTCTGCGTCCCTCTATCGCGGTGACAGCTTGGGGTTTGAGGGTGTGCTCTCGACCCCCATCTCTTTGCCGAAGCAACAGAGTGTACGCGACGTGAAAGGCCTGGCGTTTTAGACGAGTCGCTGAGGCCTTTCAATATTCCTCAAGACGAATCGATTACTGTAGCCCGCCGTCAAACTGACGGCCTAGCGATGGTTGTCAGCCCATCTGACGCCATCAACAGAGCACTGGTTGAACGATGTTGAGCAAAGCCACACCGGAGTCAGAGGCAATGATCGAGCAACTGCTCGCCACAGCTCGCGTGCGGGGATACATTACGCACGCCGACATTCTCGCCACCTTCCCCAATCCAGAGCACGATATTGCCGATATCGATCAGCTCTATGCGATGTTGCAGGCCGAAGGGATCAAAGTTATCGAGTCGAGTGATGAACTTGAAGGACCAAACGAGTTTGAGCCAGACTCAGATGTTGATTTGATCGCCGATTTGCCCGATCTGGGTGAGATTGCATTTGATGATCCGGTTCGGATGTATTTGCAGGAAATCGGGCAAGTACCTTTGTTGACTGCTGAGCAAGAAGTTGAACTGGCAAAAGCGATGGAGGCAGGTGCGATTGCCCGCCAACGCCTTGATCGCGAAGAGTACTCTTCAGCACGAGAACGTTTTGAACTAGAACGTGCAGTCCAACAGGGGCAAGATGCTCGCCATCATCTGATTCAGGCTAATTTGCGCCTGGTTGTGAGTATTGCGAAGAAGTACACTTCTTATGGCCTGACGATGATGGATTTGGTGCAAGAGGGAAATATCGGCCTGATGCGGGCTGTCGAGAAATTCGACTACAAGAAGGGTCATAAATTTAGCACCTATGCCACCTGGTGGATACGGCAGGCGATTACCCGTGCGATTGCCGATCAGAGTCGTACCATTCGCTTGCCTGTTCACATGGGTGAAGCTATCAGTCAGGTGAAACGCATGTCGCATCGTCTCCAACAGACAATGCAGCGCGAACCCACACCTGAAGAGATCGCCGATGCGATGGGTATTTCCGCCGGAAAAGTACGCCGCACGCTCGAAGCCAGTATGCACCCGCTCTCGCTTGAAATGCCGGTTGGGCAGGAAGGTGAGGGGCGCATGGGCGATTTCATTGAGGATGATCGCATCTCGACCCCGGCTGAAGCAGCGGCTGCCTCTCTGCTGCGTGAGCAGCTTGAAGAGGTGCTGATGAAACTTCCTGAACGTGAGCGCAAGATTATTCAATTGCGCTACGGCCTCAAAGATGGCCGCTACCGCACGCTTGAAGAGGTAGGTATGGAATTCGGGATTACTCGCGAGCGCATTCGGCAGATCGAAGCTGTTGCGTTACGAAAACTGCGCCATCCTCACTTAGGGAAGAAACTCCGCGGCTATCTCGATTAACCTGTTCGGGTGCGCATCGTCTTAGCCCCCGTGTACGGCACGGGGGCTATGTGTGTAAATAAGTTGTGCTATGCACCGTCTTGATGAGACTCAGCGTCCGCTCGATGTGGCGATGGTCGTTGCTGCTGCTCTCTCTTGGGGAACGATTGGGGTTGCAGTTGGCTGGTTGTATCGCCTGACCGAGACTACCTCACTCTCAATAGGTTTTTTACGGCTGCTCCTCTCGGCGCCGGTATTGCTGATAACGGCCCGACTGCTTACCGGTCAGCGAGCGTTTCGCATTAAACCTCACCATCGCTTAACACTGGGTCTGATCGGAGGCGCATTCGCTGGTTACCAGGTCGCCTATTTTGCTGCCATCCCGTACCTCGGTGTCGCAGCAGCAGTATTGATCAACATTTGTAGTGCACCGATCTTCACTGCGCTGCTGGCGCGGATCTTTCTCGGTGAGCGCCTGCGACCTACGACGTGGCTGGCAATCGCCGGTTCGGTCATCGGAGCCGGGCTTCTCGTCGGAGGTACGCCTCAGGTAGACTCAACAGCCGACCTCCTGATTGGTACTGTTCTGGCACTGACAGCCGGATTTTCGTACAGCCTGGTGATCCTCGGTGCACGCATGATCGCTGCGGAATACCATCCGGTAGTACCGGTTGCTCTGTCGTTTACCCTTGGCGCCTTTCTACTTATGCCTGCGGCACTCGCCAGCGGATTGGTTGTCGATTATCCGGTGCAGGGCTGGATGCTCCTCATCTATCTCAGTATCGTGCCAACAGCCATTGCCTACGCGCTCTACGTGCGTGGGATGCGGAGTGTGCGGGCTACCACCGCCGCCACAATCACTCTGCTCGAACCACTTGGTTCTGCACTACTGGCGATTGTTTTGCTTGGTGAGCGATTTACGGCTTTCGGAGTAGTCGGTGCCACCCTGCTCATCATTAGCATTGCGGTAATTGCCCGTCAGTGACCGTTAGATTGGCCCCCCTCACCTTCCCCCCTGCCCCCTTCCTCTCCCACGCTGCGGGCGAGGAAGGGGGAGAGGTTGGTCCCCCTCACCTTCCCCCCTGGCCTCTTTACGCTCTCACACGGGGCGAGGAAGGGGGGAGGGTGGCCTCCTTACCTTTGTCCTGGCCCCCTCACCTTCCCCCCTGCCCCCTTCCTCTCCCACGCTGCGGGAGAGGAAGGGGGAGAGGTTGGTTCCCCTCACCTTCCCCCCTGGCCTCTTTACGCTCTCACACGGGGCGAGGAAGGGGGGAGGGTGGCCTCCTCACCTTCGTCCTGGCCCCCTCACCTTCCCCCCTGCCCCCTTCCTCTCCCACGCTGCGGGCGAGGAAGGGGG
>Ga0209162_1000766_pt1 | contig 33964 bp, 26 predicted proteins | sample YNPNPMetaG_FD_187121 | JGI IMG/M metagenome (GOLD analysis project Ga0209162, IMG submission 187121) | Anoxygenic and chlorotrophic microbial mat microbial communities from Yellowstone National Park, USA - YNP NP MetaG (SPAdes) (version 2) ...
AAACTGAATGAATACGTGCGACGGCGCAATGCCCTCGCGTTCCGCCCAGCACCACTTCGCATAACCACACGCATCGCTTCCCATCACCACCCCGTTCCCCACGTATGCATACAGGTTGATGCCCCCCTCAAACCCACTCGGGTCTCTGGTCAAGAACCTCCCCGTCGCAGGGTCATAGTAACGGTGCGTTAGAAGCAGTAGACCTGTCTCGCCGTCGGTGTAGTAACCCCACTGCCCCTTGTAGCCGTATGGTGTCGGGTTAATACCAGACATGCGCTGACCCCACGCATCGTAGGCAAGGTGCGCTAGCACCAAACCGTCATCGTCCATCAGGTGCGTGGCGTTGCCCTGCGGGTCAAACTGGTAGCCGGTGGTGCCATACACCAGCAAGCCGTTCGCCCCAAATACCACGCCTGCTACCGCGTTGCCCGCCGCGTCCAGCTCGCAGACTAACTCTTCGCCGTCATACAGATAATACCTCCTGCCCGACGCCGTCTGCTTCCACGCCCGCAAGCCGTCCCCGTTGTAGCCGGCAGTGAGGATGTTCCCATAAGCGGTCATCCGGTTCTCGGGGTCAAACGACAGGTTCACGCCCTTATACAGCACAGGGTTGCCGTTGCCGTCATACGCAAAGCCCGCACCGATGAGCTGGTTGTTCGCGTTGTAAGTGCGAGACTGCCCCTTGAACTGCGTCGGGTTTTGTGCAGGGTCGTAAACGAAGGTGAAGGTGTAGCCTCCCACCCGTGTGGACTGCTCCTGCAGTAACTGGTTCTTGGTGTCGTAACTGTAGTTGGTCACCCCTCCCAAACTGGGCATGGCGGGGAACGACACCGTCATCTGCGTGCGGTTGCCCACCCCGTCGTAACGCAGGTTCTGGAAGTCCGACAGTACATTGCCCCTGGCGTCGCGGTTGGTCAAACGGGTCAAAAAGCCGCGTGCATTATACTCGTATGTCGTACTTGCCCCGTTCAGCGTCTGAGTCAACAGCCAGCCGTTGGGCGCGTAGGTCCAGCTCGCGCTCCAACCCAGTGCGCTTAGCCCCACGAGGCGACCAGCGGCATCATAACTGTAGGTATAAGTGCCTGCTGGAGTACTCATGGTTGCCCGACTGCCATCCGGATAGTAACTGTAGGTGATGACCCGCGTCGGCAAGCCCGCATAGGTCACGCTTACGCTCAACAGGTTGCCCACATGGTCGTAACTGTAGGTGGTTATCCCTGTAGCGTCGGTCATGCTCGCTCGTCGACCATCGGAGTCATACGTGAAACTCACGTTCAGCGCAGGGTAAGCCGGATACTCGATGCCAGTCAACAGCCCTTCGGGGTCGTTATACACATAGTTGGTCAAGATACCTCGTCCATCCGTCCGTTGCACCACGCGCCCGGCGGCGTCATACGCAAACTGCACGCTATCCCCACCTGGATAGGTGATTCGCTCCATGTCGCCGCGCAGGTTGTAGGTGAACGATGTGGCGTTTCCCTTCCCATCGCGCACTTGGACCACCCGATAAGCGGCATCATAGACGTAACTGACCACCTCGGTGCTGCCCGTACGCTGTAGCAACTGCCCCTCTGCCCCGTAGGTGTAAGTCACCTGCCGGATTTGGGTGCCGCTCTCGTCAAACTCCAGCACCTGTCGCAGCGGCCCACCCGGATACAGATACACGTTTTGCGTGCGCGCCCGCCCGCTGCCTTGCTGACCGGTCGCCGGATACTGCACCTCCACTAGCTGGTCGGCGATGTTGTAGGCAAAGTCCGTGCGGTTGCCGTTGGCGTCTATCACCACTGTGCGGTTGCCCCGCGCATCGTACCGGTAGTGCGTGACATTGCCCCGATTGTCCGTCACCGTCAGGGGCTGCCCCACTTTCGCGGGCTGCGTGTAACTACCGTCCTGCGTGTAGTTGTAGGTGGTCACCGCCACCGGCGTCGCGTTGTTACCCGGCGCAGTCACTGTTAACACATTGCCCAGTGCATCGTAAGTGTAGCTGGTGGTCACCGTGTCTCCGTTGACCGAACCGGGTTTGGGCGAGGTCACGCTCTGCACCAAACCCGATGGCTCGTAGTAGGTATAGGTGGTGGGCGGCTTGCTACCCTCCTGCACCCGTACCAGACGTCCGAGTGGGAAGGCCGAGTAGTCGTAGGTGTAGGTGGTCGTGACGCCCCGCGGGTTGGTCACCGTCAGTACGTTGCCGTACGCATCGTAGGTGTACGTGGTCTGCTTACCATCCCGGTCCACAATGCGCGTGGGCCGATACGGGTTCGCGGGGTCGTTATACTCGACGGTGCTCTGGTTGCCCAGTGCGTCTACGGTGCCCGCAATGCAGCGGGAGCCGGTATACTTCTGTATCCACCGGTATACCGGGTTACCCGCTGGGTCTTTGACCGTCACCGTCGTTGCTTGTCCCGTAAGGTCATATTGGTACTCTGTGCGATTGCCGCTGGCGTCTACCCGCGCCACTACGCGTCCGTTGCTGTATTGCAACGTGGAGGTCGCGCTTCCCATACCGGTAGGACTGGGCACGGTAATGCTGGAAAGCAGTGGCTTATCCGTACCATACGCCACATATCCATAAGAATAGCGCATTGGTGGGTTCGGAGTACCTGCTGGCACCACCTGTGACACCCACGTCAGGCACAGCACCGATAGATTGGCGGGAACTGTATACTGATAAGACACCTGACGACCATACGCATCGGTAACCGAAGCCACCAGGTTCTGGGCATTGTAGGTCAGGCTTAACAACACCATGCCGCCTCCCGCCTCCGTCACCCGTAGCAGCCGACGCCCTGCATCCCATGTGAGGGTAACTGAACGTCCGACGCGGTTGGTAATCGCACTCAAAACATATACATTGCCGTTGAGAGGCACGAACGTCCACTGCGTCTGATCGCGCCAGGTGATGGTCACCGACTGCCACACATACGGTGTTGGCGATGGTACTCCGTGCACGAGGTAGGGGCTACCACTCGGAGGGGTCAACACTCCTGTCGGTTGCCCTTGCGCGTTCAATTCCGCCTGCAGAGGCTCCGCCGCGCCATACGGGTAGACCAGCGTCACATCCCAACTTTCACCCGTGTTTTGCAAGGTAATGTCATAGGAGTGCACCCAGCCGACAGGCAAACCGGGCGAACTATAACCGTCGCCTGCCGCCAGACCGCCATAGTAATGCCGTCGCCATACCACACGCGGACCATACGGATTGTACACCAACAGGTCGTCTGCCGGGCGGTACGCCTCCACCCCGGCTGCCAGATTCACCGGGTCGCCTGCACTGGGCGCATACATCGGATATGCTCCCACCGGTGCGCACGTACCGCCACCGCCCGGAGGTTCGCCTCCCTCCCCAGGGTCCGGCACGGGACAACCCGGCGGGTCAAAAGGGCAACAACCTGTCCACGGCGGCGGTGGTGGTTCCACGCCCGGAGGCGGGTCGCCCGCCTTGTTCGCCTTGCCCCAACTGAACGCGCAAAAGCCAAACAGCAGCCCTGTCAGTATTAGAACAATACCTGAACGTCGCATCTGTGGCCCTCCCTCTTAACGAACCGTGCGCACCGCCGACACACTACTGCGCTCTAACTGCTGTGCCAGTCGTTGCAACTCCGCCAGCCTCTGCTGGCGCTCCTGTTGGCGAACTAATGCCTGACGCATCGCCGTCAGCGAACGCTGCGCCTGCGCCAATAACGCTGCATTGCCCGCATCCGCCAGACGTTCCGGACGCCCTAATCCCTGTTCCAGTGCAGCGACCGAACGTGGCACATTGCCCAATCGTGCCCAAATCGCTCCTTGCCACAGCCACGCCCGTTCCGGCAACGCGTTCCCCAGCGCCAACGAGCGAAGCACTATCCCCGCGCCCGACTCGCCGAATTGCTTCACCGCCTCGAACGCCTGCAGCGCCTCGCCATACCGACGCTGCCGATACAGGCTGACGCCCAGCGCATACCACGCTTGCGCTAAAACTACCGGAGAGACCCCCTCCTTCATCGCCACAATCGTCCGATAGTGGGGTTCTGCCCCTTGCGGGTCGCCTTGATACAAAAACGCTTCTCCCACTCCCAGCCAAGCGTAGGCTGCCGCGGTACGCGCCACCTCGTCTGTGCGTGCGGAAAGGTACTTGGCAATCTGCAGCAGCCGCGTCTTTGCCGCCTCCAGAAGCTTGTATCGCTCCTCCCCAGACACGGGCGGCTCTGCCCAAAAACGGGAGAGATACACAAAGCCCGTTTGCAGCAACGCCTCCGCTGCGATGTCGGGTTTTGCCAGTGGGTCATCTGCCACCTGCTGGAACAGCCTCTGCGCCTCGTCGAACTGCCTGTCGTTGAGGCGATAATAGGCGACCATCCAGCGCGCCTCCACCCCCGCAGCGGTGCGTGGGTAGTCCTGCATCAACTTCTCAAACAGTGAACGCGCTTCTTCCCGTTTGCCCTCGCTTTTGATGGCGTACGCCTGTCGGAGCAAGCTGTCGGGGTCCGTGGAGGTATCTTGCTGGAGATTTAGGCTAACGAAGGTGTACGGCGCGGCGAAGGGAGCTGTACCCCCCCCGTTGCTGGGAGACTGGAGAAGCACATGAACACGATTGCTACGGCGATTGATGCTTTCATGCTCACTCTCCCCCGATACGGTTTGTTTTATTATAACACAAGATTTGTAACACTGCAAGCCTTTTTGCGAGGATACGCGGAAAATCTTCCAACCCCGCCCCTATCCGTAAACCCACTGGTTTTTCCCCAAAAACCGTGAAACCTTCGGGCACAGAGGGCACCTTTTTGCCTTCCTTTCCGTATATACTGTATGAGCCCTGCTGCAGGAACGGCACCGTTTGACACCGCGCAGGGCTTTCGGTATACTATCGCACGGTGGTTTTTGCCACAAAACCCATATCACGGGCGCCAACCAAAAGGAGGCAAGGTATAACCGATGGAGTCAGCCATCAAAATCGAAGGTCTCACCAAGGAGTACCTGAACAAAACAACAGGCAAAATGGTCCGCGCTGTGGACGACCTGCATCTGGAAGTATATAAGGGAGAAATCTTCGGATTCTTAGGACCCAACGGCGCGGGCAAAACCACAACCATTAAAATGCTGCTCGGGCTTATCTTCCCGACCAAGGGCGATGCCTGGATTTTCGGTAAGCCCATCGGCGATGTGGGAGTCAAAAAGATTATCGCCTACCTGCCGGAAAGCCCTTACTTCTACGAGTACCTCACCGGTCGACAGGTGCTCGATTTCTACGCGCGCCTGTTCGGCATCCCTGCCAGCGAGCGCAAGAAGAAAGTGGACGACTTGCTGGAGATGGTGGGGCTGTCGCGCGACGGGGACAAAACCCTGCGCAACTACTCGAAGGGAATGTTGCAGCGCATCGGGATCGCGCAGGCGCTGATTAACGACCCCGAGCTGCTGTTCCTGGACGAACCCACGTCCGGTCTGGACCCGATGGCGCGCATCGAAATCCGCGACCTCATCATCCGCCTGAAGCAACAGGGCAAGACCGTTTTTCTCAGCTCGCACCAGCTACTGGAAGTGGAACTCATCTGCGACCGCGTTGCCATCCTGAATCGCGGCAAGCTGTTGAAGGCGGGCAAGCTGGATGAACTGTTGCCCAGCGGGCGCGTGGAGATAGTCGCGGAGAACGTGGATGACGGGGTAGCGGAGAAAATCCGTGCGATGGGCGGACACGTGCACCGACAGGATGGACGGTTGGTGGTGCAGCAGCCCGATGACGCCTCGGTGAACAAGGTGGTGGACATTATCCGCAGCGCGAACGGGGTTATCCGCTCGCTTATTCCGCAGCGACGCACCCTCGAAGAACTCTTCGTTTCCACGATTGAGGAGGTCGAAAAGAAATGACGTCGGTCATGGCAATTGCTTACAACACCATGCGCGAAGCACTGAGCCGGCGTGTGGTGTTGCTGTTCCTGTTTGGGGCACTGGTGCTGATAGTCTTGTCGCCCCTGTTCAGCTTCCTCTCCCCGCGTGAGGAACTGACCTTGCTCAAAAGCCTCGGGCTGGGTGTCATCCAGCTCGCCTCGATGTTCATCTGTATCGTCATGGGCATCTCGCTCATCCCCACCGAGATCGAGCGACGCACCATCTACACCGTGCTCTCCAAGCCGGTGCAGCGTTATGAGTTCGTGCTGGGCAAGTTCATGGGCGGCATCCTCACCATGCTGTTCAACATCCTGTTTATGGGCATTGTCTTCTTCGCGGTGGTGGCATGGCGAGGCACCCCCAAACAGGCACTGGACCTCTGGAAGGGCTTCGTGATGATTTTCTTCCAGATGAGTATTCTGGTGTCGCTGGCGATTTTCTTCTCGGTGTTCCTCACGCCCTTTGTCAACTTCTTCATGTCGCTCGGGGTGTACATCGTTGGAACGCTCTCCAGCGTCACCGAATCCCTGATGAAGGGTGAAAACCGTACCATTATCCAGAAGGGCATCGGTGCGGTGCTGCACTACCTGTTGCCCCAGTTCGGCAACTTCAACGTCCAGAACAAGATTATCCACCCCGAAACGCGCATCATCAACGAAGGGGTGTACTATATCCAGAACATCGGCTACGCCATCCTGTACATCGCGGTGCTGCTCATCATCGCGGTCATCATCTTTGACCGACGTGAGGTGTAACCATGCGACGAACGCAGCTGATACTGGCTATTGTCGTGCTGTGGGCGCTGAGCGCCGCGCTGCAGACCGCGATCGACCCACCCCGCAAGCAGTTCGAGCCGAAAGTGCAGGGCTTGTTCGGCAAAATGACCGGATTGCCCACCGAGTACATCTTCGGCACCATGCTGGGCTTCCGGGAAGTGGTGGCGGGAGCGCTTTGGGTGCGTGCGGACGCCTTCTTCCATGAAGGCAACTACGACGCCATCCTGCCCATCATCCGGCTGGTAACGTGGCTGGACCCGCACAATCTGGACGTGTACAGCACCGGCGCGTGGCACATCGGCTATAACTTCACTGACACCGAGCAGCGCTCCGACCGTCGCTACCTCTCCGCCGCGTTGAAACTGCTGGAGGAGGGTGTCGAAAACAACCCCGATGTGTACGACATGTACTTCGAGATGGGCTGGATGTGGTACGACAAGATTAAGCAGGCGAACAACTCGGTCAAGTGGTTCCAGAAGGCTTATGAGTTCCCCGACCGCCCGGACGAGTATTCGCCCGGAATCCCTCCCGCGCGGAGGCACATGCTGGCGCACGCCTGGGAGAAAGCGGGGCTGATCGACCAGTGCCTGCTGACCTGGCAGGATATCCTACAGAAGCATGAGCGTTACTACGAGCAGCACAAGAAAGAGTACATGGCGCGAGTTCAGATAGACGTTGCCAAGCATAACTATACCCTGACCGAGTTGCGCCAGTACCGACGCTACCTGAAACAACCGCCGGACACACAGCCGCCCATCGACGTCAAGTTCGACGTGAAGGTGCGCGTGGTGGAGCCCAAGATTATCGAGGTCTCCGGCACGGTGGACCTGGGCAACTACTACGACGAGCAGATGCAGAAGATGGACTACCGCCCCGGGCGGGTGGACGTGGTGCTGCGTGACGAGGGATACAAGTCGTCCATCCTGCCGACCGATGAGAAAGAGGCAGGCGAGGTGTGGCGGCAGAAGGTGTTTACCTTCGATGTGCCCGATGTGACCATCATGCAGGAGCAGATAGCCATCATCAAGGGCAGGTTCAAGCGCAAAATCGACATGAGCAAGGACCCGATGATGTACAGCTTCAAGGCTCCACGCTACGTGGTCACAGTGCGCTTCAACCCGTTGTACGCGCCGCCGCAGACGCAGGACCGCATCGGCTGGCGAGGCGAAGGTCTCACCGATAAGCGCTACCTGCGTCTGGACAAGGTGACCACCGTGGATAAAGACGGCAAGGAGTATACTGTGGATGTGCGCCGCGTGCGCAAGCACCTGCTGCTCACGCGTGAGCAGTTGCTGAGCGGCAAAGGCGAGGCGGTCGAGTACACGGGTCTGGAATAGCACCACCCGATGTGTTACAATAGTGATAGAGTAGCCGTGCTAGCCGGGGAGCTAGCGGTGCCCTGTACCCGCAATCCGCTATAGCGGGGGTGAACTCCTGCCCGCGGTGCCGTCTTGTGGGCAGTGCCTGCGTAAGTGGCGTTGATGGTTGGGCGCTGCGCAACGGTTGACGTGCCAACCCCGCCAGGTCCGGAAGGAAGCAACGGTCAACACGCTCGCCGTGTGCCGCAGACCTACCCAACCGGAGTCAACTGCGCAGGTCGACACCCGGAAGGCGCGCATCAACGGCAGGTGCACGGCTACTCTATCACTTGCGTCTTTTGTACCCATGATGAAGCAGATAAACACTATGCGTTGCGTTATTGCTGGCATCGGGATAGTGCTGTGGCTGACAGCAGCTGTGCAGGCGGATGAGCGTGAAGTTCGCTTTCAAAGCGATGGGGTCGTACTGGCTGGCACATTGACCACACCCCATGCCTCCGCGAAATCACCCGCTCTGCTTTTAATCCCCGGCAGCGGCGCGGTAGACCGTAACGGCAACGGTGATGGGCTCAATACCGACCTCTATCGCCACCTGGCGCAGCAGCTGGCGCAGATGGGATATGTGACCCTGCGCTACGATAAACGCGGAATCGGCGCGAGCAAAATACCCGAAAAAGAGGAGGGTAAGACCACCCTGAGCCAGGTCGCCCGCGATGCACTGGCAGCCCTCAACTTCCTGCGCCAGCAACCGGAGGTGGACCCCAAGCGCGTGGGACTGCTGGGTTACGAAGACGGCGCGCTCATCGGGATGGCGCTGGCGGGAGAATTGCCTGACCCGCCCAAGGTGCTGGTGTGCCTGGCTCCGCCGGGGCGTACGCCCGTTATCATCCTGCGTGAGAACCTCCAGCAGCGGTGGCAAAGCGAGGGGTTGTCGGCAGACAAAATCCAGCGCAGGCTGGGAGATTTCGACACTGCCGTTGCCGCCCTGTACTACCGCCTGCCAATGCCTCCGCTGCATGAGGATGTTGCCCCTTACTTTATGCTGCCCGACCGCCCCTATCTGCAGGAGTTCTATTTTGAGAACCCTGTAGCGCGATTGAAGATGGTGAAAGTGCCCGTGCTGCTATTGTACGGCGAACTGGACAAGAGAGTATCGCCCAAACAAGACGGGGAGCTGTTGTGGCAACACGCACGGAACGCAGGAAACAGCAAGGTGGAGTTGAAAGTACTGAGCGGAACGGCACATGCCTTCAAGCCCTCTCCGGCGGGCGATACGCAGGAGGTATTGACGAACCCGCAGTTGCCCCTCGCGCCCGCGCTGGTGAATGCATTAAAGGAATGGCTTTCCGCCAACCTGTGAACGATGGCACACGTCGCGCTTTATAGGAAATATCGCTCGCAGACGTTCGAAGACGTTATCGGGCAACAACACGTCACCCAAACACTGCAGAACGCCATCAGGGCGGGCAAAGTCGCCCACGCCTACCTGTTCTGCGGACCGCGCGGCACGGGCAAGACCACCACTGCCCGTCTGCTGGCAAAGGCGTTGAACTGCGAGCAGGGTCCCACGCCCACGCCCTGTGATCGGTGCGCCATGTGTGTGGCTATCCGCGAGGGCAGGGCAGTGGACGTCATCGAGATGGATGCCGCTTCGGAAACGGGTATCGATGACGTGCGCGAAACCATCATCGAGAACGCGCAGTACATGCCCCAGCAGGCACGGTACAAGGTATACATTATCGACGAGGTGCATGACCTCTCCACCAAAGCCTTTGACGCCCTGCTCAAAACACTGGAAGAACCACCCCCGCATGTGGTGTTCGTGCTGGCGACCACGGAGGTGCAGCGCGTACCTGTCACCATCCGCTCGCGCTGTATTCGCTTCGATTTCCGCCGCGCCTCTCTGGAAGACCTGGTGTTGCGCATCAATACCGTTCTGGAGCGCGAAGGTCTCACCGCCGAGCCGGAGGCAGTGCAAGCCATCGCGCGAGCAGCGGACGGCTCCTTCCGTGATGCCCTGAGCCTGCTGGAACAGGTGCTGGCGTACGCGGGCGGACACGTGGACTACGAGACCGTGCGCTCGGTGCTGGGTATTGTGGATGAGGAAGCGGTCGGCGCGGTGATTAACGCCGCCGCGCGGGGCGATGTCGGCAAGGCGCTGATGGCGGCGGATGAGATGCTTCGACGGGGAAGTAGTGTGCGCACCGTTCTGGAGGCAGTTGCCCAGCGCGTGCGCGACCTGCTGTACGCACGGGTAGGCGCGCTGGATGAAAGCCTCTCTGTGGCACAACTGAGCGCGCTCAAAGCGCTGGCACAACATTTCACCCCGGATACGCTGAGCAGGATGCTGGACGTGCTCGTGCGCGCTCAGGCGCAGTTGCGCAATGTGCCCCAGCAACGTGTGCTTCTGGATATGGCGATGGTGCAGATAGCCCGCATGAAACAGGAAACAGAGCCGACCTCTCCGATAAACAGCGGGCAGACGGTGGTGCAACCTGCCGCAGCGACACCGCCAGCCGCCGAGGTTAGGGTAGGGGAGGGTGCTACTTCGCCCGCTCCTTCTCGCTCCGAACAAGCCCAGCAGGCTTCCCCGCAGGCCGCTAAAGCCCCCGCTTCGGCTTCTACTGACGTCAAACCTTCAACGGAGACAACGCCCACGTCGGTGGACGCCGGCACGTCAGAGCTGCTGAAGCTGATTCAGGGCAGGTGGGAGCAAATCATTGCCAGAGTAGCAGAGCGCAGCCGTGGCGGTGCAGAGGTGCTTCGCGAAGCCAGTCCGGTGCGCGTAGAAGGCGAGAATACAGTGGTACTGCGTTTCCGTACCGAGTTCTCATATGCCCAGATGCAGTCTGAGAAGCGACGCCAGTTTGTGGAGCAGACCATTTCGCGCTTTCTGGGAGGCAGGGCAGTCACCATCCGGTGCGAAATGCAGCGCGCGAATCCCGCTTCTCAATCTGCGAATCAGCCGTCCAACGACAAACAGCAGGATGATGAAGAGATAAACGGTGAACAATACGCGCAAGAAGTCGCCCAGACCTTCAACGGCTATATTGAACTGGAAGGAGGATGAGAATGCGAAATCCTTTTGGCGCAAACCCGCGCGACCTGCAGAAGATGCTGGAACAGACCATGCAGCAGATGCAACAGGCGCAGGAGGAGTTGAAAAACCTGCGGGTAGAATCTTCGGTGGGTGGCGGCGTGGTGAAAGCAGTCGTCGATGGAACCGGTGAACTCATCTCCATCGAAATCAATCCGGTGGTGGTCGACCCGAACGACGTGGAGATGCTACAGGACCTGATTGTTTCCGCCGTGAACGAGGCACGCGAGCAGGCGGTTGCCGAGGCGGCACGCCGAATGACATCGCTTCCCGGTATGCCAAACATCGATCTGGAGAATCTGTTCTGAATGATGGAATACGCCAAGCCTCTGGCAAAACTAATCCGCGAACTGGAGAAGATGCCCGGTGTGGGACCCAAGTCCGCCCAGCGGATGGCGTTCCATATCCTGCGGATGCCTGATGAAGAAGCCCATGCGCTGGCGGAAGCTATCATCGAGGTGAAAGAGCGCATCGTTACCTGCAAGCGGTGCTTCAACTTTACCGATGAGGAATTGTGTCCCATCTGCCGCAACCCCTCGCGTGATGCTTCCGTGCTGTGCGTGGTGGCAGACGTGCGTGACCTGATGGCTATCGAGCGCACGCAGGAGTACCGCGGGTTGTACCATGTGCTACAGGGCGTGATTTCCCCGATGGACGGTGTCGGGACGGAGCAACTGCGCATCCGTGAGCTGCTGCAAAGGCTCCAGTCAGAGCACGTGGAAGAGGTCATCATCGCGATGAACCCGACCATCGAGGGAGATGCTACTGCCATGTACCTCTCGAAACTCATCAAACCGCTGGGAATCCGTGTGACGCAGCTGGCGCACGGCGTGCCCATTGGCGGTGACCTCGATTATGCCGACCAGGCAACGCTGATTTCCGCCCTCGAATGGAGGCGGGAATTGTGATGCCGCGGCGATAGCCAGCACTTGCAGGGCAGATTTCATTCTGCGGAGACTCCTCTCGTCTTTGTAGCGCAGGATGCCGCGCCGATCAGACCGGCATCTGTGCTTTATCCGCTTTTTTACCGATAACTCCTAGCAGGAGGACACTATACGGGGTGTGCAGCCATGTACGGTCGGCGCAAACTGGGGGAGATACTGGTAGACCTGGGCTACATCGACTACCTGCAGGTGGAAGAAGCCCTTCAGTTGCAGGCGCGCGAGGGCGGGATGCTGGGGCAGATTCTGATTCGGCTGGGCTACATCGACGCCGACCAGCTGGCGGAGGCTCAGGCGGAGCAATACGACGTCGACTACGAGAAGATTATCCCCGAGAGTGCGCAGCCCGATGCCATCGCCAGAGTGCCTGCAGCGATGGCGAGAAGCTTGAAGGTGCTGCCCCTGCGCGTGGAGGACGGCAAGCTGGTCGTGGCAATGGAAAACCCTCTGGATGTGGATGCTATCGACCTCCTGCAGCGCCACACCGGTATGTACGTGAAGGTTGTTTACACAAACCCTGAGGACCTGTTAAGAGCAATTGACTTCCACTACGGCGGAGCCACTGCCGATACCGAATCACTGGACGACGTTATCTCCGAAATCAGCGCGGCGCCCAAGGAGGAGAGCGAAAACCTGGAAGACCTCCGCAGGGCAGTGGAAGACGCGCCGGTAGTGCGCATTGTAAACATGCTTCTGATGGAAGCCATCAACGGGCGCGCCAGTGATATTCACCTGGAACCGCGCCGGACGCATCTGGAGGTGCGCTACCGTATCGATGGCGAACTGCAACATGTACGCAATATCCCGCGCAACCTGACGGCAGCGTGTATCTCGCGCATCAAAGTGATGGCGGACATGGACATCGCCGAAAGGCGCATTCCCCAGGATGGGCGCATCACCATCCGGGTGGAAGGCAGGCAGGTAGACCTGCGCGTTTCCACCCTGCCCATCCAGCACGGGGAGCGTGTGGTGATGCGCATTCTGGACCGCGACAGAAGCCTGCGCAAGCTGGACGAACTGGGCTTCTCGCCGCAAAATCTGTTAACCTTCCGCTGGTTGCTCCAGCGACCGAATGGTATCATTCTGGTGACCGGCCCTACCGGCTCGGGCAAGACCACCACGCTGTATGCCGCCCTGAGGGAAATCCAGTCGGTTTCCCGCAATATTATCACCTGCGAAGACCCGATAGAATACGAGCTGGAAGGCATCAACCAGTCCAATGTGAACGAAAAAGCAGGGCTGACCTTTGCCGCGCAACTGCGTGCTATTCTGCGCCAGGACCCCGATGTGGTGCTGGTCGGTGAGATCCGCGACCAGGAGACGGCGGAAATCGCCTGCCGCGCCGCAATGACCGGACACCTGGTGCTGTCTACCCTGCATACCAACGATGCGGTCAGTGCCATTCCGCGCTTGATTGACATGGGCGTGGAGCCTTTCCTCATCAGCTCTGCTTTGGCGGGGGTACTGGCGCAACGACTGGTGCGCGTGATATGCCCGCACTGCAAACAGGAGTACGAACCCAGTCTTGCCGAGATTCAGCTTATCGGCCTACCAGTGGAGAAGCTCTACCGCGGAGCAGGCTGTTCGGCATGTGGTGGACGAGGTTATCAGGGGCGTATCAGTGTGCATGAGGTTCTGGTGGTGGACGAGGAGATACGCGCGATGACTATCGAGCGCATGCCCAGCAGCCGCATCCTTGAAGCGGCGTTGCGCAAAGGCATGATTCCTATGTCGCAGGACGGTATCGAGAAAGCAGTGCAGGGCATCACCACGCTGGAAGAAGTTACCGCAAAGGCGTTCATCTCATCTGGTACGCCCCCTATCGACGTACTGGAAGCGGCATAAACAACCGGTATGGCAGTTCGTCGTGGTTTTGGATGGCGAACCTCCGGGTGAGCTCAGCCCCCACCCAACCTCCCCGCGAGTGGCTTACTGCACGACACTTTCTCTGAAGGGAGGAAAGTCCAGTAAGTTTCCCCCCTCCTGACCTCCCCCGTGGACGGGGGAGGAATCGTGACTCCCTCCCCGCCCGCGGGGAGGGCTGGGGTGGGGGCGAAAACGCGCGAAAAATGTCGTGGGGTGAGGCGCGGACGCGGAGGCGTCTTTCGGCTCGGCAGGAGCCTCGCCCTCTGGATGGTTACGTGTTCGTGGCGCGTTCCGGAGTGCGTCACCGCGCAGGAATCACCAGGCGATTCCGCATCCCACCCCGTTGCACCTCCACCGGTATCAGGTCTTCCCGGGTGTTCACCTGCACCTCAAAACTGCCGTCGCGCCCCGCCTTCACGCGTTTCCCACCAGCCGTTACCTCCGCGTCCGGTAGCGTGGCACCGCGGACGATGGTTTTACCCTCCGCATTTGTGACGCACCACGCCAGCACCGGCAGATGCGTCTGTTGCAACGCTTCTATCGCTCGCGCGACCGCATCCCGAACCTGGTAGAGTTTTTCGGCGTCACGGGTGTAATTCGTGGAGTCGGGTGCTACCAGACGGGTGTAGCCCTTTGCCCATGCCTTCGCGTCAAAGTCGGTCAGACGGAGCCGTTTTGCAGCCGGTGCCGCAGCGTCCTCCAGCAGGCACAGGTACTCGTAGTCTTCGATGCCTTCGCGCATGGCTTCGTAGCGCAGGCTGCTGCGCGGAGCCGCCTTGCCCGGATACACTATCCAGTTATCGCCCGGCGCAAGCTGCTCATCCAGCGGTTGTCCCCAGAAGTTGTAGCCCCAGTGTAAAAAGCCGGTGGCACCCGTCAGGTGATTCAGCCAGTGCAGGATGCGCGTTTTGAGGAGGGGGTAGTCTATCAGCCGATTCGGATACTTGCCCTGCGGCACCCACGCGACATAGAACCACAGTTCCGCTCCCCGTTCCTGCGCCCGTCGATACTGCTGGAACCACTGATCGAGGAAGTTCAGCTGGGGTACCCACACCTCCAGATAGCCCTCCAGATTGGGCACGTGGATGGCGTCGATACGTCGCAGGTCAGGCGCAAGGCGCTTTACCCGCTCGGAAAGCTGCTTCCACGAATCGACGTTCACTTCTATCGGTTCATCTGCCACATGGATCATACAGCGTTCCAGCCAGCCTTTCTGACGCAGGTGCTCTTGAAGCGCAGGGAGCCACTCCTCCAACGGAATCCACTCTGTTTGACCGGTTGCCTCGTTCTCACAGCGCAACGGGTAAGCCACGAAGTTCTTGTCTTCCCACTGCCCGTGTTCGCGTCCGCCTACGTGTTGCAGCTCGATGAACTCGAACCCTGCGTCGAGAAAGGTCTGTATCCAGCGGTCCAGCACGCTGAAGTCGAAGCGCAGTTTGCCATCGGCTCCCCGAATCGCCTTGTTCGTGCCCCAGGGTACCCACGTGTGGTGGTGGTATTGGCGCATGAGGCGAGCCGTCCGTGCCAGTAGCTGCCAGAACTCTTCGGAGAGGTACTCCACCCCCTGTTTCCTTGCCAGCTCGCCGTCGTTCATCCACACGGTGACTTTCAGGCGCGTGCGCTGCGGAAAGGTGAAGTTGTACACAGTGAGGCGCACAGGCACCTGTATTTGCCCTTCTTGCAGTCGCACCGCCACCGTGCCGCGGTAGTCGCCTGCCGGGGCGTTCGAAGGAACCTGCCACTGGACGTAGATGGGCTGATTCTGCTCCGGCTGCAGAACGATGCTCTTTTCCTCCAGCAAGCCGTCGGGAAAATCGGCAGGAGCTTTTCGTACCAGCTCCTCTTCGGGGGTTGCGGTGGAGTTCTTATTGACTCGGTGATACTCCACAAAGGCATAGTGGAAGGCAGAGACTGGGATGACGCTTCGACCCCCCTGCTTGCGCAAAGGCGAGCATTCCACGCTCTCTACCCGAACAGCAGCCGGAGTGCGCAGTACGATTTGTGCGCCTACCTGCTGATTCCGGGCGGCGGAGACCGCTATCTCCCGACGCGCTCCCGCAGGGGGCGGTGTATCGCGAAAAACGTTATGCAATGAATGCGTCGTCCACCATTGCATCTCTGTCAGCGATAAAGCAAACATTGTCAGCATGACAGGAACCATGTGCGTGCCCGCTCCTCCTTCCTTTTGCCAGAGTTTGCATCCGGCGTTTCGAGTTCGACCAACACATCCGATACGAAGCGCAGGTCATGGCTATTTTCCTCAATGAGCCATCCATCTCCTTTTTGAGTAAGCGCGCATCAACCTTTATACAGCCCTAAGCCTGCGGCTGCAACACCTCTGGTGACTTGCGATGATAACCTCATGCCGGTATACTAACCGTAGAGTATGGTGCCGAAGGGGGAAGCGATGGTCATTTTATACATCACCCTGAACACGGACGAGGAGGCGCGGGCGATTTCGCGCGCGTTGCTGGAAAAACGGCTGGCGGTGTGCACCAACTGGTTCCCCATCACCTGCGCCTATCGTTGGAAAGGGGACATTGTGGAGGAACCCGAAACGGTGCTTATCGTGAAAACGCTACCGCAGCTCTACGAGTCTATTGTGCATGAGGTGCGCCGACACATTTCGTATACCAACTTCATCGCGCAAATCGATGTGCCGAAAATAAATAACGAGTTCGCCGGGTGGCTGGAAGAGGAACTTTGCGACAAAGGCGAGAATTGAGAGGTTAAACGTTTCTCACCACAAAGGGCACAGGGAAGGTGGAGGGAGGTAGAGAGTTGGTCAGCTGGCGGTGGATGATGGGCGTGATGGTCGCCATCAGTGTGATGGCGGGGCAGCTGTTCGCGCAGTCAGCCGAGCCGACCGCTCCCACGCCGTTCCTGCAAGCCCTGCGCTGGGAGGAGAGCGTGTTGCATATCGTGACCTCCGGCAAGGTAACTTTCCACACCTTTACCCTGCGTGAGCCGTTGCGCGTGGTGATAGACATCTCGCCCTGTGCCCTTCCCACAGAAAGCCTCCAGCCGGAGGGCGATACACCGACTTCAGTAGAGCGATTGCGCTGGGCGCAGTTCAAGGAGGGTGTGGTGCGCGTGGTGCTGGACCTGCGTGAGAACACCCAGTATGCCCTCTCGACCGCTGCCGGCGGCAGTGAAGCGATGCTCGCGCTGGGAGGTGCGCCCGCAGAGACGGGGACGAAACCACGCCCGTCCGCGCCGGCCGCCAAACCGGTGAAGCCCCCTTCACCTCCTGCCGAGCTGGTGCAGATGGAATGGCAACACGATAAGGACAGCGCGCGCCTGCGCCTGAAGCTCAGCCGCAAAGTGCCGGTGCGCCTGCGCCCGCTCAAAGAGGGGTACAGCACCCTGCTGGAGATGCCGCAGGTGAAACCCGGCACCGACCTGCCTGCCGACTGGAAGGTGGATCATCCTCTCATCGAAGAAGTGCAGTTCTCGCCGGATGAGAAAGGCGTACGCTCGGCGTTACTCATTCGCACCAGCCGTGCTGCCGCGCTGAGCGTGGAGTACGACGAGCAGCAGCCGGTGATTACGCTGGCGGTGAACCGCCCCCGCAACGCACACGGCAAACTATCTGAGAAGCATATCGTCATCGACCCCGGACATGGAGGGAAGTCGCTGGGAGCAGTCGGTCGGGAGAGGGATTCGGTGGTGTATGAGAAGGATATCACTCTCGCCATCGCCCAGAGGGTACAGGCGTTGCTGTTGAAGGAAAAGGCGACGGTGACCATGACCCGCGAGGATGATAGCACCGTCGACCTCTACGATCGCCCCAAACTGGCAAACGAAAAAGGGGCGGATTTCTTCATCAGCATCCATTGTGACTCTACGCCGAAGCCCAACTCCGCCAGCGGTACCACCACCTATTATCACGCTTCCGACCCCGATGGACGTGCGCTGGCGCAGGCTATTCAGAAGCATTTGGCAGCGGTGACGGGCCTGCCCAATCGGGGCGCCCAGACCGACACTGCCATCTATCAATCGGGGTTTGCCGTGCTGCGCCGCAGCGAGATGCCTGCAGTGCTGATTGAGGTTGCCTACATTAATAACGACAAAGACCGCGCCAAGCTCAAAGACCCCAAGTTCCAGCAAAAAGTGGCAGAAGCGATTGTGGCGGGGTTGAAAGCGTATATCGAAGGAGAGCGCGAAGAGCAGGTTACACAGAGACAGGAGGTGCAAATACGCTCCGCTTCGGACAGGAAGGAAACTGAGCCACCCGTGCAGATACCGGAGCAGTTGTAAATGAGAACCTTACGTTGGATACTGGTTGTCGTTTTGCTGGCTGTGCTGGCTTTTGGTGGAGGATACTGGTATGCCAGCCGCCGTCCCGAACTGGCTCCCAGACCAACAGGCGTGACCAGCAAGCCGTCGGTAGTGGTGTACGTGCCGCATTTTGCGGACAACCGCACCGAATGGGAAGCCAAGCCCGTGCCCGTTCGCGAAGGGGAGGACCCTTTGCGTATCGCATTGGAACACCTGCTGATTACCCGCGATACCCCCTTCCCACAGGGTACGCGCCTGCTGCGGGTGAGCGTGAAGGATGGGCTGGCGGAGGTGGACTTCAGCCGCGAGCTGATAGACAACTTCCCCGGCGGTTCCACCACCGAGGCGATGATTGTGGAAAGCCTGTGCAAGACACTGGCGCAGTTTTCGGACATCGAAAAGGTGCGTATTCTGGTGGAAGGCAAGCGGATAGACACCATCGGGGAGCATATAGACCTGAGCCAGCCCGTGGCAGTACGCCCCAATGCCTCATAACAGGACTGCGCGCGCGGTTCAAATCATGCAGAGGAAATGTCGTGGGTTAAGGATTACCCTGCTTTCAGCACGACAGGCTGGTGTTTATCGGGGCAGCGCGAAGAACCTCTTCCGCCTCTCCACGAACAACGGAAAAAAGGGGCAGACCCTCAGGTCTGCCCCCCCTTGCACGTTACAGGATTACTGCGGTGCGCGGTCTGGCGGCCAACCGGTTGCGGGGATGGTCGTCCACTTGCGCCCGTAGTTGATTAGCTTGGCGTGTCCATCGAAGAAGCAAACATTGTACCCCTGCGAGTGGTTCAGGATGGTGCGCCTGCCTGGATCGGAGGCGTCGGCGCCGTCCCAGCCGAACACACCGCGCTCGGTAAACAGAATGCGTTCAGCGATGTAGTCGGACTTCTCATCCGGCGGCATATCGATGAGGCTCTTGAAAGTACCATCCGGATACCTCACGCAGGGGAACGGACCGGGGTAGCCCGCGCTGCTTCCGGGGCACCAGGTGTTGTACACCCAGTTCGGGAACCACTGGTAGGACTGCATTCCTGTCTGCATGTTAGCTGGCGAGGGGTCGCGATACCTGTCGGACGGGCAGTACCAAATGTTCTTGTTCTTCTGGTACGGGCCCAGCTGCACCGTCATCAGCGTGCGGTAGAACTGACTGCCGTAAGCACAGCGGGTGTAGTTGGGGCCGCCGTCGCCGGGGTTGAATCCTTCCCACCAGCCAAAGCAGTCCGCCCAGGGTTCTCCGCGGTCACCGGCATAGTTGTTGACGTCCGGGTTCACCTCCCAGTTGCGGGGACCGGGGTAGGTGCCCATAGGGAACTTCTCGTCATAGTCCTGCGAGTACATGCGCACGGACAGACCGATTTGCTTAAAGTTGGACAGGCAGGACGTCTGACGAGCCTTTTCCCGTGCCTGTGCGAACACCGGGAAGAGGATAGCTGCCAGTATCGCAATAATCGCGATGACCACCAGCAGCTCGATCAGGGTAAAAGCGTGTCGTTTCATGATGTGAAACCCTCCTTTTGTGATGTATTTTTGATGTTTAGCGTCCAGCGGGAGCCGGCGCAGGTGTGCCCGGTGAGCCACCCGGAGTAGCAGCACCAGGCGTCATTCCGCCCAACCTGCGCTGGAACTCTGCCTGCACATCGGGGGGCATCGGTGGCGGCGCCGCCCCTCCGCCCGCTTTCATGCGCCCTTCCGTCGTCCACCAGTAGACACCGCCAATAATCAGCAGGACCACGATAATCACAATGACGGCGGTCACAGGGGACACTTCACGTTTCATACTCAGAACCTCCCTCCTTGGGTTGGATGCGCCGCGGGATACGCGGCTCGCGCCAGTGAACCGGTACCGACAGGATGTACGTGCGCGGGACAGACTGCCTGCCGCTAAGCCATTCGTCCAGCACGTCTACTGCAATCTCGCCCAGTCGAGCGAAGTCGGGCTGTGAGGTGGGGAAGGTCGGCTGGAAGAAGCGGGAGGCTTCAAGGTCATCGAACCCCACGACGCGGATTTGCTGCGGCACCGCCACACCCACCTTTTGCAGCGCGCGGATGACCGACATGGCTGTCTGATCCTCCCATGCGATGAGCGCATCCGGGCGCGGAGACAGCTGCAGCAGCCGGTGTACCACCTCTTCCGGGTCGTCCAGTGGCTCGTTCGTGCGGGTGTCTCTGCTCAGGTTCACCCAGTTCCGGTAGCTCGGAGGAACAGGCACGCTGGCATCCTGCATCGCTGCCATCCAGCCCTCCCGTCGCTCGTGGATGGAACGGTGCAGACAGTCCTCGTTCAACGGGAGAAAGGCGATGTTTCGATGCCCGTGCGCCAGCAGCGCCCGCGTCATCTCATAGCCGAGCCGGTAGTTGTCAAAGACAACCAGCGGGCGTCCCCATTCCTCATAACCGATGTCGAAGAGGACAATAGGCACCTCCCGCCAGCGGTGTTGGAGGTAGTCTTCCGATAGCTGGTGTCGCCAGCGGGTCACTGGATAGAGGATGACACCCTGTGCACCCGCCTGCAGATGCTGCGCGACCAGTTCCTCTTCGTGCCGGATGTCGTCTTCGGAGCTCGCCATCAGCAGCTGATAGCCCCTCTGGCGGGCGCGTCGTTCGATGCCGTAATACGCGCGAAGCACCAGCGAGGCATTGGCTCGAGGCGCAATGAAGCTCACCAGACGGGTGCGCGTGCTGACCGTTGGTACCAAACGCAGGTAGACGCCGCTACCCTGTCGGGATTCGATCAGCCCCTCCGCCGCGAGCAGTGCCAGTGCTTTCGCCACCGTGGGTCGGCTCGCTCCCAGCATCTCACGCAGCTGGAATTGCGTGGGCAGCCTGTCTCCCGGACGGGCATCCGGACGGCTAATCCATTCCGCCTTAATGCGCTCTGCCAGCAGCACGTATGTCGGTAGCCGTTTCACCGTGCTCATGGTGCTTTCATTATAAAACCCCTGAGCAAATTTGTCAAGCAATTTCGAATTGGAAACCAGATTTTTTCGAGAAAATACTCTTGACGGAGTGGCTTTCTTGTGGTAGATTCCTTAACGAGCCGACGTAGCTCAACAGGCAGAGCAGCGGTCTTGTAAACCGCAGGTTAGGGGTTCGAGCCCCCTCGTCGGCTCCAGCAGATGTCGCCGACGCTCGACAGGGACCCGGATGTCCGCCGGCAAGATATTGCCGTGGCAGAGGAAGGAGCGCACAGTGACGGTCGGCACTGTTTTGGGAAAGTACCGTATCCTTCGCGAAATCGGCGGAGGTGGAATGGCATGTGTCTATGAGGCGGAGGACCAGACCATCGGAAGGAAGGTGGCGCTGAAGGTTCTCAAGGTTCCTACTGCCGTACCCGAATCCGAGAAGTCCCTCCTTATCGGACGGTTCCAGCAAGAAGCGCGTGCCGCAGGTACCCTCTCTCATTCCAACGTGGTGACCCTCTACGAAGTCGGCGAGACCGATGGCATGCACTATATCGCGATGGAGCTGCTTGCGGGTACGACCGTGCGCGAACTGCTGCGTGAGCGGGGCAAGATACCTGTGGATCAGGCACTGAACATCCTCCTGCAGGTAGCCCGCGCGCTGGATTACGCCCACAAGCAGGGAGTGATTCATCGCGACGTGAAGCCGGACAACATCGTGGTGACCGACGAGGGGGTGGTGAAACTCACCGACTTCGGAATCGCACGCGCGGCGAACGATCTACTGCGCACACAAAAGGGGGTGCTCGTTGGCTCACCAGCCTACATGTCCCCGGAGCAGATTCTGGGTGAACCTGTCGATGACCGCACCGACATCTACTCTCTGGGCGTCACTGCCTACGAGATGCTGACAGGGCGCAAACCGTTCGATGCCCCTGCCGTCACGGCGATGATGCATCGCATCGTTTATGACGAGCCCGATGCCGCGCCCGAACTACCTCGCCCGGCTGAGGCAGCCCTGCGCCATGCGCTGGCGAAAAAGCCCGAAGAGCGACCCTCTTCCGCCGTTGTCTTTGTGGAAGAACTGAGTGCTGCTTACTACGGCACGGCAGTGGTTTCACCGGAAGCACGGATTGCGGCACCCTCCCATCCTGTGTATCGTGACAAGGAGAAAGCACGGATGAGTCCTTATTCCTCATTCTCATCGTCGCCCTCGCGGCGCGTCTACTGGATAGCCGGAGCACTGGCCGTGGTGCTGGTGCTTACAGGTGTCCTCGCGTGGCGCTTGCTGTCGCCGCCGAAAGAACAGTTTGGCGTGCGGGTTGTGGACGTGGGTGGAGTGACAACATCCACACCTGCCGTTGCCACCAATTACGTACTGAATGACTTCGAGTTGAGCCCTGGCTCGTGGCAGGCGGAAACCAGGGGACTGAAGCTGGAACGAGTTCGCGGCGGCGCGAGTCAGGCGGCATACTGGCTGAAGGTCAGTGGGGTGCAGCTGGCTGCGGGTGAACATGCCGCCATTTCCTGCTTGCCCGAAACGCGCGATTGGTCGCGATTTGGGGGGATTATCTCGTTGGATGTGCTGGTACCCGGCACCGCGCCACCCGACCTGCGCCTGACGATAGAAGTGGAAGACTCCACAGGCGGCTTGCAGGCGATGCCCGGAGAGGGAGTTCTACTCACTCCGGGCAGGTGGGCAGCGATTACATGGAACGCCGGTGCTGTCGCCCGCGATGTGGCGCGCCTGCGGGTGAAGCTGTTGTGTGGTCAAAACCCCTACAGGGGCTATTTCGGTATAGACCACGTGCGGGCGCAGGGCACGGCAACAAGCCCTGCCGCGTTGCGTTACAAAGTGCGTATTGGACCGTTTACAGACCAGGCTTCGCTGGAACGGGAAACCGCGCGCTTGAAGTCGCTGGGGAGGTCGCCATTCGTGGTGCGCGACGGCGACAAGCGTTTCCTGCAGGTAGGAGCGTTCACCACCATCGAATCCGCCCGACGCGAGCTGGAGGCTCTGGTTGCAGAGGGCTACAGGGAGATTCGCCAGTAGTCCGCCCAGCGTTCCATTGCGACCGCCGCTAACATCAACGGCTCGGCAGGAACCTTGCCATCCAGATGGGGGTTTTGGCGCCAACTGGAGGGCGAACCTCCCGGTAAGCCGAACCCCCTGCCAGATGGCTTGGCAGGAATCGGACTATCCAGAAGGAAAACATGCCCCTCCCCCACCGTGTGGGAGAGGGGCATGGAGTGAGGGTTACTTGTCCACCGTCACGGACACTTTGTCCTTAATCGCTACCTGAGCAGCAGCGAGACGGGCAATCGGCACGCGGAACGGCGAGCAGGAGACATAGTCCAGCCCCACCTCATGGCAGAACTCTATTGAGGACGGTTCGCCACCATGCTCACCGCAGATGCCGAGCTTGATGTTGGGGTTCACCTTGCGGGCATCCTCCACGCACATCCGCATCAGCTTACCGACGCCCTTCCGATCGAGTTTCTCGAACGGGTTGGCGGGCAAGATGTCCATGCTTACGTACTTCTGCAGGAACTTGCCCTCAGCGTCGTCGCGGCTGATGCCGAAGGTGGTCTGCGTGAGGTCGTTCGTGCCGAAGGAGAAGAACTCGGCGTGTTGCGCCACCTCATCGGCGGTCAGCGCAGCGCGCGGAATCTCGATCATCGTGCCGAACTTGTAGTCGATATCCGCACCAGTCTCTTCGATGACCGCCTTGGCAACCGCTTCGAGCTTCTCGCGCACGAACACCAGTTCGTTCACGTCGCCCACCAGTGGGATCATAATCTCGGGGTGCACGTCGATACCCCGCTTCTTCACAGCGACCGCCGCCTGCAGGATGGCGCGTACCTGCATCTCCACGATTTCGGGGAAGAGGATAGAGAGACGGCATCCTCGCAGACCCAGCATCGGGTTGAACTCGCGCATGCTCTCGATCGCCTCCAGCAGTTGCTCTTTTTCGGCAAGTAAGCCTTCTAGCGCCTTACCGCCCAGTGCTTTGACTGCCAGACGCAGCTCGGTGACCTCGCGCAGCGTCTGCTCGTAGCTGGGCAGGAACTCGTGCAGCGGCGGGTCGATGAGGCGGATGGTGACGGGGCGGCCCTCCATCACCTCGAAGATGCCCTCGAAGTCCTTCTGCTGTACGGGCAGCAGCTTATCCAGTGCGGCACGTCGCTGTTCCTCGGTGCGCGCCAGAATCATGTCCTGCACGACCGGCAGGCGGTCCTGTTCGAAGAACATGTGCTCCGTGCGGCACAGGCCGATACCCTCTGCACCGAACTCCACTGCCTGCTTGGCGTCGCGCGGGTTGTCGGCGTTGGTGCGCACGCCCAGCTTGCGCCGCTCGTCCGCCCACTGCAGTAGCTCGTGCAGCTCATCGGTGAACATGGCTTCCACCAGCGGCGCCTGCCCGAGGATGACCTCGCCCGTCGAGCCGTTGATGGAAATCCAGTCGCCTTCCTTCACGGTGATGCCGTTGGTGGTAAACTCGCGCTTGTTGAGGTCGATGGAAATCGCTTCACAACCTGCCACGCAGGGGATACCGAAGCCGCGAGCCACCACCGCCGCATGGCTGGTCATGCCGCCGCGAGCGGTCAAAACGCCCTTGGAGGCGAGCATCCCGTGAATGTCGTCGGGCGTGGTCTCGGGGCGTACGAGGATGACCGGCTCTTCCTTGCCGCGCTCGGCGGCGGTATCGGCGTCAAAGATAGCCTTCCCCACCGCTGCACCGGGCGAAGCCGCCAATCCCTTGGCGATGACGTTCACCTTCGCCTTGGGGTCAATCTGCGGGTGCAACAGCTGGTCGATATCGCCGGGCTTCACGCGCAGGATGGCTTCGTCCTTGCTGATGAGCCCTTCCTTCGCCATGTCCACCGCAATCTTTACCGCTGCCAGTGACGTGCGCTTGCCCACACGACACTGCAGGATGAACAGGCGGTTCTTCTCCACGGTGAACTCGATGTCCATCATGTCGCGGTAGTGGTTCTCCAGCAGTTTGGCGATTTCGTCGAACTGCTTGTAGATTTCGGGGTTGATGGACATCAGTTCGTCGAGGTGCATGGGGGTGCGGATACCCGCCACCACGTCCTCGCCCTGCGCGTTCACCAGATACTCGCCGTACAGCTTCTTCTCGCCGGTCGCCGGGTCGCGCGTGAACGCCACACCGGTGCCCGAGTCGTCGCCCATGTTCCCGAACACCATTGTCTGCACGTTGACGGCGGTTCCCAAATCCCACGGGATGCCCTCGCGCTCGCGGTAGACCTGCGCGCGCGGGTTATTCCACGAGCGGAAGACCGCCTCAATCGCCAGCTTCAGCTGCTCGAAGGGGTCCATCGGGAAGTCCTTGCCGGTTTCCTCTTTGACCAACTTCAGGTAGTCATCGCACATCTGCTTGAGGGCATCGGCAGGCACTTCCGTATCCAGAGTGACACCGAGCTTCTTCTTGTACTCGTCGAGGATTTCCTCGAACTTGTGCCTCTCCACGCCCAGCACGATGTCGGAGAACATCATGATGAAACGGCGGTAGGCATCATACGCAAAGCGCGGGTTGTTCGACTGCTTGATCAAGCCTTCCACCGTCTGCGTGTTGAGACCCAGGTTGAGGATGGTATCCATCATGCCGGGCATCGAGAACTTCGCGCCCGAACGGACGGACACCAGCAGAGGGTTCGCCGGGTCGCCGAACTTGCGCCCCATGCGCTTTTCCACTTCCGCCATCGCAGCGCGCACTTCGTCCATTAACCCCTCGGGGAACTGGTTGCCGCTGCGGAGGTATTGCATACACACTTCGGTAGTGATGGTGAAGCCCGGAGGAACTGGTAGACCGATGTTGGTCATTTCCGCAAGGTTTGCACCCTTGCCGCCCAGAAGGTCGCGCATCTGGGCGTTGCCTTCTTCGAAGAGGTAGACACGCTTATTCGCCATATCCTTCCACCCGTCGTATAGAGTTTTGCGTCGCCTGTCGGCGAACCGGGCGATGCAGCGCATCGCCCTTATATAGGATAACACATTTTTGGCGCAGGTCAAGGGGAATGGCAATTATCGCAAGATAAGCACACCGCCCCGCGGGGGAGCGAAAGATGCGTGACCTTTAGCGTTCCTCGTGCCAGAGAAGCGGAACCCCGCTGCGCAACCCGGCATGCGGAAGGGCTTCGTCCCGTGTCGCGAGAGGAAGCCCGAGTTCCAGAGCAAGGCAGAGATACGCAGCGTCATGCGCCGATAACCCATATTGACGAGCGGCAGTCAGCACGGTTCCGAAGACCTTCTGCATGGTGTCGTTGACGACGCTGACAGGCAATTGCTGAATGAGATGCACAAACCTGTCTGCAGTCGAGCTGCCGATTCGTCCTCGCCGCTGTGCCACCAGCAACGCATTGCTCACTTCCAGCAACCAGATGGCAGGAACAAAGGCGAGCATGGAAGACAGTGATTGTAGAACCTTTTCTGAGTAAGGATTTGTCTCATCCTCAAAAGCCCAGGAGAGGGTAACGGAAGCATCCAGCACAAAAGCATCCACTGTCAATCGCGCCCCTCCTCGATAAGCTCTCGGATGGAGACACCCTGTAACCTGACTCCCCGACGAAGGTTTTTCAGCTCTTCGATGACGCGGCTGGTTTTACCGACATGCTCCGCATTGCGAACAGGTGCAAGCGTGGCTACCGGGATCCCTCGTCGGGTGATGACGACGCAGTCTCCCTGTTGAACCTGTTCTATCAGGCTGGAGAGATACCTTTGTGCCTGGCGAACACTAACCGTAGTCATGTTCTCACCTCCCGCCATATTATAGCACACCGCCCCGCGGGGTGACGGGGCGGTGTGTTTGGGTAGGGCGGACGGGATGGGGTTACCGGGCAGTTAAGACGGTGGTGCCGTCCTCGGCACGCGAAATCTCCAGTTTCAGTTCCGCCGCTACCTTTTCTAACAGCTCATCCAGTGCCACGCCGGTGGACCTCAGGCTCACACGGGTCAGCGGGTCCGCCTCGCCCATCAGCACCAGAGGCACGCTGTATGCCCCGGCAATGCGCGAAAGCGTTTCCTCCACCGTTTTCTCCTTCACTACCAGCACAGGCTTGGAGTCCTGCGACGAGAGTTCCGCAGGCAACCATGCGCGCAACACGCTGCCGTTGTCCCATGTAACCCGTACCTCCAGCACAGAGACGCCCGAAGACATGGGCAACACCACCGGCGTCTCTCTGGCAACGAGCCCACGCCACACGGTCTGGCCGCCTGAGGCAACCTCAACCACTGTAGGCTGAGGAGCGTTCAGTTTGAGCATCCAGCGCAGGTCTCCCTGCTCCGCCCGAAACGGCTCGAAGCGCACGGGCAGGATTCGGGTTTTGACCGGTGTTACCGGGCTGCCACCACTCGAAACCACACTCAAAGCGATAGCATCTGTTTGCACGTTTTGCGACCACAGCACCAGCGCAAGGATTGCCAGCACGGCTGCTGCCGCAAAAGCAAACCGCGGACGCCATGCCAGTTCCCACCAGCGCAGGGAGGGCGTGGCTGGCACCCTCGCGTACACCTCCTGCATGATGCGAGCGTGCAGGGAATCGGGTGCCTTCACAGGCTGCACCTGCGCCATCATCTGCCACAACACACGAACATCTTCCAGCTCGGCGCGGCAGGACGGACATCGAGCGGCGTGTTCTTCCATCTTTGCCGCCAGAGGAGGCGCAATGCTTCGCTCGATGTATGCCGATATCAGTTCCCGAAACTGTTCACAACGCATAGTTCCAACACCGCTCTTTCGCCGGGAGGCTCTTCGTTGCGTTTGACGAACTTATCCCCCAAAAAGTTCCCGCGAGGGTTGCAGAATCTCGCGCAACGCCAGCCGGGCGCGGTTCAACCGGCTTTTGACCGTGCCTACCGGCAGATTCAGCATCTGCGCGATTTCTTCATACGAGAGGTTTTCGAAATGGTACAGCACGATGAGGATGCGACGTTCTGGAGGAAGCTGCGCAATCGCCCTCTGCAAAACCTCTTCGCGTTCCTCTTTCTCCACCAGCTCCTCAGGGCCCGGGCTGGTGTCCTCGATCTGGCGCGTGAGGGTATCGCCGTCCAGCTCGAGCTGCTCTTCTAACGATACGTTCTGGCGACCCTTCGACCGCTTGCGCATATCCAGAAAGGTGTTGACCACCACCCGATGCAGCCACGTGCCGAAATTGGCTTCACCGCGAAAGGTATGTAGCCCCTGAAAGACGCGCACAAAGGCTTCTACCACCACATCGCTGGCATCGTCGTAGTTGCCCGACAGACGGTAAGCCAAGTTGTAAGCCTGCTTCTCGTATCGGCGCACGAGCTCGTCAAACGCTTCGCGGTCGCCGCTACGACATCGCTCAATGAGCTGGCGGTCCTCAAGAGGTGCCATGGTGTACCCCTTATGCTGGCGAGAGAGCGTTTCGCAACGCCTGCTGCTCTTCCTCACTCAACGGGTGAGAGGGCTGCCCCTGCCGCACTGCCTTGGCGTATACCCGCACATCCGAGCGACTGTAAACGCTCGTCAGGATGATACCATTTTGCAAGGCGTCCAGCATCGCCAGCGAAAAGCTCTGCTGCCCTCCAACATCTTCAAATGCATCATAACGCACCAGACCCACGTGTTGTACACACAGAGGTATGCGGTCTTCGAGGGCGGAAACCCGCTGTTCCACCTGTCGCTGACGAGTATCCACCTCTTCCACCCGGGCAAGGTGGTCCACCAGTACCCTCTCCAAACTCACTCCCGTCGCACCTGCGGTCAACCTTTGTAGACGTCTGTTCAGCGAGCGTACCCGCACCAGCAGCAGTGTCAACACCAGCACCCACAACAGGTGCAGAAGCAGAGACACTGCAAGCCACATCTCTACATTCTGCCCGATGCTTTCCTGCACTCCCTGCCACAGGGACATGCTACCAACCTCCTCTTGAATGCGCTGTCCTCAAAGAGTATACTCAAGACGGAACCATTCACACAAAGGGAGGCTCCGAGATGCAACCGGACCTGACCGAAAAACCAGCCGAAAAAAACGAACAGACTGCGAAACAGCAACGCTGGCTGAGACAAGCCGTAGCTTTATTTGTCTTTTTGATTATCGCCTTCCTCTATCACAGCTTTTTCACCCTTTCGGTGGTCAGGGGCAAGTCGATGGAGCCTACCTTCCACGACGGACAGGTCATACTGGTGGGTAAGGGCGGGTTGCTGTTCGGCCCCCTGAAGCGTGGTGATGTGGTGGTGTTTACGCGCGAGGGACAGCTGCTGGTGAAACGAGTGGTGGCACTGCCCTATGAAACCGCCCCGGACGGCACACGTGTGCCTGCCAACCATATTTACGTGGTTGGTGATAACCTGGAGGTGTCGGAAGACAGTCGTACATTCGGTCCCATCCCACTCAGCAGCGTTATCGGAAAGGTGCTATACTGAAAAGGAGGTTGCTCACAGTGTCTAAGTACTGGATGGCTTTCATTGGCGCTCTGGTTCTCTCCACTGTGGTCACGGCTCACCCGCAGACCGTAACCGCCATCCGCTTTTACGGTTCACAACCCGATGGCTCCACCGTGCTTTCCGCCGAGCAGATACTGTCGGTGATGCAGACGCAGGTGGGTGGCGTTTTCGACGAAGAGCGATTGCGTCAGGATGCCGAGGCGATTCAGAGGCTGTATGAACAGAAGGGTTACCCGCTGGCGCGGGTGATTGGGTTTGAGCGGCAGGCGGACGGCACGCTGATGGTACGCATCGCGGAGGGAGTGATTCGGGGGGTGCGCGTTACAGGCAATAAGCGCACCCGCAGCAGCGCCATCCTGCGCAACCTGCAACTGCATCCGGGTGAGGTTTACTCCCTGCCCAAACTGCAGCGCGAGCGCGAGCGGCTGGGCAGGTTGCCCTACCTGAAGGATGTGCAGCTGAATCCAGAGCCTGCCGATGAGCTGGGACAGGTGCTGGTGAACATCATTGTCGATGAACTGAACACCACCCAGCTGGCAGCGGCGGTGGGCTACACCGCACGGCGCGGATGGCTTGGCTATGTCGAGTTCTCAGACTCCAACCTGTTTGGAGGCGGACAGAGCCTGCAACTGCAGTGGCAGCGAGGTACTTTTTTCTACGATGAGGGACCCGAAGAGGGCGAGCAACGCCAGGCGTACCTTTTCCAATATACCGACCCCTGCCTGACCGACTGGGGATTGACTATCGGTATTAAGGCATACGACCTGCAATCGGTATTCCGCCCCAGTTTCTCACAAACCGACGTCACCCTGCGCACGTTCGAGAAACGGCGAGGGTATACGCTGTTAATGGGCAAACAGTGGAGCGACCGCCTGCAGGTCGCCGCGACCTTCCGCAACGACGAGGTGGACTACGACGATGCGCCGAGTTACCTGCTTTCCTTGGGGCAGAAGGTGCAGAACCGCGGGCGGGTGGTAGCACCTGGCGTGCAGGTACAGTACGACTCGCGCGACAACCGAATCAACCCACGAGGGGGGATTCTGGCTTTGGGCAGATGGGAAGCGGCTCAGCGGTCGTGGGGCGGAGACTTCGCTTTTGACCGTGCAACGCTCGATGTGCGCGGCTACTGGCCTGCACCGCGAGATGGAACCTTTGCCTTGCGGGCGGTAACCGGCTTCGCCACGAGGGACTTGCCTCTGTCCGAAAGCTTCTGGTTAGGTGGCTTTGACCTGCGCGGCTATGAGTTCGACGAGTTTCGCGGTGACCGCATGGTGTTATTCAGCGGCGAGATGCGCTTCCCGGTGCTGGAAGGCATTCAGGGAGTGGTTTTCCTCGATGTGGGCGATGCCTGGCGCAAAGGCGAGAGTGTCCAGCTGAACGTAGGAGGCGGCGTCGGCGTTCGTTTCTTCACCCCCTTCGGCGCGATTCGGCTGGACCTGGCAGCGGGAAAGCGCAGGGTATTCACCTACGTCACTCTAGGGCAACCGTTCTAGAGGAGGTGTCGTATGGGGAATAGCCCTCTCCTTGCGCTGGCGATGCTCGGCCTAACGGCGGTGGCTGGAGCAGGTTGGGCAGCGAACATACCGGTCTTTCCCCCGCCGCGCGAATGGAAGACAGGTGGCGTGTGGTATATGCAAATGCCGATTCGTATCACCGCGCCGCCGCAGCTGCAGCCTGCCGCCAATCTACTCCAGAAAGATCTGCAGGCGTTGCTAGGCAAGCAGTCGGTTTCCGCGCAAGGCAAAACCGTCATCTCCTTGCAGCTGTCGCCCGAACAGCTGACGCGCGAGGAAGAATACCTCGTTGAAGCCGACGGCGAACGGATTGCCGTCCGCTGCCACGACCTACAGGGGGCGTTCTGGGCGGTGCATACCTTGAGGCAGGTGCTAACGTCTAGTAGCGTAGAACGCACCGCGCAAGGGTGGAAAATGCCGGTGTTCCGCGTGCGGGACTGGCCAGAGACCCCCCATCGCGGCTTTATGATTCAAGCAGCATGGGCTTCAGACATCGGGACCATCCGGACGATGGTGGAGCTGTTGGCGCGCATGAAGGTGCGCTACGTGGCTATCGAGTTCGGCAGCCAGCTGGTGCTGGATTACGACCCTAAGATAGCGACAGGAGCACATTGGAGCAAAAAGCAGGCGAAAGAGGTTATCGAGTATGCCCGAAGCTTGGGTCTGGAGCCTATCGCGTATCTGAACCTGTTGGGGCACCTGGAACGCGCCTACCAGAGACCACCATACACCGATCACGGGGGCATCCTGATTCAGGACGAACAGGTGTACGAACGCTTCGTCTTCCCCATCCTGAGCGAGATGCTCGAACTGTATGGTCAGGTCAGGTGGTTTCATGCTGGCATGGATGAAGCGTGGGACCTCTTCGAGTGGCTATCCAAGCAGGGCTACGATAGCGCAACGCTATTGGCACAGCACATCCGCCGTGTCCATGACTACCTGCAAGCGCGGGGAGTGCGCCTGATTATCTGGCATGACATGCTGTTTGCGCCTGAGTTGGAGAAAGAGCTGGGCGCACCTGTGGGACCCGCCAACGGAGGGGCACCGCGCAACACCAGTGCCGCCCTCGACAAGATACCGAAAAGCGTCATCCTGAACTACTGGTTCTACGACCCTTTGCCAGCCTATCCTGCGCTAGATTGGCTACAACGCAAGGGTTTTGAGGTGTGGGCAAGTCCCTGGCAGACCCCTTTCAGTCTGGTGCGGTATGCGCAGTCTCGCGGCGCACCCACGATGGGTACCATCTGGGCAGACCCGCCCGGCTGTCTGACGGACCCCGCTTTTCTGGCAGTTCCAGTGATGTATGCGTGGGCAGCGTGGAACCCTGCCTCTGCCCCTGCAGATACCGTGCCCGAACTAAAGGTGCAGCAGCAAGCCATTGAAGCAGCCCTGCGCGCCCTGTGGGGCAGACCACGGTTGGGCACAGACGTCCAACAGGTGCTACTCATCCAGCCAGAGCGCAAATCCATCCATCGCCTAAGGCTACCCGACCAGCTGAGCGACGTGCCTGAGCAGCTTTACGGTGTCCCGTTCGACTTCAGCGCGCCACTGCAGCTATCGGCGATTGAGACCGATACCTCTACCGACCTGCGGCGCGCCAAGAGCGTCGTTTTGCCAGATGGGAGAAAGATTCCGTTGGACGGGGTCAACAAATGGCGGGGTGAAGATGATCTCATTCTGTATACTGGCGACTTGCCGTCCACGGGCACGAACGTGTATGGTGGCGAGGCTTTGTTCTCGTCGCGGGGACAGCTGGTGAGTTCTGGGGGTTACGGAGGTGGAAACCGCACCATCCCCGCAGGAGGGTTTGCGCTCTCTGCGCACATGGGACCCTCCTCGCAAAAGTATCATGCCATCATGAGCCTCCGCCTGGGCGATTTCGTGCAGATTCTGGATGAAGAGGGCAATCCCTTGCTGAGTAGCACTGTCCGCGTGAGATTGTCTGACGGCAGTCAGCACATGGTAGACGTGCAGCAGCCCGAGCTATCCAAATCGCTGACAGAGCGCAGCAGGTGGAGCATCTCGTTGAACGAGCGGCTTCGCCGCTTCTATTTCGTGGTGGCTACCCAACAGGAGGTGCCCGCCCTGCGAACGGTGGGAGAGTTTATCATACGGTATCAGGACGGGTCGGAGGTGGTGGTACCAATTCGCGCACAGGCAGAGTCGTCCACGAGCCGTGTAACAGGTTTTATCCTGCCCGATGGCAACAACCGCTGGTTCGCTTGGCGCGATGGGCAGGCTTCGCCGATACTGGTGAAAGAGTGGAGCAACCCAAATCCTGACAAGGTTGTTTCCGAACTGATGTTTGCGCCAACCGCCGATGGGCTTTTGGCGGGGGTTTGGCTGCACGCCACTACGGCTGAGGGGATGGATTGACGACGCCGGAAAGCAAGGCCCTCGCGGAGCCGCAAACCCATCCCCTCGTGGGGAGGGCAGGTGGAGGGCGGCTCTGCGGCTGCGTTCGTTTTTCGTACACCCCCGCGTTACCCTTGACAAATGGCGGGAGCATGATGTATATTACATGGTGCAAACTACTCCTGCTATGTGTGTGGGGGGATGCCCGAGCGGCCAAAGGGAGCAGACTGTAAATCTGCCGGCGGAATGCCTTCGGGGGTTCGAATCCTCCTCCCCCCACCATCCCCAAACTGTCCGAGCGAAACATAGCAGGAGGCGGTATGTTGTAATGTGAGCCCCCGTAGCTCAGAGGGAGAGCGCGTCTTTGGTAAAGACGAGGTCACGGGTCCGAGTCCCGTCGGGGGCTCCATGAGAGCGACAAAACCATCGGCTGCTCCGGTGCCGCACCCGTGCACGCGCGGACAGCCCATGCAAAAAAACGATTGGGAGGTCAATACTAAATGGGCAAGCAGCGATTTGAGCGCACGAAGCCGCATGTGAACATCGGCACGATTGGTCACGTGGACCACGGCAAGACCACGTTGACGGCTGCCATCACGCGCGTTCTGGCAA
>Ga0209162_1000768_pt1 | contig 33875 bp, 26 predicted proteins | sample YNPNPMetaG_FD_187121 | JGI IMG/M metagenome (GOLD analysis project Ga0209162, IMG submission 187121) | Anoxygenic and chlorotrophic microbial mat microbial communities from Yellowstone National Park, USA - YNP NP MetaG (SPAdes) (version 2) ...
AAACACCGCGCGGGGCAAAATCCCGCTGGTGTGGGTGAGCGACGATAACCCCGCCCGCCGCGAGCAGATAGCCCTGTTCAACCGACTGCACCCGCAGTACGACCTGCGCCTGGACCCCAGCAACACGGGCATGGAAAAGGTCATCGTGCAGTCGCTGGCAGGCGTCGGTCCCGACATCTTCGACTGCTACGACGGCTTCCAGCTCTCCGCGTATGTGCGTTCGGGCATTGCATGGGATGTGACCGATGAACTGAAGAAGGCGGGCATCGACGTGGAAAACGAGGTCTGGAAAGCAGTACATCCGAACATCATCCACGAAGGGCGTGTGTACGGCTTCCCAACCAACGCCGCAGTGAACGCCATCTGGTTCCACAAAGACCTTTTCGACAAGTACGGCGTGCCCTACCCGAAGGGACCATGGACGTGGGACGAGTTTGTGGAGGTCGCGAAAAAACTCACCATCCGCGACAAAAACGGCAGACCGGTGCAGTTCGGTTTCCTGATGGACTGGTGGAACTGGTATCACCTCGTACTGCAGTGGGGTGGTAGGCTCTACACCCCCGACGGTACGCGCTGTATCATCGACAGCCCACAGGCTATCGCCGCGGTGCAGTTTATGCAGGATTTGATATACAAGCACAAGGTGATGCCCAGTCCGGTAGAGGAGGCAGCGATGGCGACGCAGGGCGGCTGGGGGTCGGGTACTATCACGTGGTTTGGCGCGAAGAAGGGGGCGATGGCGCTGGGGGGCAGGTGGTGGCTGTGTACCCTGCGCAGCTACCAGGGGCTTCGGTTGGGCGCGGTCGAGTCGCCCCACGGTCCATACCGTGTGTTTCGTGGCTACGGGCGCGCGTCGCTCATTAACCGCAACAGCCCCCGCCGTGAGCACGCACTGAAGTTCCTCCTTTATCTTGCCAGCAGGGAGTATAACGAACTGATTAACCATCAGGCGGATGCGCTCGCGCCGGTCAAGAGATATTCCTATACCGAAAAGTACCTGCACGACCCCGCTTTCCCGAAGGAAGACTTTAACGCCGTCTGGCGGGACGCCATGAACTACGCCGTTCCAGATGAAATCAGCCCCTTCGTGAACGGACAGGCGGTACAACGCATTTTGAACAAGCAGTTGGACCTTGTCAAAAGCAACCAGAAGTCGGCAGCAGATGCTCTACGCACCGCCGCGCGCCAGATTAACGAGGAAATCCAAAAGACCATCCAGCGCGACCCCGAGCTGCGCCGCCGCTACGAGGTACTGGTGAACGGTAAAGAGAAGGAACGTTCGTCATTCGCTGCCAGTGGGCGTTCTCCGCAGGCGGTAACGAGCGGGCTCGATGGTAACAAAAGTATCAGATAGTTGCTTGGTGGTGTGTTTGGAAAGAAAGCGGGCAAGCTGAAGATGGATATCGCTTATCGTTTCAGGTGTTATCCTGAGCAGTATGACTCCAGCGTGTGGTCTGCGCTGCGCGAAAATGAGCTGCCCAAAGCCCTTGTCGCGGGTAATCAGGATTCGACCTGTTCGCTCTGCGTATGCTAAGAGTTCCGCGTCCGTGGCGGCGGAAAGACCAGCGTCGCGTGCTCGTACCACATCGTGCCCCCACTCCAGAAGCTGACGCACGGTTTTCTCGTAGACGTCCTGGTCGGTCAGGAAACGGAAGATAGCGGTTCGGCTGTCACCTCCTCCGCCTTGATGACCTGCACGGCGTACTCCACGCATTTGCTGACATCCTCCACGCTGAGTTCGGGGTAATAGTCTTGCACGATTTCGCTAAAGGGGATACCGGCCTGTACAAGCTCGAGCACCGCGTAGACAGGGATTCTCGTGCCTTCTATGCATGGTTGTCCGAAGTGAACGGTTGGGTCTACCACGATTCGCCTTGCCATTGTTCACACCTCCGCGTCTATTATACGGCAAACGGAATGGTCGGTGCAGTTATCAGGGAAGGACAAGCCGATCCCGGCGTCGAAGACTCACGACAACTTCGGTAGGCAGTATATACAAATGCGCACCCGAGTTCGCGACGAACGTTATATCGCCTGGCTCTTTTTGCTGCCGAACTTTCTGGGATTCGCGGTGTTCACCGCGGGACCGGTGTTGTTCTCGCTTGTGGTCAGCTTCAGTAACTGGAACCTGCAACGCACCGTGCCCTTCCTGTGGATTGGCTTCGAGAACTACCTCGAGCTCATGCGCGACCAGCAGTTCTGGCTCTATTTCATCAACACGCTCTACCTGATGCTGGGGATGCCGGTAGCAATTGCGGGCTCGCTGGCGCTGGCTATCCTGCTCAGCCAGAAACTGCGAGGCATCGTGCTGTACCGCACGCTCTTTTACCTGCCCAGCATCACCAGTGGCGTCGCGCTGATGATACTCTGGAAGGCGCTGTACAATCCCGATTTTGGTCCCATCAATGCGGTCATCAACACAGTGAGCGGGGCGCTAGGACTGGACGTGAAGGCGCCGCAGTGGCTGCTGTCCACCGCCAACCTGCTGGGGCTCGACGTAGAGCAGGTGCGCATCACCGCCAAACAGTTCGGATTGGGCGCGCGCGACGCGCTCATCATCATGGGTATCTGGATTGCCATTGGCGGCAATAATATGCTGCTCTATCTCGCCGCGCTGACCAACGTGCCGCAGGAGCTCATTGAAGCTGCGCAGCTGGACGGCGCGGGCAAGTGGGCGGTATTTCGCAACGTCACCTGGCCGCAACTCGCCCCGACCACCTTCTTCATCGTGGTGATGAGCTTCATCGGGGGGCTACAGGGTGGCTTCGAGCAGGCGCGGGTCATGACGGGCGGCGGACCTGCGGGCACAACCACCACTCTGACCTACTATATCTACACCAAAGCCTTCGAAGAGTTCCAGATTGGCTACGCCTCAGCCATCTCGTGGATACTGTTTGCCATCATCTTCGTGGTCACACTGGCCAACTGGAAGTTCGGCGCGAAGGAGGTCAGCTATTGATTGAGGGAGGTATGATGCTCAACACAGAAGCCGTTCAAAAACCTTCGCCGCTGGCGGTGTGGTGGGATCGGGTGGGCAAGGTGGTTGCCAGCCACCTGGTTCTGACGCTCATCGCGCTCACCACGCTCGCGCCGTTCGTGTGGATGGTACTTGCCAGCTTCAAACCGCTAGAGGAGGTCGAGCAGATAAACCCGCTGCCCAGCGTGTGGCATCCCGAAAACTACGCGAAGGTGTTCGAGCAAATCCCCTTTGCGCGCTACTACTTCAACAGCGTGTTTATCGCGGCGTGGGTGACCTTCCTGCAGTGCCTAACCAGTGCGATGGCGGCGTATGCCTTCGCCCGCCTGCGATGGAAGGGGCGCGATGCGGTATTTCGGCTGTATCTCGCCACGCTGATGATCCCGGGCGTGGTCACTATGATTCCTAACTATACACTCATGGTGTGGCTGCACCTGCTGGATTCCTACGTCGGGTTGATTGTGCCTGCGGCGTTCAGCGCGTTCGGTACCTTCCTGCTGCGGCAGTTCATGTTGACCATCCCGCCCTCGCTGGACGAGGCGGCGAAAATCGACGGAGCCACTCACTGGCAAATCTTCTGGGACATCATCATGCCCCTCTCCCGCGCGGGCTTAATCACGCTGGCGATTTTCACCTTCATGGGCAACTACGGCTCGTTCTTCTGGCCCCTCATCCTGATTAAAAGCGAACACCTGCGCACCCTGCCCATCGGTATGCTGTACTTCGACACCAACTACGGCAGGCAGACCAACCTCATCATGGCGGCGAGCGTCATGAACATCATCCCGCTGGTCATCCTGTTCGTGGTGTCGCAACGGTTTCTGGTGCGGGGAATTCAATTGGGTGCAGTGAAAGGATGAGCAGGTTAACACGAAGTATGCCCCACGCACCGGCTTTCGGTGCCAGACTAGAACTTCACTCCCAGCTTCAGCCGCGCCTCATACTCAGTCTGGCTCGGCTGGAAGATGCGGTCGCGCTGATAGGTGGTCAGTGAGCCTTCCAGACTGACGTTGAACACATCGCTCAGCGCATAGCGGTAGCCGAGCCGATAGGTGTGCGCCGCCAGGTCGCTACTGGTTTGCTGTCGGCTCAGCTGGTAGCCTGTCAGGAGCTCCATCAACGGCGAGAAGCGGTAGATGAGCGACACATCCGCCAGCGTAATGTTTGTGCTGTTCAGCAGGTCACGGCGCACGCCCAGGCTTCCCCGCAGGGTGAGTGCAGCCATCTGCGCCTGCAGCTTCAGTTCCGCCTGTTCCTGTTGTTTGACGTTGCCCTTGTCGTCCTCCGGGTTGCGCGTGTAGCTGCCCGTGAGGCTGAGCGACTGCGAAGGGGTCACGCTCAGTGCCAATCCCCATGTCTCTGGTGGGGCACCGCTATCTGTCAGGCGCAGGCGATGGGTTGCGTCTATTCGCCAGGTACGGTTCAGCGCGAGCTGTGCCCGCAGAGTGCGCATGTAATCCTCTCGCTCACCAGCATAGCGGCCCTGCACCCCGGTCTCCAGTCGAATACCCTGCCATGGCTGCAACGCCAGTAATATGTCCTGCTTCAGCGATGCCTGCTCGCCGGTGGTTTCCAGCGACGCGCCGGTCTCTACCTGCAACGTGGGGCGAGGTGTGGTAATCAGCCGCACGTTGGTGGCGGTCGTCCGGTCGCCAAGTTCTCCCTGCCGTTGCACGTAGCCGCCGAGCAGACGGTAAGCGGAGGATGGTCTCGCTTCCAGTCCGAGGCTCAGTTCCGTCTGCTGCTTCTCACCGATTTCGTCGTAGCGGATGCCCGTGCGCACCTGCACCCCCTGTGCAGGGGAGGTCGTCACGCCGACTGCAGCGGTCGAACGTTCTGTAGTGCCCTGCAAGCCTGTCAGCCGCTGTTGCTCCAGCAACGCTTGCGCCTGCGTGTTCGGGGTGAGGTTCACCTGTGCCGTCAGGCGGTCGGTGGTGACTTCGGAACGCCCCTGCAGCAGGCTTTGCTGTTCCTGTGTGTGCCGCTCGATGCCAGCCGCCAGCGCACCGCGATGCACACTCACCGATGCGGATGTGGTGGTCACGGTAGCGAGGGGGTTCTCCTGATTCAGATACGAGACCACCGCCCGCACCCCTTCGGCAGGGGCGTAGGAGAGGGTTGCGGACGTGCCCTCTGCTCTCGATCCGCCCAGTTCGCTCTGCTGGTAACCCAGCGACAGGTTCAGTCGCTGGCTTAGCATCATCTTCAGTGCGGTGCTGAACGCATCGGTATCGGGCTTTACTTTCCATGCCTGCGCTCCGGCGAACTCGCGCCCGGTACGCAGGTAACTCAGCGTCCATTCAGCGAGGTCGCTTTTGGCGGTCGCCTGCAGGCGCAGACCGCTCTTGTCATCGATTCGCCCTCGCGCGTTGGGGTCGGTCAGGAAGGTCGCACTAATCTGGGTGCTTCCCGCAGGCAACAGCTCACCCGTCAGACCCAGCAAGGTAGTCTCCTTACCCGGTTTATCCAGCGAGGCGGAGTAGGCACCCGTCAGGGCGAGTTTGCCCCGCGCGGCGTTTAGCAGCTCCATGTCCAGCGGCAGTTGCAGCGTCCGCGGATTGCGCTGAGCGGTCTTCGCGTCCACCTCGTAGGTTACCTGCGCCATGCTCCCGTTACGCAAAGGCTGCGTGAAGGTTAACGTACCCGCCGCGTAGTCGAGGGTGTACTCCTCGCCGCGCGTGAGCGTGCGCCCATCTACCACCACCCGCTCGCTCCGGCTCAGCACACCTTTCCACGAAAGCAGATAGGGACCGCGCGTGTTGCGACCGATGAATACGTCGGTGTAGCGGAGGTACGACGAATCCCCACCAGACAGCGCCGCAGGCACGTTCGCCGGTTGCTGCGCTGCCGTCGGCAACAGCCACGCCATGCACAGAATACCAGTTGTGAGCAGAGCCAACAGGGCGCGCATTGCTATTCCCCTCCCACCAGTATTATAGACGCTTTTTGCGGGAAATGCATTACAGCCTTTCCGCCCCCTTTGCGCGGACCACAAATACGGATACAATATCCCTGCGGGGTATTACCGATGGAAAGTGCGAACCGTCTGCAACAATCGGTCGTGGACGTGGTGGTGGACCTGCCTGCGGCGATACAGGAGGTGTTTACCTATCTGCTGCCCCGTGCGCTCGAGCCAAAGGTGCAGGTGGGCAGCTGCGTGCTGGTGCCGTTCAGCGGGCAGGAGGTGCTGGGCTACGTGGCACGGCGCACCCTGATGGAGCCTCGCGAGGCGGGGAAGCTCAAGCAGGTAATCGACGTGGTGGAAGGAAGCCTGCCTCTGGATGAGAACCGCCTCGCGCTGGCGGAGTGGCTGGCACAGGAATACTGTTGCGGGTTGGCGGCGGCGGTGCGCCTGCTTGCGCCCACCGAGATGGTGGCGAAGGTGCAGCGCGTGCTCTGCCTCACGCCACAGGTGCAGCAGCAGGAGCTGTGGGAACTCTCCCCGAACGCCCCCGAACGTCGCTTGTTGGAGCTGCTGCAGTCTGCAGGGGGGCAACTGCCTGAGGCGACGGCGAAGGCGCAGCTGGGCGCGACGCTGTTCAACACCGCGCTTTACCGGCTTAAGCGGCGCGGGCTGGTGGAGCAGAAGAACTTGCTGGAGGCGGCAACCGCCAGGGCGCGTGTGCTGAGACATGTTCGCCTGAACATCTCACCAGAGCAGGCAGAGGCTCTGGCGGAAGCGTGTGCCTCGCGAGCCCCGGCGCAGGCGGCTTTGCTGCGCGCGCTAGCTGTGGCGCAGGAGGAGATGTTGCCGATGGCGGAACTGCTGCGGCAGGTAGGGGTCTCCGCCAGCGCGCTGAAGAGCCTACAGGGGCGCGGGGTGGTGGATTTCGCCGATGTGCCTGTTTACCGCTCGCCGTTCGGAAAGCTAAGCCCGTCGGGGGCGAATGCAACTCTGCAGGTCACTCCCGACCAGGAGCGATGTCTGTCCGCCATCGGGCAGGCGATCGATTCGGGCGAGCATCGCAGCTTCCTGCTGTTCGGCGTGACGGGTAGCGGTAAGACGGAGGTGTATCTTCGGGCGGTATCTCAGGCTTTATCGCGGGGGCGAAGTGCGCTGATTCTGGTGCCAGAAATCGCGCTGGCGGCGCAGGTAGTGGAGGCGGTGAGGGCTCGCTTCGGCAATCTGGTGGCGGTGCTGCACAGCGCACTGTCGGCAGGGGAGCGGTTTGACGAGTGGCGCCGCGCACGGGAACAGCGGGCGAGGGTGGTCGTCGGGGCGCGGTCGGCGGTGTTTGCCCCTCTGGAGAATCTGGGGCTGATTGTCATCGACGAAGAGCACGAGGGGGCGTACAAACAGCAGGAGCACGTGCCGCGCTACCATGCCCGCACGGTGGCTCTAGAGCGAGCGCGTCGGGAGCGAGCGGTGCTGTTGATGGGCAGTGCTACGCCGTCGGTGGAGATGTTCTACGAGGCGCAGCAGGGGATGCACACCCTCCTGCACCTGCCCGCGCGCGTCGAAGGGCGTCCCCTGCCGTCGGTGCACGTGGTGGATATGCGCGATTCCCCACGGGCGCGAGGAGGCGTCTTCAGCCAGCAGCTGGCAGAGGCGATTGCCGAACGCCTGCGGAGGGGCGAGCAGGTCATTCTGTTCCTGAATCGGCGGGCATATGCCTCGTTTGTGATGTGCCGAAAATGCGGATATGTCATGAAGTGTCTTCGTTGCGAGGTATCGTTATCCTACCACAAGGTAGACCATTCCTTGCGCTGCCACCACTGCGACTACCGCCGAAGTGTGCCTGAAAAGTGTCCCTCGTGCGGCTCCGCTCACATTTACCCCTTCGGTCTGGGCACACAGCGGGTGGAGGAGGAGATGCAGCACCTTTTCCCCGAGGCGCGCCTGCTACGCATGGATCGCGATACCACCACCCGAAAGGGGGCACACCATGTGTTGCTGGCACGCTTCCGCGCACACGAAGCGGATGTGCTTATCGGCACGCAGATGGTGGCAAAGGGACTGGACTTCCCGAAGGTCACGCTGGTGGGCGTGGTGAGTGCGGATACTGCCTTGCATATCCCCGACTTCCGTGCCGGCGAACGGGCGTTCCAGCTGCTCACACAGGTGGCAGGCAGAGCGGGCAGGGCACACCAGCCGGGCGAGGTTATCATGCAAACCTTCAACCCCGAACACGAGGCAGTACAGACCGCCGCCACCCATGACTACCTGCAGTTTTATGAACGTGAAATCGCACACCGCGAGGAGCTGCGCTACCCGCCTTTCTCACGGCTGGCGAACATTCTCGCCACTCATCCTGAAGAGGCAAAAGCGGAGGAGATATGCCGCAGAGCGGCGGACAGGCTCCGCGAGGTGATACAGTCGGAGCATATCGAAGCAGAGGTATTGGGACCGGTACAGGCTCCGATAGCCCGCTTACGCGGTTTCTGGCGGTGGCATTGTCTGGTCAAGTGCTACCAGCCGCAAGAGTTACCCGATTTGTTGCACCGCGCGCTCAGTGGGATGTCGTCTCCGCAGGGAGGGGCTTTGCAGGTGGATATCGACCCCTACAGCGTGTTATGAAGCGTCGTATCGGGCGAGTTGCCGTTGGCAAGGCAGAAGTTGAGGAACGGTTCCACCTCGCGAGCCAGATCGGGGTCGACGTGAGCGAGTTGACGCCATATCTGGCGGTTGCGGCGCGAAACATGCTCCAGCTGGTCGGCAGGCACTTCTACCACCACCATCTGCCAGCTCCATGGAAACAAGAGCGGTGTCCACTTGCGACTTGCCATCCTGCGTGCTCCATCCCTAGTATCCGGTTACACTCTATATTCTGGCAAGACGGCAGGAGATAAACATGTCAATTGTACGGGGAATGGCTGCGGAAGAAGCCCTAACGAATCAGTTCCCCTACCTTCACACTGACCTCTGGGGCGAACAGCGGCGAGACGGTCTCTTCCAGATGATAGATTCGCAGGCTCCGGTAGAGCGCGTTGAAAGGAGCTTCGGGCGCAGGCGAAGCGGGTTCGCGGTAGACCTCCAGTCGACGCTCCACGAGGTTCACCACCCAGTATTCGGGGATGCCTGCGCTGGCGTACAGGCTGGCCTTCACCGTGCGGTCATACTCCAGCGAGGTGTCCGCCACCTCGATGACCAGCAGGGCAGTGCTGGGGTGTGCCTGACGGTAGTCTTCAGGACTGCCGGGCACCACTGCCACATCGGGAACCGGCTCGTGTTCTCCGATACTGAGGGGATTTTGAATGCGGACATAGTATGGCTTGCCCGATAGCAACAGCACCAGATGCCCCGCAATGCGGTCGGTGCTGATACTGTGTTCCGGACCGGTTGGAGCCATGCGCACGATCTCCCCGTCGATGAGTTCTACGCGGTCATCTCCAAAGAACCCCTGCTGCACGAGCCAGTGATACTCCTCCAGCGTGAACCTGCGCCGTGCAGGTGCAGGTTGCTTTGCCGGTTTCAACAACGCCGCCTGCGACATCCTTCATCACCCACCTCATTATACCAGTTACCCGCAAAGGGAGCAATTGGTGCTGCGCTTTCAGATCACGGGCTATCAGCATCCGCCACCATCCGGCTTTTGAACGCTACGCTTGCGCCAGAGTCAGTAGCGCGCCTCCCTGCCGGCTGCCCAGACGTGCTTCAAAGACGAGCAGGAGACCTTCCGTGAGAGCCACATACTTCGCCTCCATCGGGTTGTAAACGTGAAGCAGGTCGCTTTCTTTCAGCACGAGGGAGTACCGACCATCTGCATGTGGCTCCATCCTGCGCCAGCAAAAGGCATCGGGAACCAGGCGCACCCGCACCCGCGCCCCCACCGCGGGCTGAGCATCCGGCTGCCAGACTGTCGCCTCTATCCGCCAGTCGCTGCCTGTCCGAGTCGCCACAGGGCGTATCGCCATGCTTTCGGTTATCTGTCTCGTCAGGGCAAACGCTTTGGCGAACCGCTGCGCCCCGTAGTGCGAGCGTGCAGCGGCAAGCCATGCCTCGAAGGCAACCGTGTCCACACCCAGCCTGCGCCAGCGCACGATAGCGTCTTCTGCGTTCCGGATTTGCGCTTCGCACGCCGCGCGGGAAACATCCCGCTCCAGTACCAGCAGACGCGTGCCGTACGGCTGCAGTGAGACACGAACGGGCAGATTTCGGCTCAACACCTCCCCGGTGATGGCATCGCGCACCGTGTAGCCCGCTTCGGCACCCTTCAGAAGGCGCGGGCATAGCGACACCTGCACCTCTCGCGCAAAGTCCGCCCGGTGGAGCAGCACCACCACCAGATCCGTGCCGTCGGTGAGAGGCAGACACTCCACGCCCTTCGCCCAGCCTGCGCTGTCGGAGGCGGATACCATCACCGGGCGCAATGATGCCGTCTGCTCTATCTGCCGCTCTATTTGTCCCACCGGCAAAGGGTGCACCTTCGCGTACCAGGTAGCCGCACCGCGGTCGGTGGAGGTCTGGTGGATAACAGTCACCGGCTCACCCGGCGTGTCATCGGGCAGGCGGATGACACTGCCCGGCAATGGTGCCAGGCTGTTGCCGTCCTCATCCTGTTCCGCCAGTGCACCCACCGCCACTACCTTTCCTCCCGCGCGGAGGTACTCGCCCAGCGCGCGGTGAGCCTGCGTTGAGAGCACAGGGTTATCCACGCTGAGCAAAACGGGCACCGTCCGCGCAAGGTCGGCGTCACACTGTGTGTCATGCACAAACAGCGTATGCCATCCCCGCGAGCAGGCGAAGTTGTAGAGCAGAGTCCACCGGTGCTGCCACCACCGCCGCCATGTCGCGTCCGAGATAAAAACGCCCATCTGCGGCTGCAGACGGGAACAGCCTTCCAGCCATGGCGCAGCTGCCCGCAGTTCCGCAAAAAGGCGTTTGCACTCCGCTTCGGCAGGGGTGCCACTGATTCCCCACTCTCCGTCGGGCAGAGAACCTCGCCACTGCACCAGCCCGATATGCCACACGCCCATCCCCAGCGCCTCGTAAACCGCTCGCCGTGCGGATGCGGGGGAAAAGCTCCTGCCACCTCCCCGTGCCCGGCTGTCCAGCTGCTTGTTCGCCAGGCGGGGCGCCACCACCAGCACCCCAAACGACGTTTGCATATCCAGCGTCAGCCGATGGACCCGCTCGGCATCGTCGTCAATGGAGATGGGACCCGCCTCGAAGCCGTCTGCCACACCCGCCAGGTCGGCAAGGGGATAGCCCATCTTCACGCGGAAATCCAGCGCGAACGGGTTGCCGTGCGTGGGTATGAAAACAGGACGGCTGGGGTCTAACCGGCGCAGGTGGGCGGTGTAAAGGGCAAACCGCTCGGTCATCGCCGCTTCGCGAAACTGACGCCACTGAGAGACGTCTTCGCTTTCCGGCAAACTGTACTGTCGGCACCAGGCACGGTAATGCGCCAGAAACTCAGGTCGAAAATCCCCTTCCGGCAACCCGAAGTAATCCGGATAGCCCTGTTCCCCGCCAATCACCCAGTAGCGCACCCGTTTCTGCTGGCGCAGCAAGGGCACGGTCTCGCGCATCTGGCGCAGGGTGGCGTCGGTCAACACCGGGTCATCGAAGGCAATCCATGGGTTCTCGCCAGCACGGATGATATTGCCGTCACGGTCGCGCATGGCAGCTTGCGGATGCATCTGCCAGAACCAGTCCGGATACACGACGAAGAAGGCGTTATTATGTTCACCGATGCCTGCCCCGGCGTCGACGTGCACGTTTGCCAGGGTCACAAAAGTGGAAGTTCCCAAAGGCACGGGCGTGTCGTGCCGGGATGCGCGGGTAAAAGGCTGAGATTTCCCGCTGGCATCTTTCCACTCGCCGATGATGCCCCATCCGTGCAGGATCAGGTCACTCAGGCGTACCAGCGTACCCTCCTGCGCCGCTTGTCCCAGCCACACGTGGGCGTGAGACTTGCGCACCTCGATGCGCACCCGGTACCTCCCTGCGGGCAGTGGCTTCGGCGGCTGCAGCAGCATGTGCGGCTGGCGGCGCGGCTCTGTTTGCGCCCGGGCAAGTGGCGTTGCGGATGCTTTTGCCCTGAACAGCTCCCCCACCGCCTCGGCGTGCGAGTTGGAGGTGCTTACCAGCAGGTTGACCCGCGCCAGACCCACTGGCGCGTCAAACTCCAGCTCCATGCTGCGGCGGGTGTGTACCTGTACCGGCGCAGGCAGAGGGCGAACGCCGTATCGACCGCGTTCATCCTTCAGGAGATGCAACGGTAAATGGAAAGAGGTCGCATTCACTCCCGTGCGGTGTACCGCCTATCACAATCGGCACCCACATCCACTCCAGCGCACCGCTCTGCGCCATGACAAACCCGCCCGGATGCAGGGGAAACCACAGGAAATGATGCCGTGCCGCCTGCAGCAACAGCACAAACACCGCTCCCCATCCTGCCGCCAGCAGCTGCGAAGCGCCGGGCTGAGGCGCGAGACCGTCCAGCTGGGAACGCAGGATATCGAACGCGAGCCTGCCCTGATACGTGCGCCACTGGTCGGTGATGGCGGATGACGCGCCGTGGCGGTAGTACACGTCCAACGCAATCCACAGGCTGGCGAAGATGCTCAGCAGGGAAGCAATGCCCAGCGACACCAGAAACGGCTTGCGGGGAATGCGCGACGCATCGGCGAGCACCAGCATTTCGAAGTAGGTCGGCAGGGCGTGCGCCCGGAAGTCGCCAAACGAAAACCAGCGCAGGTACGCCAGTCCCACCCCTTCCGAAACCGACATGGGCGAGCGCACCAGCGCGCGCGTCCACCACGCCACGTCGTTGCCGGGGTTCCAGATAGGTCCCAGTGCCGCCCTCAGCCAGCCGATGCTCACCATGCACAAAAAGAAGACCGCAAACAGCGTCACCGCCGTCGCCGGACGCAAACCCAGCGCGATGCCAAAGGCTATCAACGCCGCCAGCGAGACAGCGAAAGCCACCCACCATAGCCTTTCCGCTGGGTGGCGCAGCGATTCCCTCAACCGCTCCCGTGCGGACCACGCCACCACCAGCGCAAACGCCACGATGGCTCCCTGCGCCTGCTCTCCTGCGTAGGGAAAGCCGGAGCCGCCACCCCCTGCCTGATTCAGCCCCCATACTCCTGCCATCAGGTTTTCACCCTTCGTCAACGCGAAAAAGAAGGCGCAGGAGAAGAGGATATTCGTGGGAACCAGTGCGAACAGCCCGATGACGCTCGGGTAAAAGGTCAGATAGAGCGTGCCTATCCCGTTCCAGGGTGGAGGCAGTCGGCTGCCGATTTCGGTAGGCAACACGCGCAGCTCGGGCACCGATGGAACCATGTAGTGTAATGCGTTCAGCCCCTGTATCCCCACCGCCAGCGCGATGCCCACCCAGAGCATCGGTTTGCGGGCTGACCGTTGCTGGGTGAGCACGAGCGGCAGCTGCAGCATCGGGAAGGTGAGGCGTTCACGCTTCGCCCAGTGCAGGCTGAACACTGCCGCCAGACAGAACTGTGCCACCAGCAGCACCGCGATGAAACCCGCCCACACCAGCACCGGTACCAGCCACGCCTTCCACACCTGAGGCAGATAGAGACTGGATTGCCCCACAAAGAACCCCTTCACCACCTCTGGTGAGCGCGGCGCAACCCATGCAGGGATATGCGCCCAGAACTCCTCCCACCGGTTGCCCGCATTGGCAAACCAGAACGGCGCGGCCAGCGAGGTGACGAGAAACTGCACCATGCCCATCGTGGAGATGCCAGCGGTGGCAGTCACCACCGCGTACATCCACAACACCTCGCGCCTGCCCAGCAGGGGAAACAGACGACGCACCAGCAAGAGCGCAAGCAAAACCACAACGGCAGCAACGGGCAAAGAGCTGGAAGCCAAGTCCGCCGAGCGATACAGGATTTCGCTGCGGAAGACCCAAATGCACACCAGCGGCGCGAGCAGGACGCCGCCTGCTCCGGCGAGCAGAACGGACAGGGGAAGCTTTGCTCGCTTCCCCACGGGCATGCTGTCCCGATGTGTGGCTGGTGCCTTCGCCGTGTCTAACATCGGCTTGCTCTCTGCCGCAGGAATAGGCGGTCAGGCTCGCACTGGCGCAAACGCGCCTTACCACCGCAGCAACGCAATCAGGTCGCTCCAGAGCGCGTCGCTATGTACCGCCTTAATCCATCGGATGGTGTCCTCGCCGGAGCGGAACTCCAAATCCAGATTGTCCAGTAAACGGGGGCGGGGCAAAACCTCTACTTCGGTCAACCCCAGCAGGTGCGCGGTGACCGTCTCATCCCAGATGGGCCAGGCGTCCTCCTTGCCTGTTACCGCGCGGCAGGTTTCCGAATGTTCGGCAAACCACCACTCCAGCAGCCCCACCAGATAGTCTGCCGCCTGGCTGATTCCACCAAAAAGCTCCTTCGCCCGCTCACGCGAAAGGGTGAGATAGCGGATACACATCTCCGCACTCCCGATGGTGAGCGGCACCGAAGTCTCCAGAATCACCTGCCACGCTTTGGGGTCGTTCTGCACATTGAACTCGCGCCCCCCGTTCTGCACGCTGTGAAACGCCATGGACACCATCCGCACCCGCTGCGCTATCGAAGGGTCTAACAACAGGGCCGAAGCGGCATCGGTCGCCGCACCAATGGTGAGTAGCGTCAGCGGCTTCTCCGGCGAGTAGCGCCGCGCCGTTTCCAAAATGAACGCAATGCCCTCGTTCTGCTGCGGCTTGTCCGCGCTCTCCAGCGGCGTGCTGGAGCCGGGCACAACGGGCGGTTTCTCCCGAAGCGGCAGGTGGTTCAGCACCCCCTGCGCGATCTCTGCGGAACGTTGCGCCGTCAGATAAGGGGTATGCGTGGTGACAATGCCCAGCAGGTTCACGCGCGGGCTTAAGGCCAGATGGGCGATTGCCCACTGGTCATCGATCTCTGCCCCCACATCGGTGGAGAGCAGGACATTCACTGGTTCGCTCTGGGTCACTGTACTTTTAACCTCCCCCTCTCCAAAATGGTTCGCCAGAGGGTATATTCAGCGTTTACTTTTTGCCTGCCTGCTGCTCGAGCCTCTGCATCACTTCAGGAGTAACGCCGGGTAATTGCCCCTTGCGAGCACGCTCCAGCAACTCCTGGCTCATCGCCTGTTCGTTCATGCCTTTATCCGGCGCATACATCAGCACTGCCAGTCCTATCTGCTTCAGCCTGTCAAGGGTTTTCGAGCCTGCCTCACGAAAAAATCATGGAGTTTCGCGGTCGCGCGGTAGGACAAGGGGGGCATCGCTCGCGCGACGGAAGCACAGGGATGTCGGGAGGTGTTGTATGGTGCGTCAGATGCGTTTTTCCGCACGCACACCCGTAGAGGCGCGGCGGTGGCAGGTGCAGTGCCGCCAGAAGCTGGTGGAACTGATGATGGGAGGCACACCGCCGCCGCGCGTGCCGCTGCAGCCGCAGGTGCTTCGGCGCATCGAAGTACCTGCAGGCGGATATGTGCTGGAAGAGATAACCCTGCAGACTCTGCCCGACCGGCGCGTCCATGTCTGGGTGGCTGTGCCGTTCAGGGTTCGGGGCAAAGTGCCTGCGGTGCTGGCACTACACGGGCACGGCGGCACCGGCGAACAGGTGGTCAAAGGCGAGGGGCTGTACTGGTACGGGCGCGCGCTGGCGGAGATGGGCTACGTGGTCATCGCGCCCGACATCGGCTCGCACGACCTGCAACATGCCAACTGGTCGCTGATGGGCGAGCGCGTGTGGGATAGCCTGCGCTGCATCGATTATCTGGTGAGCAGACCGGAGGTGGACGCCAGACGCATCGGGGTAGTGGGTCTGTCGCTGGGCGGAGAGACCACCATGTACGCCGCCGCGCTGGACGAGCGGGTGCGCATCGCCTGCAGCAGCGGCTGGCTGACCACAGTGGAAAACATGAAAAACGGGCACTGCCCCTGCTGGAACTTTCCGGGGTTGGAAGAGCATTTCGACTTTGCCGACATCTTCGCGTGCGTCGCGCCGCGCGGGTTGTTGTGCGAGCTGGGAGAGCAAGAGCGCGCGCCCGGCGGCTTCCCCATCGAGATTGCCCGCCGGCCTGCAGAGGAGATACGGCAGGCATACCGCATCTTTCGCGCGGAGCAGAACTTCTCGCTCGACACACACCCGGGCGGGCACGTGTTCGTTGGAAGCCGCTGGTGGATGATGCTGCCACAGGTGCTGGGTGCCGCAGACCCCTGGCGTGCGCAACGGGAGCCGGTACAGGAGGCACTGCGTCGCGGGGAGATTGCCCGACGCGCCTTCTGCCGCGCGCTGGGCGTGCTAAACGGCTGGTGGGCAATCCGCGACAAGGAGACCGACCTGTTGCCCCGCCGCACCGACCAGCGGGTGTGGGCGCCCAACGATAACGCCGCCGACCTGATGCCCTTCCTGTACCTGACCGCCCACTTCATCGCCCCCGAGCGACTCACCGACCTGAAACGCACCTTCGATAACGAACGCAAACTGACCAACCGCGTGGGCGCGCTGCCCGACTGGTATGACCTGGAGAAGAAAGGGTTCGTGTATCCCGAGGTGGACATCCGCCGCCTCATCTTCGGCGCGGCGGAATACTGTAAGGACGGACTGCTGCCCATGACCGAAGTGATGGGCAGGGGCTGGTGGACGGAGCGCATGACCGAGCTGATAGATGCCATCTTCGAACACGCTCCCGTCCGCTCCGACTTCGGCAACCTGCCCGCCGATGACACCGAAGTGAACGGTGAACTGCTGCAGGTGCTCAGCCGTCTCTACGCGATGACGGGAGAGGAACGCTACCTGCGCTGGGCAGAACGCATCGGCGACGCCTACTGTCTGGAGGTGATTCCACGCAACGGCGGGCTGCCCGCCCATCGGTGGGACTTCTCCCGCCACCAGCCCATCAGCGACGTGCTGAGCCTGAACGACCACGGCAACGAGATTATCGGTGGGCTGTCGGAGCTTTACGTGATGATGCAGCGGGCAAACCCGTCAAAGGCGCGCCGTTACGAACGATCCCTGCGGCAGATGTTCGCACGCCTGCTGGAGAAAGCGCGCAATGCCGACGGGTTGTGGTACGGTCTGCTGACCGCCTCCACCGCCGAGGTGCGCAATCGCGCTGTGCCCGATACATGGGGCTACGCGCTGAGCGGCGTCTACACCTTCGGCATGGCGACGGGGGATGAGAGGTTCATCGATGCCGCCCGACGCGCCCTCCAGAACATCCACCAGCCGCAGTATCTGCTGTGGGAAGGCGCGGACTCGTTCGCCGACTCCATCGAGGGCGCGCTACTGCTGGTGAACCGCCTACCGGTGGAAAGTGGCTTCCGCTGGCTGGAGGCGGTACTGCCCCACTTTCTCAGCAAGCAACGGGACGATGGCATCGTAGAAGGCTGGTATGGCGACGGCAACACCGCTCGCACCGCGCTGATGGTGGCGTTACACTACACGCAGGGCGTCGTACCCCGCCCGTGGCGCAGTGACCTGCGTGTCGGGGCAATCCGTCGCGGGGATGACCGGACCGTCGCGCTGACCGCCGACGCCGACTGGCAGGGGGTGCTACAGTTCGACCTGCCCCGCCACCGCGAACACCTGAACCTGCCGATAAACTACCCCCGCCTGAACGAGTTTCCGGAGTGGTTTACCGTTGACGCGGAGCGAATCTATCGGGTGAGAGTGGGACGGAAGGAGCGGCGAGCCAGTGGCGAAGAGTTGCGTCGGGGACTGCCTGTCTCGGTGCGTCGGCAGCAAACACTGGTGGTGAGACTGGAGACTACTCGTTGAAAGAATCTCATGAAGCCGGAGGTGGCTCCTCCGCGGTCCCCGCCTTTCTCTTGCGAGGGCGCAGGGAAGGGAACAGCGCGAGTACGACAATCCACAGGCTCGCCGCTACGGGTATCGCCAGCAACATGCCCCAGATTCCGAACAGCTTTGCTCCCACAATCAGTGCGAAGATGCTGGCGATGGGGTGCAAGCCGACCGAGCCGCCCACGATTCGCGGCACCAGCAGCTGGTCAAACAGTGTATTGACCACCATCGCCGTGCCCACCACCAGCAGGGTGTATTTCCACGAATGCGCTGACACCTCGAACATCCACAGCGCCTGCCCCTCCCCTCCGAAAAAGGCGACCAGTCCGGAGGTGAGCGCGATGGACAACGCGCCGATGTAGGGCACCAGATAGAGCAGTCCAGCCAATGTACCCAGCACGATGCTGTAGCGCAGTCCCAGCAGGGTGAAGAGAACCGCCATCGTGATGCCGTAGAGGATGGCGACGGTGGTCAGCCCTTTCAGGTAGCCTGTCCACACCACGCCCAGTGCGCGCAGCAGCGACTGCACGGAGGAACGGGAGCCTTCGGGAATCATGTCCAGCATCCGCTGTCGGATATGCGGCAGGTCTACCATCGCGAAGAAGGCGATAATGGGTATCAGCACCAGCCAGAGCAGCTTGCCCAGCAACGAGGTGACGTAGTTCAGCAGGTTGCTCATCCACGCTGTTACCTGTGCGTTAATTTGCTCGGAGTAGCGGTCTATCAGCTCCTGGGGGTCTTCGGGCAAGTTCATGCGCTGGAGGGTGACGTGGTGCCGTTTGAGAAACGGCTGCAGTTCTTCCTGAAACCAGTCGTTTGCGCCGCGGATATAGCCCGGCAGGTCCTTGATAAGTCCTTGCAGTTGTGTGACGATAAGGGGAACCACGTAGAGCAACAGCGCAACAATCAGCAAGATAAAAGCGATGAACACCAGCACAGTTGCCGTCCGGCGCGAGTAGCCCCGACGCTCAAGCGCGCGCAGCTGACCGTCCAGCAGACCGGCTATCGCGAACGCAATCACGAAAGGCACAAGTACATCTGCCACGTAGTAAAGTGCCGCCACGATGAGCAGCAAGATGCCCGCTCCAACCCACGGGCGGATACGCGCAGGCAATAGCGAGGGTAGGTCTGCCTGTGCCTCGCCGAACAGAGCTGTAACATCGCCCGCCCATGAATCGGGCGGGCGATGGGTTTGTGCGGGTTCACTAGGCTTGCGCTTGCTCCGGGGCATGCTCTCCCGCCTCGACGGCTTGCTCCCCGCCAGCAGCCTTCTGGCGTATCGTGGACGCTACCGTCTCCAGAGCCGGCTTGATGCGTTGAGAGAGCTCAGACACGCTCTCCTTCAGCTTCTCGATGGACTTCGCAAGCTCCTCACGAGTCTCCTGTCCCGACTTGGGTGCCAGCAACAAAGCCACGACAGCACCCACAATCGCGCCGATCCCGATCCCAGCCAGCACGCTCAACAATACGGTGCGCTCACCTTCCGAGTTGTTCGCCATCGTTCTCTCCTCCTCTCTCTTGTTCAGATTGTTCCCCGGCAGGGGGCTCCTCTGTGTTTTTTGACCCATCCGGCGACGGTGGAGTTTCGGTGGGTTGTTCGCCCTTCAGCACCGCGAAACCCTTCCGCAACGCCTCCATCCACACGCCCGGACGGGACAGGGGCGAAGCAGCCACCGATTTCACCGCCTTCGCCACCTTCTGTGGGCGCGTCACCGCGTCCACGACGGACAGAACGCGCTCGATGCGCTCGATCTTCTCAACGAGGCTCTGCGCCACCTTCAGCAGATGCCGTATGGTTACCAGAGCCTCGCGGGCGGAAGGGATAACCTCATCGCTCAGCGTGGCGCCTGCTTCTTGCACCGCAGGCATCAACGCAGTGCGCGTTTCGTTCAGGATGGTATCCGTAGTTTCCAGAACACGATTCAGCCGGTTGATGGCAGGAGGCAGTTCCTGAAGCGCAGGCAGCGCCTGACCACGAAGCTCCGCAATGGTGCGTTCTGCTTCGGTGACCGTGCGACGCAAGCGAATCACCACAGGTATCAGCAACGCCAGCACCACAATCGCCAATATAATCAAGACCACAACGCCAAGCTGGATCAACCCTTCCATTGTCTCTACTCCAGTCGCTTCGAAATCGTACCGCCACCGACCACTATCTCGCCGCGGTAAAATACTGCCGCCTGCCCCGGCGTAATCGCCCGCTGGGGCGACTCAAACTCCACCTCCACGCACGTTGCCCTGTCCGTCGGGGAGATGGTTGCAGGCGCTTCAGGCATATTGTAACGTATCCTTGCCTGTACTGCAAGTGGCTTCGTTAACCTGTCAACCGCAATCCAGTTGACATCTTCCACCAGAAACCGACGGCAGTAGAGATACCGCTCGGGACCCACGACCACCACGTTGTTCCGGGCGTCGATATCCACCACATACAGCGGTTCCTGATGCCCCGAAAGCCCCAATCCACGCCGCTGCCCGATGGTGAAAAAGGCGATGCCCGGGTGCCTGCCCAGCACATTGCCGTACACGTCGCGTATCTCGCCCGGGCGCACCGATTCGGGCACACGGCTCTGCAGAAAAGCGCGATACCCGCCCGCCTCGGCGACGAAGCAAATCTCCTGGCTGTCGGGCTTGTCGGCAACGGGCAGCCCCAGCTCGCGTGCCAGCGCGCGCGTCTCGGTCTTGCTGGGTAGCTCCCCCAGTGGAAACAGCGTGCGCGCCAGCTGCGCCTGCGTCATCGGAAACAACACGTAGGACTGGTCCTTCTCGTGGTTGACCGCCTTCAGCAGTAGCCACCGTCCGCTCTTTTCGTCGTACTGGATTCGAGCGTAGTGCCCGGTGGCGATGTACTGTGCGCCCAGCTCGTCTGCCTTCTGCAGAAAGGCGTCGAACTTCACATAGCGGTTGCACTGCACACAGGGATTGGGCGTGCGTCCACGCTGATACTCCTCGATAAAGTCCGCAATAACGGTTTGCGCGAACTTCTGGCGGAAGTTGAGCACGTAATGCGGGATACCCAGTATCTTCGCCACGCGACGCGCATCCACCACCGCCCCCAGCGAACAGCAACCGCTGTGGCGTGGGTCGGTCTGACTCTCCTGCCAGATTTGCAGGGTAATACCCACCACCTCATAGCCCTGCTTCACCAGTAGCGCCGCTGCCACCGAACTGTCTACGCCGCCGCTCATCGCCACGGCGACCAGAGGCCTGTCTGCCATTTGTCTCTCCTCCGGGTGCATTATACCCGTCTAGGAGGACAGAAGGCGCATCATCAGCACTTCGGTGGCAAGCTGCACATTGGCGTTGCCTTCCACCGCCCGGCGCACGTCCAGTATGGTGTCCAGCGCGCGCATCAGCCTCTCCACCCCCATATTGCTGGAGGCGCGGCTCAGACGCTGTTCGTCGCCCTGATAAACAATGCCGCGAGAGTCTCCCCCGCATGCTATCCACAGCGCATCGCGAAACCAGGCACACAGCGCGTCCATCGCCAGCAACATGGCTCCGCGTGTGGTGCCCTTACCCTTGCTGGGGGGGGGCCCAGCAGGGTCGCCCTCCTCGGCAATGTCTACCGTCGCGAGCGAGCGTAACTGTTCCGCCAGCTGCAATGCAGGCGCGGTATGGCGTGCCTCCGATACCGCGTACGCCAGGTCCGCCAGTGCATCCCACAACTTCAACGCCTGCGGCTGTGTGGCAAACGACCACGCCCTGCCGGGACAGCCCTGTGCCAGCAACGCACACCGCTGCGCCAGCAATGGCTCGACCCCGTGTTGGGTGATTAGCCACTCGCCGATGGTATGGTTATCCACAGGATACAGCGGTACCCACTGGCAGCGGGAGCGGATGGTCTCTATCACGTCCTCTGGCATCGGCGCGAGCAGCAGAAAAACGGCGTAGGGTGGTGGCTCCTCGATGGTCTTCAGCAGGCTGTTGGCAGCGGCTTCGGTGAGCGTTTCGGCGCGCGTGAGGATATACACACTCCGTCTGCCGAACTGGGGGGCAAAGTGAATGGTGCGCCCGATCACCCCCACCTGATGCGCTTTTGCTTCCCGCGGCACGCTGTGTCCATCCCACAGCTGCCAGATGAGCGTCTGCTCGGAGTAGGGGGCAATGGTATGGATTTCAGGATGCGAGCCGTGCATGAGACGACGGCAGCTATCACACTCTCCGCAGGCTTCGCCCTCCGGCGTGGGGTACAGGCAGGCGAGCGCGGCGGCAAAGGTATGAGCAACCGTATGTTTGCCCACCCCTGCCGCCCCCGTAAACAGGTAGGCGTGCGCCACGTCCCCGGAGACAACCGCCCGGCGCAGCAGGCGCAACGCCATCTCGTGCCCCACGACCTGCGAAAAGAATATCGGTAGCGTCGGCATCCTGTCTTAGAGAATCCCCGTGTTAAATCAGCGGCGTCTTGCCCGGCATTGCTACCTCATCTACCGGCATATCGCCGAACTGGGTCAGGTTCTTCACCAGATTCAGTTTGGACTCCTTGAGCACGAAGTCCCATGTCACCTCCTGCCCGGTGTATGCCGCCATCCTTCCCATGATGGCGGTCAGCGTGCTGAGCGCGACCTGCTCACCCTCGTTCAGCGGTTTGCCCTCGCGGATGCTGTTGATGAGGTCGGTATGCTCCTGCACGTAGGGGTTATTGCCGCCCTCGTTGCGCCACTGAACCTTGCCGCGAATCCAGCCAGCAGGGTCGGACACGCCCTCCGTGCCGATAACGTACTCGCCCACGCGGTTAGCACACCCGTCGATCTGCCGGCACATGCTCAGCACACGCACACCGCCCGGATATTCGTATTCGATGGCGAAGTGGTCGTAGATGTGACCGTACACCGGGTCGGTACGTACCTGCCGTCCACCCATGCCGACGCACTTCACCGGATACGCCTGCAGCACCCAGTTGATGACGTCCAGGTTGTGGATGTGCTGCTCTACGATGTGGTCACCGGACAGCCAGGTGAAGTACAACCAGTTGCGGATTTGCCACTCGATGTCGCTCATGCCGGGCTGGCGGTCCCACTTCCACAAACCGCCCTGGTTCCAGTAGCACTGCGCCGCGAGGATTTTGCCAATCGCGCCGTCGTGGATGCGCTTGATGGTCTCGATGTAGCCTTTCTGGTGCCTGCGCTGTGTGCCTGCCACCACGCCCAGCCCCTTTTGCTTTGCCAGATTGGCGGCTTCCAGCACCATGCGCACACCGGTGGGGCAGACGGCGACGGGTTTCTCCATAAAGACATGCTTGCCCGCCTCCACCGCCGCTTTGAAATGGATGGGACGAAAGCCGGGCGGAGTGGCTAAAATGACCATATCCACGCCGCTGTTGATGACTTTCAGGTAGTTGTCAAAGCCCCAGAAGACGCGCTCACGGGTGACCTTGAAACGGTCGCCGAGGTTCTGCAAGTTGTTGAACGCGCCTTCCGCGCGGTCCTGGAACAGGTCGCCCAGCGCCCAGATTTCCACGTTCGGCGCGGCGCTGACGGCATCACGGGCAGCTCCGGTGCCGCGTCCACCGCAACCGATAAGCCCCACGCGGATACGGTCACTGCCCTGCGCCCAGGCGTAGTTCCAGCCCAGCACACCCGAAGCCAGCGCCACCGTACCCGCGCCCAGCGAGGTTTTCAGGAAGTCCCTGCGTGTCACGTTTCTGCGTTTCATCATCATCGCCTCCTTAAGGGTCAAATCTGTTCGAACGCTTTGTCTGTGCAAGGCAACGAAATGCTTCGCTATCGCTCAGCATGACAGCGAAATGTCATTCTGAGCAACGCGAAGAATCTCCATACCCATTCGCCAGCGCACAGGGTGGCACAAGCGGGCACAGGTGGTCAAAGCCTCCTCACACCAGCGGCGTTTTGCCCGGCATTGCCACCTCATCTACCGGCATCTCACCGAAGGCAGTCACGTTGCGCACCAGGTTCAGCTTCGACTCTTTCAGCGCGAACTCCCACGTGACCTCCTGCCCGGTGTATGCTGCCATCCGTCCCATGATGGCGGTCAGCGTGCTTTCCGCCACCTGCACACCTTCGTTAATGGGCTTACCGGCGCGCACGCTGGCTATCAGGTCGGCATGTTCCTGTACATAGGGGTTCACCCGCCCTTCCCAGCGCCAGTTCTCCGTGCCACGCACCCAGAAGGTATCGAAGCCCTCCAGCTTCGCCTGCCCTTCCGTGCCGATGACCTGATTGGTCACGCGGTTCAGGCAACCGTCCATTTGCCGGCACATGGCGGTGACCCGCGCGCCATTGGGATACACGTACTCGATGGCAAAATGGTCGTAGATGTGACCGTATGCCGGGTCGGTGCGCACCTGCCGCCCGCCCATGCCGATGCATCGCTCCGGCGGCGAGCCCATCACCCAGTTCATCACATCGATGTTGTGGACGAACTGTTCCACGATATGGTCGCCTGAAAGCCAGGTGAAATACAACCAATTGCGGATTTGCCACTCGATGTCGCTCATGCTGGGCTGGCGGTCCCACTTCCACAGCGCGCCGGTCAGGTAGTAGGCATACGCTGCCACCACCTTGCCGATGGAACCGCCGTGGATGCGTTTGATGGTCTCGATATATCCCGGATGGTGGCGGTACTGGGTACCGGCGACCACTCCCAGTTTCTTCTGCTCCGCCCGCCTGGCGGTTTCAATAACCATGCGCACCCCTTCCGGGCAAACAGCGACGGGTTTCTCCATGAAGACATGCTTGCCTGCTTCCACCGCCGCCTGAAAGTGGATTGGGCGAAAACCGGGCGGAGTGGCGAGCAACACATAGTCCACGCCGCTGTCTATCACGCGCTTGTAGGCGTCAAAGCCCACAAAGCACCTGCTGTCGGTCACCTTCATTTTATCGCCCAGGTTCGCCAGCGACTTGCGACAATTGTCCAGCCTGTCCTGAAAGAGGTCGCCCAGCGCCCAGATTTCTACGCCTTCGGCAGCACTGGCGGCGTCACGCGCGGCGCCCGTACCGCGTCCGCCGCAACCGATAAGTCCCACCCTGATTCGGTCGCTACCCTGCGCCCAGGCGTAGTTCCAGCCCAGCGCGCTGGCTGTGATGACGGTAGCCCCTGCGCTCTTCAGGAACTGTCGTCGTGAGAGATGACGTTTGCTTTGCACGGTGTTCACCTCCAGTGAGAAACTGTCCCCGTACACGTGCCCGCTATCTACTTTTCCTCTTCACAGGCGATATTCCTTCGGCGGAAAATGGTTTGGCTGCAAGGAGCCACTGACAGTCATGCCGAACGACGTATAGGGAGGTGAAACCGCACATGCAAAAGATTATCTCGCAGGTGCATCTTTCGTGGAGCGACGACCCGAAAACGACAATGAACATCACCTGGCAGAGCCGGGAGCCGCTATCGCAGCCGATGGTGCAGTACGGGGAAGGGGGCACGTTGTCACAAACCGCCATTGCGCGGCGAATACGCTACGCACAGGAAACGGGTCCTCTCTATCAGGTCACCCTGCGCAATTTGAAACCGGGCACCACCTACTCTTACCGCGTGGGCGATGCCGGGAAGGGCTGGAGTGAGGTGCACACCTTCCGAACGGCTCCGGCAACGCCCCCTGCCCGCTTCGTGTTCACCGCTTTTGCCGACCACGGCGTGACCCCCGTCGCAGAGCAGAACGTGCGGCGTGTGCTCGCAGGAGAAAAGCCCGCGTTTCACATCATCATGGGCGACCTCTCCTACGCCAACGGCAACCAGCCTATCTGGGATGACTGGTTCGAACTGCTGGAACCGCTGGCGTCGGAGGTTCCCGTCATGGTGTGCCCCGGCAACCACGAAGACGAGCGTAACATCCGCTTCGCGACCTATCTGGCGCGTTTTGCTCTTCCTGAAAAGGAGCTGTACTACCGCTTTGACTACGGCAACACCCGCTTCATCATGTTCAATTCGCAGGACTTCCGTGATGCGGAGCAGCTGCGCTGGTTCGAGAGGGAGCTCAGCGAAGCCCGACGCGACCCGACGGTGCGCTGGGTTATCGTGTCGATGCATCACCCGCTATACAGCTCCACCGTACGGCGACTGAACAACACGGAGCGCATCGAGGTGCTGCAACCGCTGTTCGACAAATACCGTCCCGACCTGGTGTTGCTCGGGCACCACCACAACTACGAGCGCACCTACCCTCTGCTGGGCGGCAAGGTTGTGGTGCGCCATCCGAACCGATACCGGCGAGGGCAGGGCGTGATTTACGTCACCAGCGGCGGCGGTGGCAAGTCGCTGTATGACCAGACACCCGAACAGCCCGCCTTCACCGCCAAACGCGACAAGTGCTACGAGTATCTGCGCATCACCGTCACCAACAACACGCTGACGGTGGAATGTCGTCGTACGGAGGATAACAGTCTTCTGGAACGGTTCGAAGTCGTGCGATAAAGGAGGGTGCTGGCACAATGTCCGACTACATTCCTGTGGACCTGACGGCGCAGGCGAACGTGGGCGTTGCGTTCTACGAGAGTATGCCTGCGCCTTTGCTGGGAGAGCAACGGACAAGATGAGCAGCGAGGTGGCGGTGGGGCAGTATCGCACCTACGCTTACATCCCACCCGAGGAGGAGTTCACCTACGAGAACTGGTGCAAAGCAGTACGTGCGGGCAGGACGTTCCTCAGCGGCGGCGCACTGATCCATTTGAGCGTGGAAGGGGCGCAGATTGGCGACACGCTGAAACTTCCCCCGGGTGGCGGTACGGTGGAGGTGGAAGCCGTTGCCGAGTCTATCTTTCCCATCCACACGCTGCAAATCGTACAGCAGGGGCAGGTGGGGGCATCGGTGGATGAGCCGAAAGGAGCCAATCGCCTGCACCTCAAGACCAGGCTGCGCGTGACGGGTAACACGTGGATGGCGGCGCGCTGCGCGGGAGCCAACTATACAGCGGTGCCCCATTTTGGCGTCTGGCGCAGGGGTGTGTTCGCGCACACCTCCCCCGTTTACATCGCCTGTGGCGACCGCTGGAGTCTCTTTGAGCGTGAGACAGCACAATATATGCTCACGCTGATAGAGGGCGGTCTCGCCTACATCCGTGAGAAGGCGGCACACTATCCGTCGCATGAGGTGACACACCATCACGGTGAAGAGGACCATTTCGCCTATCTGGAACGCCCCTTCCGCGAGGCGATAGAAGCCATTCACCGGCGAATGCAGGAGGAGTTCGGAAGTTAAAGAGTGGTGGAGTGAGCGGTAACTGTGGTATCATCATCAGGGGAGATGAAGCGCCATTCAGTGGTTGGCACGGGCAATCCCTGAATTGCCCGTGCCCTACGAGATTTAATACGTTTACAGCCCCAACGCCTCGTCCAAATCGCGCTGATAGTTAGCAATGGCTCCGGCTTCGACGTCCGCCACCGCAACCGTGCTTCCGTTGAGCCAGCTGGACTCGTACAACGCCATGCAGATGGCTTCGTCCTTGTAGCCTTCTACGCCGTCGATTTCTACCTGCATCTTGCCCTGCACGGCTTGAATGAACTCCCATAGCTCGGTGGCGATGGTGTCGGTAACGCCTTTGGGGAACATCTGCTCCCAGCCGTCCTCACCGATGGCTTTGCGGAAACGAGCCACCATCTCCTGCAGGCTTTCCTCCCGCCCGGAGCGTGTTTTTAGCCCGCTGCCGAAGTCGATGGAGCCGTGTTCTCCGTACAGCACGCGCTGATTGAAACCCTTGCCCGGAGCGGCGGACACCGACGTCCACTGCCCCATTGCGCCGTTTTCGAAGGTGAGCGTTGCCATCACGGTGTCTTCCACGTCCACCGGAATGGGGTCTTCCAGCGTTTCGGGCTTGCCGTAGCGATAGGGATGGAATGCGTGGGCACGCGCCGCGACGGTATCCACCTCGCCCACATGGTAGCGGAACAGGTCGGCGAAATGCACCCCGCCGTCCAGCACCCAGCCGCCACCCGCCTCCAAGCGGTGTTCGCGCCATGTCCAGTACCACAACCGTTCACCCACATCCAGCCAGAAGACCATGCGTATCTCGCCGATGTCGCCCTGCCGCACCGCCCAGTGGATGGCACGGTGCTCCGGTGCACGCCGGTAGTTCTCCGCCACCTGAAAGACCGTGCCTGCCTTCTCGGCTGCTGCCAGCATCTGTCGCCCGGCTTTCAGGGTCAATGCCAGTGGCTTTTCTATCGTCACATGCTTGCCCGCCTCAAAGCAGGGGATTGCCAGCGTATGGTGGTTGCGGTGCACCGAGCAGATGTCTACCGCCTGCAGGCTCTTCTCGGTCTGCAGCATCTCCTCCAGCTGTTGATATGGCGTGGGCCGCTTGCCCTGAAACTCCGCGACCTGGTCTGCCATCCTCTCGGCGCGGGCGCGGTCGATATCGACCGTCGCGATGACCTCGAAATCACGGATACCCGCCTCCCAGAGCTTTCGCAGCCCCTCGCGGTGCGCGCCCGCAATGCCGCCACAACCTACGATGGCAAGTGTTACTCTCTCTGCCATGTTCTCCCCTCCAACTCAAAGTTTACACCGACACCGACGGGATTCGGCAAGGCGGACGCGAGTTTCCTGCCGACGTGCCCCTTGACCATCCGTCGCTACCGCTCCAGCCTCGGTGGGATAATTACCGGCAAACGCACGGGTAGCCGCTCCAAATCGGCGGGAGCTACGCGCCAATCGCGCACCGCCGAGGTGTTCAGGCGAAAGGTGATGCTCTTGCCGCCCTTCACCCATGCGTTCACCGGTTGTTCCAGCACCTTGCCGCTGCGCAGGCTGTCGACGCGCGAGAAGGCGTACACCACGATATGTGCCAGACGCCAGTCTGCCGCGATCGCCGCGCCGAGTGCATCCAGAAAGCCGCGACGAGGAACCTCTGTTTTCGCGCCTGTCTCGCCGGCGAATTTGTTCAGCAGTTTGTCGCGGTCGGATGCGCTTTCGTCGTCGCTCTCCCATAATGAGAGGGCAAGGCTGAGCATCCCAGAACCTTTCGGGATGCGTACCGTCTGGAACACGTGCCCGATGTTGCGCGACTCCCCCGAGTCCACATCGTTGTAAGGTCCGGCACGGTGCTTTTGCACCTCACCGGGCAGAGGCACCAGCAACGCGAGCACGAAAGGCTCATCCGAGTCGCTGCCCCGGTCCCACTTGCTTTCGGCATTGCAATACAGCCGGTCGAGGCTGACACTGTACTCCGCCCAATCTCCGCTGGCGTCGCTCCCCTCGCGCACTTTACGGATGGTGCCGTATACGGTGTACTTGCCCTCGCCGCCGCCGTTCAGGTACACGGAGAACTCCGTCCCGCTGGTGCCGACCCGTGCGAGCTCCTCTGCCGTCCATACCTTTTTATTGCTCGCCACGTGGTCGGCGTTACCGCCGATGAGGCTCAGCAGGAAGGTGCGCGCGTTGGAGACTGCCCACTCGATGCCCTCCACAAACGCCCTGCCCAGCGCGCGAGCCACTTCCTCGGCATCGGCGGCGTCGTTGCGCAGGGTGATGCTGTCGGGCAGGACACCAAACGGTCCCACCACGTACACCATGTCGTCGCCCGCTTCGAAGTCGTTCACGGCGAGCACGGGATTGGCTCGCGGCATGTAGTCCAGCAGGAACCGTTGCCCTCGCGCCTCTAGCAGGATGTCGGCATCGGTGCCAGAACCCATTTGCGAAGCGGTCTTCAAGCGCACGCGCAGGAAGAACTGGTTATCTCCAGCAGGGCGCATCGCGGGCGTGGGGTATACTCCGGCACTCAGAAACGTATAGGGGAGCTTGTTGTAATGCTCATACTGCTGGGTGCGTTCCGACTCGGCGAAGCCGGTGGTTTTCACCCGCTGCCAGAACTCCCCAGCTCCCAGCGCGTTCATTTTCTCTTCCAGAATGGCGAGCCACTGCACCGAGGTGCGCTCCGCCAGCGTCAGCGCGGTTTCGAACAGCTGCTCGCCGGTGACGTCGGTCACTCCGCGCACCTGTACAGCGATGTTCGCCACCCAGCGGTTGTCCAGTGCGATGCCCGGTGGGGAGAGATAGGCAAAGTTGTCGGGCACACGTACCCCAAGCACCTGTGGCTGCACCGCTTTGCCGTCCTGTACGTTCTTCCACTGCTCACACAGTCCGCTATTACTCAGCGGCGAGTACGGCGAACAGACCAGCGGCATGATGCCTCTCACTCCCGACATCAGCAGCAGCGTCGCTGCGGGTTCGATCTTACCGTGCGGTTTGATACCCAGCTGGAGCGGTTTTTCGTATGCGCCGGTCCAGAGGCTCATCCTTTTGCGCTCTTCGGGAGGCACCTCAAACCAGGTACGGTTGCGCCGGTTGGGGTCATCCACCCAGTTGGAGTGCGCGTAGAAGTCCTGAATGGCGTGCAGGGAAACACCCAGAATGTTTTGCGCGGCGGAGACATCGTTCTGCTCCTTTGCCCACAGCAAGCCGAGTAACGTGCCTGCCAGAATACGCCGCCAGTTTGCTTCCACCTGCGCGGTCGTGAACAGGTCGTCGAAGTGGAGCTTCGCCAGTTCATCATAGGTTGCCAGCGACACCTTGAGGCGGTTCAGTCCGCCATCAGCCCACCACAGCGGGTTGTAGGCGTACGAGTCGATGTAGTCCGCGTGCCACTTCAGGCTGCCGATGGCGGCTTCGGAGAAACCGCAGGCACGCGCCGCTTTCTCGGTTAATACCTGGTGGTACCAGGGGTTGCCGCGCAAAATGTCTTCGCCAGAAAATGCGCTGGCACGTGGCAAGACGACCGTTGAGGCGAGAAGCAGTGCGCTCCACAGCCCCAGCGGAAGCCTTCTTGCGAACAGGCTCCTCATTGTTTCCCCTCCTTACAAGGGTTGTCAGTCTATCTCGCTCAAGAAGCCGAAGGCTCGTCCCCGCCAGTACGCCTCCAGATAGTCCGCGCTGCCCACTTCGCGCTGTGTGTTCCCCTCGGAGATGAGCACCAGATTCGCGCTTTGCCAGCGGGAGCTGCCCGGCTCTAGAACGTATAGCCCAGCCGGGGTAGAACAGAAAACCCTCTTGCTGGCGTGCGGCATAAATACCGCATACACCAGCGGGATGTCCAGCCCCTCGTGAACCGTCTGCCAGCGTTTTGTGGAGGGTTCCAGCCAGAAGCATCAGCAACACCCCCATCGTGCAGAAAAGCCACATGCTGCACCCTCCACGTGACCTTATCGTCCTTACCCAGCTTCGCCTCTCATACTGGTAATCCTGCTATCCGCATTGCTACCGGAAGTTCGGCTCCCCCAAAGGTTTACCAGCTGTGCTCTTTCCGAGTCTGTGGCACAAACCCTGTGAGAACCACCCGTGCAAGGAGCTGTCTATGAAAACTCACCGTTGCATGTGGCTCGCCGCAGCCATCGTCTGCGCGTTAAACATAACCGCATTTGCCCAGCTAACGCCTGCGGGCACGGAGATACATCTGCAGGCGCTGGCGAACTATATCGATTCTGGTGGAAACTCCTATAACACCGTCTCCAACACGGTCACGCTCACCGTAGCACAGGTAGCGGATGTGCAGGTGACTCTCGCGGTGCAGGAGGCGACGCTGAACCCGGGAGGCTCCTACAACTTTCCGGTGACCATAAAGAACACCGGCAACGGCGATGACTACTATCAGCTGAGCACCGGTGCGCTACCCGCCGGATGGTCGGTGGTTTTCATCGAGGACACCAACGGCAACGGGCAGCGCGATTCCAATGAAAACAACGTGATCAACCGCACGCCCACGTTGCGCATGAACGACGAATACAAACTCTTCGTGACAGTCACCGCGCCGCCGGATCCCGTAACTGGTAGCACCGTTCGGGAGCTTCCATTCCAGGTAACTTCCAACTTCGACAACCAGAAGTACGCTCTCCACAGCGTGGCAGCGGACGTGGTGAACCCCTTCTCGCCTCTGTGGACCGCCAGTGTGCCCGGCGGGGTATCGGGCGATGTGACCATCACGGGTGGAAAGGCGATTATCGGTTCCGGCGCGGGTCAGCTGTACGCCTACTGGGTGAACGGGCAAAACGCTGGCACAACCGCATGGGACACCCCCGTCAGTCTGGGCGCCGCTATGCCTGGACGGGTCGCCGCGCGCGGCGGCATGCTGTATGTGCCGACGGCGGACGGACGGGTGCAGCTGGTGGACCCCAACTCGGGCGCGGTGCAGGGCACTCGCACCGTTGCCAGCGGGGTCAGCATCGAGGCTTCGCCTGTGGTGCAGAACGGTATCCTGTTCGTGCCTGCCAACGATGGGCGCATCTATTCGTACGACGCCAACGGCATGTTGCTCGCCCGCTCCAGCCAGTGGGGCAGCCAGTTCTCTTCTACGCCCTCCGCACCAGGCACCACGCACCTGTGGGCAGGCACGGGCGACGGATCCGTGGTGTGCTTCCGTTCCAGTGACCTGCAGGGCGTGTGGTCGGAGATGGTCTCTCCCGGTCAACCGGTAACCGGTTCGCCGTGGATCGACATTCGTACAAACACGCTTTTCATCGGCGGGCAAAACGGGCTGTTCTACGCGATGAACGCCACGCCCGACCCAACGGTTCCGCATGTGCGCTGGATGATTGATGCGGGGGCTCCGATCGTGGGCAGTCCGTTCTTCGACTGGGTGGCAGAGGTCGTGTATTTCGGCACCACGGACGGCAAGATACATGCTGTGCACGCCTCCGACGGCACGTCGAAGAGCGGCTACCCTATCCAGCCGCGCGATGCAGGCAGGTTTCTGGGGATGCCCATCGTGGTGCGCAAACAGGGCAGCAACACCCCGTACATCTACATCGGCAGCGACAACGGCAAGTTCTACGCCATCAACGCCGACAACCCGCAGGAGTTCTACCTGTACGACGGCAGCAACAACGGAGAGTCGTTTGTGCGTTCTCCCAGCATCTCCGGTTTGTCGGCGGATGACGTGGTGGTGGCAGCGTCGCAGAACGGCAAGGTTCTGGCGTTTCCGCTGAAGTAGGGAAGGCCGCTCGATTACCTCACAGAATGAAGGCGCACTCTAACAGGGTGCGCCTTTTCTCAGCGGAAACTGAGGCTGTTGGATTGAGATCATTGCTGGGACAACCTAGATAACTGCTGATGGCATTCCACGCGATGGCAACCTTCGCATCATGCCAACTCGCCCCTGTCCGCAAATAATAAACCTCATTCTTTTGGTGAACCTTAAACGCTTTTTAACACAGATTCGCCACGAACCTGTTGATTGCTGATCTGACTTATGCTAAGATGTTCACGGTATCCAACCCTGTTTAAGAGGAGGTAAAGGGCTATGTCCAGAAAGGCTTTTACGCTGATCGAACTGCTCGTAGTCATCGCGATTATCGCGATACTGGCAGCCATCCTGTTCCCGGTATTCGCGCAAGCACGCGAGCAGGCACGCAAGACCAACTGTCTTTCCAACACCAAGCAGATTGGTCTGGCGGCGATGATGTACGCGCAGGATTACGATGAAATCCTGCCGGAGACCGGATACACGGGCGTTTGTTCGCGTCCGGGAGTGTGTGAGTTTAACGACGGGGCGTGGAGCGGCGTGCTTTCGTGGCCTCTGGCGATTATCCCCTACAAGAAGAACTTCCAGATCCTCGTTTGCCCGAGCGACTCGGGGCGCGGCGGCTTCAACAAGACCGGTGCGCTCTGCTACGAGGCGCAACTGCTGGCAGCCAACGTGCCGGGGGCATATCCGGGCATCAAAGACGTTGTCAACGGAATGCGCAGCGTTCTTCCCCTCTCCTATGCGGGCAACTACTACCTCAACAGCGGCTACAACGGGATGGGGGGATGCCGAATCGTTCCCATGGCATCCATCCAGTTCCCGGCGCAGACCTTCTACTTGACGGACACCGGTTCCAAGACCCTCTCCGATGGCACGGTAGGTTACGGTTGGTACATCGCGCCCGGCTATGACAACGGTTCGCTGACCGGACGCTGGCCCCAAGGACAGCGACACATGGGCGGGCGCAACTGGGTTTTTGCCGACGGACACGCGAAGTACTACCGCGACCCCAACCCTGTCAACCCGGACGGCACGCGCAAGTCTCAGAATCAGGTCATTTGCGACTACGAGCAGATGGGCATTTACACCTATCCGCAGGGTCGGGTAGTCTGCCCGTAGTGGCTTAAGCAGTAAACCCTGGTCGCGCAGGAGTGGCTCCTGCGCGACCGTTTGTTGCCACAAGGACGCTCCCCACTGCCTGCCGAATCTCCCTGCCAGAGAAAAGAACTCGGAGGTGTAGCGGTGAAACGATGGTTTCTGGTAGCGATGTCGGTCATCTTGCTCACAGGAGGTAT
>Ga0209162_1000769_pt1 | contig 33870 bp, 27 predicted proteins | sample YNPNPMetaG_FD_187121 | JGI IMG/M metagenome (GOLD analysis project Ga0209162, IMG submission 187121) | Anoxygenic and chlorotrophic microbial mat microbial communities from Yellowstone National Park, USA - YNP NP MetaG (SPAdes) (version 2) ...
TACGCTCGCAGCGACAGGCGACAGGAGTTCCTCATTGCTTGTGGTAGGCAGCCCCTCTGCCGCGCAAGCGGGGTTGGGATTTCCACTCCCTAAACGGTGTTGGGAATAATCGGGCGACTCACTGCAAAATTTCCGAACAAATGATGCGGTATCGGATTCCCAGGACTTCGGAGGATTTTCTCACTTCTCGATATACTTCACCCCTTCGATGCCTTTGAAGTGCTCATCCTGGGTCCAGAGCGTGGCGTTGTGGAGGCGGGCAGTGGCAAGGAGGATGCTGTCTGCCATAGCCCGTTTCATTTCGCGGGAAAGGTGCGCGGCTTCGATTGCAATCTGGTGATTCAATTCCACTTCGCGTCCCTGCAACATGATTCCTACCGAAAGCAGGGCGGAATCTTCATCCCGTTCCGCCAGCAGGCGTTTGAAGACCTCGTAGATGCAAATCGCAGGAACGAGCAGGTTTTCTACATCACGAATAGGCTTTTCAAAGAAATCGGCATTCTTGCCCGCGGTGAAATACTCGATCCAGCCCGAAGAGTCAACGACGTTCATCAGCGCTCCTCATCCGCTTCTTCGCGGATGTTATCGGTATTCATTCCCTGGAAAATTCCCCGCGCCTCCTGGATGGGTGGGACGATGACCAGCCGGATCGAGTGGCGATAGGGGATGAACAGCACCTTCTGTCCAGGTTTGAGATTGAATTGTTCCCGCACCTGGCGCGGAATCACAATCTGGTATTTGCTGGAAATGGTGGTCAAGGCCTGCATTTTTACATCTCCTTTATCGAGCCAAAGATGTAAAACACATTATACCTCTTTGTGGAGGCAAGGGCAGGGCGCTGATCGGTGCGGCCAGCGCGAAGGTTTGGGATTAAAAAATTGGGACAGGCTGGAAAGCCTGTCCTACGAGCCTGTTTTTGGACACAGGGTGGAGAGCCTGTTCCTCTACTGTCCATCGTCCATCCCGTGGTCTATCCTCCGCGGTCTGCATTCGTTTATTCGTTCCCCATTCGTTGACGGTCTGCCCTCCTGCCCCCTACCACCGTCCATCGCCCACTCCGCGATCTGCGGTCTCTTCTGCGATTTGCCGTCCATTCGCTCAGAAGAGTGCTCAATTTTTTAGTATAATGAAAAAGCATTAACCCATAGTATGCAATTTCTGCCATCGCTGTTCAACAGGCTCTTTTACGTTAACTCGCCCTCGACGGCGGGGTGGCTTGTTTTCCTGGGCTGGATTGTCTTCGCAGGATGGCTGTTGCGCGCCTGGCGGAAGTATCAACCGCCCATAGATGGGCGATTCTGGCTGATGTTCTCCGGCCTCGGCGCAGGGGTGGCACTTTCAAACCTGTTTTTGGGGATCGGTTTGAACGCAAAGGGCGCTCTGCCGGTACCCGGATTGCCCGTGGATGAAAGCACCGCGATCCTGATGCCGCTGGCAGCCATCCCCTGGCTGATCGCTGCCGGCACGCTGGGGCCGTGGGGAGGTGCGCTCATCGCCGGGTTTGCCGGCCTGCTGCGCGCCGCATTGGATACGCACAGTCCTTTTCTCCCTCTGGAATTCGCAACGTTGGGGATCATTGCCGCCGCAGGCATCCGCCAGCGTTATCGCACACCCGCCTACCGATGGCTACGGCAGCCCTTTGTGACCGCACTGATACTGATCCCCTTGCGTGTGCTTTTGTACCTGATCGGCACACTCACCCTGGACATTGGCTCTCTCCCGGCGCGGGTGGATTATGCTCTGAGCCGCTTGAGCGCAGTGACGCTGGCCTTTGGCGGGGAGATGCTCATTGCCGGGATCGCTGCCCAAATCCTCTTCTGGGCTTTTCCACGCCCCTGGGGTGAAGCGCAAGAAGAACCTTCTCCCACGGAGACTCGCCTGGAAACGCGTTTCCTGTTCTGGACAGCCGGCTTTCTGCTTGTTCTGCTCGTCACTTTGCTCAGCGCTGTCTGGAGGGTGGCAGGGAGCGCGGCGCGGGATATGTTTCGCGAGCGGCTCTCAAGCGCTGCCAGCACGATCTCCCAGAACATTCCTTTCTTCCTGGAAACCGGTCAAAGTCTGGTTTTTCAGATTACTTCTACCCCTCAGGCGTTGGTGGGTGATGGACCAGCCCTCTCCGCCATGCTGGGGCAGTTCATGCAATCAACGCCCTACTTCGATCAAATTGCCATCCTCTCCCTGGATGGAACACGTATTTACGGCGCCTACCCTCCTTCGCTCCAGGAGCGATTCCCTCTTTATCCAGAAGAGCAGGCGGCCTTGCGGTTCGCGGCGGGAGGCGCCTTATTCCAAAGCTACACCCTGCCGCCCCAAAGGGGGGAAACGGCGGCGCGTGTCAGTTTTATCGGTGCGATTGTGGATGCGCAGGGAAAGAGTCAGCGCGTGTTGATCGCCCGCACACCCCTGGATCGGAATCCGCTCATTCAACCGGTTCTGGATGGTTTGCGCCGCATGGAGACGCTCCAGGGGGCTGGAATCCTGGTGGATCAGGATAACCGCATTCTCTACCATCCCAACCCAACCCAGATCATGCAACTTTCTCCCTACCCATTGCCGGTTCAGGAGGTGCAGTTTTTTGAGCAGGTGGCGTCAGATGGTACTCGTCAACTGGTCTTGATCCAGCCGGCGCCAGGACGTCCCTGGAGCGTGATCCTGGCAGTGCCGGCCCAGCAGGCACAGCAACTGGCATTGAACATCGCCGCGCCTGTGGGGATTACCCTTTTCTTCCTGACGATTGTGGCGCTCGTCGCATTACGCGTTGGCTTGCGGGTGATGAGTGCTTCTTTGCAGAACCTGGCGCGAGAGGCCAACCGAATCGCCCAGGGACAACTGGATCATCCCTTGCAGGTGGTAGGATATGATGAGATTGGCCAGTTAAGTCGCTCCTTTGAGCAAATGCGCTTGAGTTTGCGGGCGCGCCTGGACGAGTTGAACCGCTTGTTGCGGGTGAGCCAGGGGGTGGCTTCCAGCCTGGAAATGCAGGATGCGCTTCACCCGGTGTTGGAGGCGGTACTGGATAGCGGCGCAAGCGCGGTACGGGTGGTGCTCTCTCCCAACATGCTGCCGGAAACCCCGGTGGAGTTGCCCACCCGCTTTGCGGCGGGTCAGAACGCAGAACGCTATGCGATGCTGGATGAGCAACTCCTTTCGCTGGCGCAGAAGCAGGAAAAGATCATTCTGCCCAATCTGACGCGCGGTCACCCATTCAGCGGCCTGTTGCCCGAAGAGCTGCCGGCGGCCTTGCTGGCGATTGCGCTGCAACACGAGCAACGCTTCTATGGCGTCATGTGGGCCGCCTGGGATCGGCCAAGGAATTTCAGCGAGGCAGATGTGCGCTTTATTTCCACTCTGGCTGGTCAGGCTGCGCTGGCTGCGGCCAATGCTCACCTGTTCCTGACGGTAGAGGCCGGGCGGCGCCAACTGGAAGCGATCCTGAACTCTTCTCCCGATCCCATCCTGGTCACCGATCCACAAAACCGTCTTTTCCTGGCCAATCCAGCCGCTCGCCAGGTGCTGCAATTGCCGCCCTTGAATGGTGTTCGTCCTCCGCTTCAGAAAGTCATCCAGCAGCCGGTGCTCCTGGAACTCCTGGCCACGCCTTCGACAGAGACACGTTCCGCCGAGTTAAAGCTCCCCGATGAGCGCACCTATCTGGCGATTGCCTCTGCCGTGGTCGCCGAGGGGCGTTCGGTGGGTCGGGTGTGCATTCTGCGGGATGTGACTCACTTCAAACAGCTTGACGCGCTCAAATCGGAATTCGTCGCGACGGTAAGCCATGATTTGCGTTCGCCGCTGACCTTAATGCGTGGTTATGCCACTATGCTGGAGATGGTGGGTGAACTGAATGAACAACAGCAGAGTTATGTACGAAAGATCATCACGGGCGTTGAAAACATGTCGCGCCTGGTGAATAATTTGTTAGACCTGGGGCGCATTGAACTGGGAGTGGGGCTGCAGGTGGAAACCATCCCGATTCGGGATACGGTGGAGCACGTGATCAGCACGCTTCAACTCCAGGCAACCCAGAAGCAAATCCAGCTCACCCTGGAAGTGGCCCAAAGCCTGCCGCCCTTCATGGAAGCCGATCAGGCATTGCTCCATCAGGCAATTTATAACCTGGTGGAAAACGCGCTGAAATACACGCCGGAAGGCGGGCGGGTCACGGTGCGCCTGCGCCCTGAAGGGGAATCCGTGGTGTTTGAAATTCAAGATACCGGGATTGGGATCGCGCCCAGCGATCTGCCACGCCTGTTTGAGAAATTCTATCGCGCCCGTCAACGCGAGGCCCGTGCCCAGCATGGAAGCGGCCTGGGATTGGCCATTGTGCGCTCCATCGCTGAGCAACATGGGGGGAAAGTATGGGTAGAAAGTGAGCTGGGCAAAGGAAGCACGTTCTATTTGCAAATTCCACTCAAACAAAAGCAAAAAGCGTAAATCGGGATATAATCAAAGGTCTGGCTATGACACCTGAATCGAATGGAACTTCTACCCCTGTCATTTATCGCGCCACAAAATATAAACCGCGCCCTACGTTGACTTCCTGGCTGATTGGCCGTCCGCTCTCCACCGCTGACGCGCCCCACCAGACGATTGGAAAAGCAGTGGGGCTGGCTGTTTTTTCTTCGGATGCGCTCTCCTCTACCGCTTATGCCACGCAGGAGATCATGGTCATTCTGGCTGCTGCGGGAACGGCGGCCCTGAGTTACGTCTTCCCCATTTCGCTGGTGATCGTTGTCCTGCTGGCAATTGTAGCCATTTCCTATGAGCAGACGATCCATGCGTATCCCGATGGGGGTGGCTCTTACATCGTCTCCCGTGACAACCTGGGGCAACTTCCAGGGCTTGTTGCTGCTGCAGCGCTGCTTACCGATTATGTTTTGACGGTAGCCGTATCTATCTCTTCAGGCGTGGCGCAGTTAACTTCGGCCTTTCCGGCTCTGTTCCCCTATCGCGTGTGGATCGCACTGGGCTTTGTGGCCTTCATCACGATCATGAATCTGCGGGGCGTTCGGGAATCTGGAGCCGTGTTCGCCATCCCCACCTATTTTTTTATCAGCATGATGTACCTGGTTGTCGGGAGCGGTCTGATCCAGTACTTTCGGGGAGCCTTAGGGGTTGTGAGCAATCCTCCGCCCCTGTCTCTGGAGCATACCGTGGAGGCAATCACGCCGTTCCTCCTGCTTCATGCATTTTCCAGCGGAACCACTGCGCTGACCGGGATTGAAGCCATCTCCAATGGGATCACAGCCTTCCGGGAACCGCGCAGTCGCAATGCCGGAATCACGTTGATGTGGATGGCAGGCATTTTGAGTACGCTCTTTCTGGGCATTTCATTTTTGAGTATGCACATCAGCGCCGTCCCCTCGGAAAACGAGACGGTCATTTCGCAACTGGCGCGCACCGTTTTCGGAGGGCAAGGGATTCTGTATCTGGCTACGATTGCGGCCACCATGCTGATCCTGATCCTGGCCGCCAACACTTCGTTCGCGGATTTCCCGCGTTTGAGCGCCTTTGTCGCGAAGGACGGCTACCTGCCACGTCAGTTGACGTATCGCGGCAGCCGCCTGGTTTACTCGAATGGCATCTTGCTGCTGGCGTTCCTGGCCTCACTTTTGATCATCGGCTTTCAGGCCAGCGTCACACGCCTGATCCCGCTGTATGCGATTGGTGTATTTCTGGCATTTACGCTCTCCCAGGCCGGGATGGCGCGCCGCTGGTGGAAGGTGGGAAAACTGGGTCCCGGTGAAGAAAAGAAGGAGACGGCTTCTACGCTCCATTATGCCCCCCTCTGGCCTGTTAAAATGGTGGTCAACGGCTTTGGGGCTGTGTGTACGTTCGTGGTCATGCTGATTTTTGCTTTTACAAAGTTTGCAGATGGCGCCTGGCTGGTGATCCTGATCTTTCCGCTTTTGATCGTCCTCTTCCTTTCCATTCATCGCCATTATCAGGACCTGGCGAAAAAACTTTCCCTGGAGGAATTCGGTGAAGCAGCGCCGATTGCCGTTCGCCATCGTGTTTTCCTGCCCCTGAGCGGCGTGCACCGGGGGACGCTGGCGGCCTTGCGTTATGCCCAAAATCTTTCGGAGGATATTACCGCCATTCATGTCTCGATTGATCCAGAGGAAACAGAGAAGGTACAACGGAAATGGGAGCGCTGGGGCGATGGTACCCGTCTGGTGGTCCTGGATTCTCCCTATCGGCTGTTTCTGGAGCCGCTGCTTGACTATCTCCAGGATGTGATCGCCCATCGCCAGCCCCATGAATTGATCACCATCGTTGTACCGCAATTTGTGCCCTCCAGTCGCTGGCATGAATTTTTACACATGCGCACGGCGGACTTGCTGCGCGAGCAACTTCTTTCCTATCCGGGGGTGGTGATTGTGGATGTGCCCTATCAGGTGTAGAGCAGGCGAGGCACGGGCGAGGGCCATCGAAAGCCTGGGGCGGCACCTGCGCCGCGGGCGCGGCGCGGAAGCCACAGGTCGCAGCGGGAAGGCGCTCTTCGCAGCGATGCTTCAGGACGGATTCTATCAAGCATACCATCGGTGATCGGGAGAGGTATTCATGAACTATATTATCGTTGGCTGTGGTCGCATTGGCTCTTTGCTGGCCTACCGTTTGTTCCAGCGAGGCCATTCCGTGACCATCGTGGATCACAATCGCGAGGCGTTTCGGCGTTTGCATCCCGCATTTCGCGGGCGCATTTTGACAGAAGATGTGTTGCGAGAAGGGACGCTGGTGCACGCCGGGATCGAGGAAGCAGATGGCCTGGCCGCGGTGACGAATGCGGACGCGCTGAATGCGGTGGTGGCGCATGTGGCACGCGCCTTTTACAATGTTCCCATCGTGGTAGCGCGCAACTATAACCCTGCGCTGCGCCCAATGTTTGAAGCGTTCGGCTTACAGGTGGTCAGTTCTACGACCTGGGGAGCCCAGCGCCTGGAGGAAATCCTTTCTGCTGCCAGCGGCCGGGTGGTGTTTTCGGCCGGGAATGGGGAGGTGGAGGTGTATGAGGTGATCATCCCGGCCGGCTGGAAAGGCAAATCGCTGGGCAGTCTGCTGGAGGGCACAGAGTGTTTGCCGGTTGCACTTACCCGCGCCGGCCGCTCGATCTTGCCTGCCATGGAGAGCCTTCTGGAGGAGGGCGATATGCTGAACGTCAGCGCGACCTTTGAAGGCATTTCAACGCTTCTCCAACGCTTGAAGCGGGAGGAATGAGGATGTTTGTTTTTGTTGCTGGCGGTGGTCGCACCGGGTCACGACTGGCTTACCTGCTACAACAACAGGGGCATGAGGTACGGGTGATCGAATCCCGGAGCGATTTGCTCAATCGTTTGCATCACGAGTTGCCCACGGAAGTCATTTATCAGGGCGATCCCTGCAATCCCCAGGACCTGGAAAACGCCGGCCTGGGGCGGGCCAATGTGCTGGTTGCCTGTCTCAGCGACGATGCGAGCAATCTTGTGGTGTGCTATCTGGGACATACGCTGTTCCACGTGCCGCGGATCATTGCCCGCGTCAACAATCTCCAGGATGCCTGGCTCTTCAATGAGAAATTTCATGTGGATGTGGCGCTCAGTCAGGCGGACATTCTGGCCAGTTTGATTCAGGAGGAGATGTTGCTGGGGGATATGATGACCTTGCTCAAGCTACGCCGTGGCCGCTACTCGCTGGTGGAAGAAAAGGTGCCGGCGGGTGCCAGGGCGATAGGCATTCCGCTGAAAAATTTAGGCTTGCCGGAAGAATGCGTGATCGCCGCCATTATTCGGAAGGGAAAAATCTGCCTGCCACGGGGCAACTCAACATTCGAGGCCGGAGACGAAATTCTGGCCATCACCAGCCCGGAGGCGGCGGCCCGGCTTGCCGAGCTGTTAAAGCCCCAGGAAGCATAGGATGCCGATGGTCAGCGCATTAAGTCACCTGGAATGTTCGACGTGCGGAAAGCACTTCGACGCCCGACGCCTGCAAACTTTTTGCCCGACCTGTCAGGCGCCGCTCCTGGCTCGCTATGAATTGCACAAAGTGGCACGGGAATTAAGGCCGGAAACGGTTTCCAGCCGGCCGCGGGGCATCTGGCGCTGGGCTGAGCTGCTGCCTGTCCAGCGCGAAGAATATCGCCTCACCCTGGGGGAGGGCGATACACCCACCTTGAAACTTGAGCGCCTGGGGCATACCCTGGGGTTGGAGAACCTGTTTCTGAAGGACGAATCCATCAACCCGACCGGGACCTTCAAGGCGCGCGGCCTGGTCATGGCGGTTTCCCGTGCCCGTGAGCTAAAGGCGCGCGCACTGGTCATCCCGACCGCCGGCAACGCTGGGGGCGCTCTGGCCGCCTATGCGGCTCGGGCTGGGATGGAAGCGCACGTTTTCATGCCCGCGGATGCTCCTCAGGCCAATCAGCAGGAGGTCCAGATGTATGGTGCTGATTTGCGCCTGGTCCAGGGCTTGATCTCCGATGCCGGGCGCCTGGCCGCGCAGGAGGCACAGCGATCGGGATGGTTTGATGTCTCCACGTTCAAGGAACCCTATCGGCTGGAGGGCAAGAAGACGATGGGGTTCGAGATCGCCGAATTCTTCGGTTGGGATGTTCCGGATGTGATTTTGTATCCTACCGGCGGCGGCACCGGCCTGGTCGGCATATGGAAAGCATTTGAAGAGCTGGAGGCGCTGGGGTGGATCGGCAAAAAACGCCCGCGGATGGTCAGCGTGCAGGCGCAGGGCTGCGCGCCGATTGTAAAGGCTTTTGAGGCAAAGGCAAGGGAAGCCGAATTCTGGACGAACGCAGCCACATTCGCCTCCGGACTCCGCGTGCCGTTTCCCTTTGCCCATCGCCTGATCCTGCAGGTGATCTATCAGAGTGGTGGCATGGCGGTCGCGGTTTCGGATGAGGAGATGCTCCAGGCCCAGCGAGAGCTTGGATCGCTGGAGGGAATTTTCGCAGCGCCAGAAGGTGCAGCCACGCTGGCTGCGCTGCGCCGCCTGCTACAACGGGGATGGATCGCCCCCAAAGAGCGAATCCTGCTTCTCAATACAGGGAGTGGGGTAAAATACATTTAGATGATGGAGACCTCGGCGCCCCTGGAGTTGCTTTATCAAATCAGCCGGGAAATAGCGGCGGCGCTGGACCTGCACACCGTGCTCCGACGGGTGCTTTCTGCAGCCCTGCAGCACGTGGGAGCGGAGCGCGGGAGCATCGTCGTGGTGGACGATCAGGGAAAACCCGTGGAGGCCACGCTGGTCTATGGTAATCAGTACCATGAGCACACAACCGCTCGCTTGCGCGATACGTTAGAGCGCGGCCTGGCCGGCTGGGTGATCCGAAATCGCAAGCCAGCCCTGGTGCCGGATACCCGCCGTGATGAGCGCTGGCTGCGCCGCCCGGATGACACAAGGAGCGAGACGGGGGCAAAATCTGCGATTTGTGTGCCGCTGCTGGCACGCGAAAAGCTGGTCGGCGTTTTGACGGTGGTCCATCCGCAGCCGGGCACTTTCAACGAGCAACATCTGAACCTCATGCAAGCGATCGCCGATCAGGCCGGCATTGCCATTCTGAACGCACGTCTGTACACAGAGAGCCAGCGCCAGGCGCGGGTGATGAGCGCACTGGTGGAATGTGCCATCACCATCAACGCCTCCCTGGAGCTAAATGAGGTCTACCGACGGATTCTCCATCAAACCATGCAGGCCCTTCAAGTGGAAACCGTTGTTTTAGGGCTACTGGATGAAAAGGGGGAAGCGCTGATCTTCCGCGCCGCAGATGGCCGACAGGCCGGAAGCCTGCTCAACCGTACACTACCTGCTGACCAGGGCGTCCTTGGATGGGTGCTTCGCCAGGGGAAAGGGATGATCCTCACCTCCCCGGAGGAAAAACGACGCTTTGGAGCAACAGAAATGTTTGAGGGACAGCTCAAAGCGATGGCGCTGGTACCCATCCAGGATCGGGAAAGAACGCTGGGCATTCTGGCAGCCATCAACCCGCCCTCTGGGGTTTTCGATCCTGATGCCCTGCTGGTCATGACCGGCATTGGCAGCCTGGCCGGAATTGCCATCCAGAATGCCCTTTCTGCGGAACGCTTACAGGCTGCACAGCGACGCTACCAGGAACTGTTTGAAGGGAGCATAGATGCCATTCTCTTCACCGATCTCGAAGGCCGCATTTTAGAGTCCAATCGCCAGGCGCTCCAACTCTTCGGGTACGAGAAGCAAACCCTTCTCTCGCTCTCGATAGAGCACCTTCAGGCCTGGCCCCCCGGCTTTCCCCCCCACAGCCTCGACGCGCTCGAAGCGGAGGAGACGTTACGCTTCGAGTCGCTGGTGCGCTCCAAAAGCGGCTATGAGGTACCTGTAGAGGTCTATGCGCGGCGCCAGCGGTGGGAAAATCGGGATGTCATTCAATGGACGTTCCACGACGTCCGCGAACGGAAGGAGCTGGATCGCCTGCGAGAAGAATTAGCGGCGATGATTTATCATGATTTACGTTCGCCGCTGGGAAACCTGGTTTCGAGCCTGGAGATGCTGAAGGCGATTTCTCCCACGGAGAACGCAGAGGTCGCTTCGATTCTGGAGATCGCATCCCATGCGGTGGCGAGGCTGCAACGGATGGTGAATTCCCTGCTGGACATTCACCGTCTGGAAGCGGGAATGCCCCTGACAGAACGTCAGGCTGTGCGGGTAAGTGAGCTGCTGAACAGGGCCGCCAGCGATGTGCAAATGACCTTGCGGGCGCGCGCCCAACGGCTGGAGATCGCAGACCAGGCCCCAGGAGCGTGGGTGTCAGTGGATGTGGAAATGATCGGCCGCGTGCTGGTCAATTTGCTGGAGAACGCCTCCAAGTTTTCGCCGAGCCAGAGCACGATTCAGATGGGCGCCGAAATACCAGAAAAAGCTCCAACCCAGGTACGCTTTTGGGTCAAAGATAGCGGGCCGGGGATCGCGCCGGAAGATCAGCAACGCATCTTTGAAAAGTTCACCCGGCTGGCCGGACAAAAGATCAGCGGCCTGGGGATCGGCCTGGCTTTTTGCCGACTGGCTGTGCAGGCGCATGGTGGTACTATCGGCGTCGAAAGTCAGCCGGGAAAGGGCGCCACTTTTTTCTTTTTACTCCCGCAATCTTTTGAGACCCCCTCGTGAGAAGAGCTTATGGAAACGATTGCCCCGAATGTCTATCTTGAGACTTCTTTTCCGGGCGTGACGGTAGGAGCTTTCGTGCTTCCTCAAGGGTTGATTTACGTGGATGCGCCGTTGCTTCCAGAACATGTGCAGAGCTGGCGGGCTTCTCTGATAGGATTGAGCAGCGGCAACGAGCGGGTGTTGCTACTGCTGGATGCCCATGCGGATCGCGCCCTGAACGCGCGCCTGATGGAATGCGCAATCCTGACCCATGAGAAAGCAGCCCATCAGTTACGCTCGCGCCCACCGACCAGTCGCTCCAGCGGGGAAGAAACAGGTTCGGCATGGGAAATCCACGGCGGCGGGAGCACCGTTCGCTGGAGTCCCCCGGAGCTCTCGTTTTCGGAAAATTTGTTCCTGCACTGGGACGCAGTGCCCGTGATTGCGGAATCGCGCCCCGGCCCCAATCCGGGTGCGATCTGGGTGCGTTGGGAGCGGGAGCGGGTGCTTTTCGTTGGCGATGCCGTCTGTAAGGATCAACCTCCTTTTCTCGCCGCCGCAGATATTCCCCAGTGGATCGCTCAACTGCAACTGCTTTTGCAACCGGAGTATGCGGATTATTTGATCGTGAGCGGCAGAGGCGGCCTGGTGCCGCTGCAGGTGATCCGCGCCCAGATGTCTTTCCTGGAGGCCACGCAGGAGCGCCTGCAAAAGGTACCTTTCAATGCCTCCGATGAAGTTTTTGAAACGCTGGCAGGGGAACTGCTGGAACGTTTCCGCTTCCCCCAGGAACCCCAATATTTCTTCCGCCTGCGTCATGGATTGAAGCACTACCACACCCGTCGTCAACCTGCGCTCTCTGAAGAGGTGGAATGAACCAGCCTTTTGTACCATTGCTCGAAGCGTGGCGAGGAGATTGTCTTGAATCGCTCCATCAAGGGGCTTTTGCCATTGTCAACGCGGAAGGGGAACTCCTGGCCTGTGCAGGGGACCCTTCCCATGTCACCTTCCTGCGATCTTCAGCCAAACCGTTTCAGGCGCTGCCGTTTGTCGAACATGGAGGCGTGGAAGCGTTCGACATTACGCCTGCAGAGCTGGCGCTGATCTGTGCTTCCCATGATGGGGCGGCCATCCATCTGAATACCGTGCGCGCCTTGCAGGAAAAGATCGGCATTGCGGAATCTGAACTGCAATGCGGGGCTCACTGGCCTGCTGATGTGCATTCCTATCGCGCCTTGATCCTGAGTGGCAGAGAACCTTCGCCCAATTACAATAACTGTTCCGGCAAACACACCGGCATGTTAGCCCATGCCCGCTTGCACGGCTGGTCTACGCACGATTACCTCGATCCGCGCCATCCGCTGCAACAGGAGATTTTGCAAAGCCTGGCGGAGATGTGCGATTATCCCAGGGAGCGCATTCAAGTAGCGATAGATGGTTGCTCCGCTCCCACTTTCGCCTTGCCTTTGTATCACGCGGCCCTGGGGATTGCTCGCCTTTGCGATCCGCGTGGGCTGCCGGAAAGGCGAGCCTGGGCCAGCCGTCAAATCGTGCAGGCGATGATCGCCCACCCGGAAATGGTAGATGGGGAAGATGGATTCGATACGCTTCTCATGCGCGCCGCGAGAGGACGCTTGCTTTCCAAAGGCGGCGCTGAAGGGTTTCAGGTGATCGGCATTCTCCCGAATGCCCTGGCGCCCGGCAGCCCAGGCATTGGAATTGCTTTGAAAATCGCCGATGGCGATCTGCCGCTGCGGAGCGCGGATGGGCGCACCTCCTCCCGCGCCCGCCCCAGAGTGGTGATGGAAATCCTGCGCCAGTTGGGCCTCTCCATAGAGGAGGCCATCCTTGCCATAGACCCCCTCATTCGCAATCATCGAAACCTGGTAGTGGGATCGTATCGTGCTGTGTTTCGCCTGGATAGTGGACGATGGCCGGTGGACCGTGGACGGTAACTTACGTCTCGCTCCTGTGCTATAATCCCTGAGCCATGTGGAAAAACCTGATCAATTTCCTGGGGGGCAATCCCCTCAAACGTCAACTGGAATCCCTGCGCGCCGAGGTCGAGCGCATCAATGCCTTAGAAAAAGAGTTCGAGAAGTTATCGGATGAGGCCTTGCGCGCCAAGACGGACGAATTTCGCGCTTATCTCCGTCAGGCAACGGAAGGAATTGAGGACGAACAAGAAAAACGACAGGCCGAGGCGCGCGCCCTGGACGAGATCTTGCCGCAGGCGTTCGCTGCTGTCCGTGAAGCCTCCAAGCGCACGCTGGGATTACGCCATTACGATGTTCAGCTCATCGGTGGGATCGTGCTGCATCGCGGCAACATCGCCGAGATGAAAACCGGCGAAGGCAAGACCCTGGTCGCCACTCTTCCCCTCTACCTGAATGCACTTACCGGCCGCGGCGTGCATCTGGTCACCGTCAACGACTACCTGGCGCGGCGCGATGCCCGCTGGATGGGGCCGATCTATCACGCCTTGGGGCTGAGCGTGGGCGTGTTACAGATGGCTGCCGTCACGGAGAATGCTCGCAAGGCCTATCTATACGATCCCAGCCGCACCTCTCCCCATGAGGATCAGCACCAGTTACGCCTGGTGGACCGGGCCGAAGCCTATCGCGCGGACATCACCTACGGCACAAACTCCGAATTCGGCTTCGACTACCTGCGCGATAACATGGTCTATCGCCTGGAAGATAAGGTGCAACGCGGGCATTTCTACGCCATCATAGACGAAGTGGACAACGTGCTCATTGACGAAGCTCGCACGCCCCTGATCATCTCCGGCCCCGCTTCTGGCGACCTCGAATGGTACAAACGCATGGCGCAGATCGTCAGGCAATTGCGCCCCGAAGATTACGAGATCAACGAACGCGATCGCACCGTGACCCTGACCGAGGCCGGCATTGCCCATGTCGAACAGCTCCTCGGTCAGCCGCTGATGGACCCAGACCGCCCCGAAGACATCAACCCCGAACAGGCGCGCCTGATGGGGTATCTGGAGCAGGCCCTGCGCGCAGAGTTCCTCTTCAAGAAAAACAAGGATTACCTGGTGCAGGGTGGAAAGGTGATCATCATTGACGAATTCACCGGCCGCCTGATGCCCGGCAGGCGCTGGTCCGATGGGCTGCATCAGGCGGTGGAAGCAAAAGAAGGGGTCAAAATCGAACCTGAAAACGTGACCTATGCCACCATCACCTTGCAGAATTACTTCCGCATGTATCAAAAGCTGGCTGGCATGACCGGTACAGCGCTCACCGAAGCGGAAGAATTCCACAAAATTTACGGCCTGGAGGTGGTGCCCATCCCGACCAACCTGGAATATCAGGCCATGGGGCCAAATGCCCCCCTGATCGAGATCAAGGCACGCGACGAAGAAGGCTACGAGTATTCCTATTTCGCCCGCCGGGATGACCCGCAAAAAGCACCGCTCTACTACCGGCGTAAAGACTACCCGGACGTGATTTATCGCACACGCGAGGCCAAACTGCGCGGCATCGTTACCGAGATCGTTCGGGAACATGTGCGCGGGCGACCGCTTCTGATCGGTACGACCTCGGTGGAAGCCTCTGAATTCCTCTCCTCGCGCCTGCGCGCCGAATCCATTCGCCGCCTGCTTCAGGTGCTCCTGATCCGCCATCACTGGTTCCGCGCTCATGGGCTGGAAGAGGATGGCCGCCGCGTGGACGAATTGCTTCCCCTTTATGAGCCACTGGAGCAGATCACGCCAGACCTGCTGCGTCGCTTCGCCCATCCTCTTGGCCTCCACATCAACCCTGAGCAGCCCGAAAACCTGACGACCCTGCTGGAGATTTTGCGCCTGCCGCAAGCCTTGAGCGAACGCCTGAAAAAAGTCATCCAGGGTGGTATTCCCCATCAGGTGCTGAATGCCCGCAAACATGCCGAAGAGAGCATGATCATCGCCAACGCTGGCGCGTTTGGCGCAGTCACGATTGCTACCAACATGGCCGGTCGTGGGGTGGACATCAAGCTGGGCGGCGAACTGGCCGAAGAGGTGATCGCCGCAGTCAACCGCATCCTGCGCCGCAACGGCATCCCCGATCCGTTCAACATGAGCCTCCAGGAGCGCCGTCAGGCGTTGCTTCAGCTCGATCCCTCCCGTTTCGGCATCTACGAAGCCGAGGCTCGCTTCTTCCTCGAGTACTTTGAGAACATGGAACGTGTTCGTGCGCTGGGGGGGCTGCACGTTATCGGTTCGGAGCGTCACGAAGCGCGGCGCATTGACAACCAGTTACGCGGCCGCGCCGCCCGTCAGGGCGATCCCGGCTCCTCGCGCTTTTACCTTTCCCTCGAAGACGATCTGATGCGCCTGTTCAGCGGTGAACAGGTATCCGCGCTCATGCAGCGCCTGCGCGTGGACGATGCCCTGCCGCTGGAAAATCGCCTGGTCAGCCGCCTGATCGAGGAATCCCAGCACCGGGTCGAAGGCGCAAACTTCGACATGCGCAAGCACCTGCTCGAATATGATGACGTCCTCAATCGCCAGCGCATGCAAATCTACAGTCAGCGCGATCGCGTGCTGAGCAAAGAAGATTTGCGCGAGGACATCCTGACCTTACTGCGCGAGGAAATTGCGCAGCGCGTGCCCGCTTCCCTTGAAGCAGAGGCCGGCCCCTGGACGCTTTTCGCCTGGCTGGAGCAAATTCAACCCACGACCACCTTCGGCGAACGCTTCTATCCCTCCTACGGAATGCGCCTGCTGGCGCAGGAAATCCGCCAGCTCGGCCCCAGCGTGGAGCTCTTCCTGCGGCTGACGCAGCGCGCCGCGGAACTGGAACATGCCCACATTCTGGAAGCGGTCGAGGAAATGCTGGAGACCGCCGCCGGGAACTTCTCCCAAACGCTGAATGAACGCCAGGAAGCCCTCGACACCTTTTTTGAGACCCTGCAAGACCGCGAGCAGCCTCTCCGCCTGAACGAAGTCCAGGAGGAGCTCACGCGCCTGCTGCGGATGCCACTTCGACTTTCCAATGCGCAATGGAAAACCTTGCTCTCGGAACCTGAAACCCTGCAGGAGGAATTGACGCATCTGCTGGAAAATCACCTGCTGAGCAAGCAGGCGAACATTCTCCTGGCCAGCCTGGAGCATCGCCTGGGCGAAGGAGTGGATCGCCGTCTCTTCCCCCTGGATAGCGGTTGGGAATCCTTCGAGGAGCGCGTCCTGGAGTACACCCGCCAGGTGCTACAGCGACGCTTCACCCAATGGTTCGGCGAAAATGGCCAGATTGTCCAGGCCCTTCAAGAGGCTTTTGCGGAAGGCGCACCGCAGGAGGAATCCCAGATCGTGCAACTCCTTTACAAACTTTCCCAGGGAACGCGCCTTTTTATTGATCCACGCACGCGTCGCCAGGGACAGATCACCTTCACTCGCTTCCGCTACTACTTCCTGATGGGCGAGATGCTCCAGGAACAAAACTTTTCCACGACGCAACTGACCGAGGACATCCTGGAGCATCTCCAGGGCGCCATCGCCTTTTTCGACGAGGTCTTTGGCCGCTCTGTGATGAACGAAGTTCATCGCCAGCTTCTGCTGGGCGCGATCAGCGACCGTTGGGTGGAATATCTGACACAGATGGAAGCGCTGCGCGTCTCGATTGGGCTGGAAGCCTATGCCCAACGGGATCCGCTTGTGCAATATAAGAGCAAAGCCGGAGAAATGTACCAGCAACTGGTCAGGGACATCCGCGCGCTGGTAATCACCCATCTTTTCACCTCCCGCCCGCGCATCGCCGTCGTTTCTGTACCTGCGGCGCAGGCCGCGGCGCCTGAGGCTTCCTCCCGGCCCAAAGCGGGAAAAGCCTCGCGCGGCGGTTGATCGCTCGCTGGCGCGAGGTCGGGCGCCCGCCTTCCACGAACCGGCGCAAGGCTTATACTGCTCCCCATCGGGCATAGACGGCATGGGAAAGATAGCGTCCGCCATGCGTCTCGCGGGTGAGCAGCTCACCATATTCCAGCCGGCCCGAATACCCCCCGACGATCTCTGCCAGCGCCTGGGCGACGTGGATCGCTGAGGCGCGCACTGCGTACAGGTTGAGGATCAGAAACAGGGGATGCGGGCTGAGCACCTGTCGCACCCGATCCAGCAAGTCGGGCAGGGATTCATAGACCTCCCAGATTTCCCCCTTCGGCCCGCGTCCAAACTTCGGCGGATCGAGCAGAATACCATCGTAGCTTCGGCCGCGGCGCACTTCGCGCATCACAAATTTCAAGGCATCGTCCACCAGCCAGCGGATCGGGCGCTGCTCCAACCCTGAAAGTTTCGCGTTCTCCTGTCCCCATTGCACCACCTTACGGGAAGCGTCCACGTGGGTCACCTCCGCGCCGGCCGCAGCCGCCGCCAGCGTCGCCAGCCCGGTATAGCCGAAGAGATTGAGCACCCGCGGCCGGCTCTGACGTTTTTCCCCAGCCTGGCGCAACAATGGATAGAGCCAGTCCCAATGAGGCGCCACCTCCGGGAACAGGCCAAGATGGCGGCCGGAAGTGCACATTACCCAAAAGCGCAGCCGCTCGTTTGTGTTCACCCCCTCCTGGGATGGCAACGGATAGGAAAGCTCCCAGCGCTGCGGAACTTTCTGGTAAAACGTCCAGTGACCGCCACTTTCTTCGGCGGCTGGTTCAAAGCGTGCATGAACGTTGCGCCACTCCTTCGAGGGGAGCATCGGCTTCCAGATCGCCTGTGCTTCCGGCCGGGCAAAGACGAACGGCCCAAAGCGCTCCAGCTTCCAGCCGTCACCGCTATCGAGTAGCTCGTAATCCTTCCAGTTCGTGGCTTCCAGCAAACGCAGGGAGAGGGTGAAAGACATCCAGATCAGCCGTGTTGCAGTAAAAAATTTCTTGCCGTTACATTGCGAGCCGTTTTTGAGCGAAGCAATCTTCTGTGTATCAGACGAATGGACTGCCCGGGGATTGCTTTCTCGCAAAGAACGCTTCCCTCCATGAGATCCACAACAGTTTTTTGCCATCATGGAGCAAGTCTGACATCCTCTGCCCTGGTGTACACTTCAATCCCCAGCGTGCGCGCCAGCTCTGTATCCTCAATCATCGGCGAAATCAGGATCGCTCGATCCGCCTTACGTCCCACTCGCTTCTCATAGGAACGAACCTTGCGCTCGAAAACATAGACATCGGCGCGGCTTGCAGAGGACTTGATCTCACAGACCAACATCTGACCGTCATAGATCACCACATCCAGCTCCACCTGATCTGGCCGCCCGAACACCTCTCCGCTCTCATCTTTGTACTGCACGCGCTCAACCTTGACCCCGAAGTTTTCCTCCAGGATGCCGCGCAAGGCGTTTCGGAAGGTCTCTTCGCTCATCATACCCCAGCGCGCGCCCAAAGCGCCGATGGTCTGGTCAATGCGCCTGTCCACGCGCTGAACTTCCTCGCCCTGACGCTGAATTTCCTTGCCCATGCGCTGGAGTTCCTCGCCCTGACGCTGGACTTCCTCCAGCAGCGCGCGAATTTGCTGCTGGTTCTCTTCCCAGCGTCGCCGGTCTTCTTCCCATTGTTGCTTCCAACGCGCCTCGTTCTCTCGCCAGAGCCGTGCGTTCTCTTCCCAGCGCCGCCGGTCTTCTTCCCATTGTTGCTTCCAACGCGCCTCGTTCTCTCGCCAGAGCCGTGCGTTCTCTTCCCAGCGTCGCCGGTCTTCTTCCCATTGTTGCTTCCAACGCGCCTCGTTCTCTCGCCAGAGCCGTGCGTTCTCTTCCCAGCGCCGCCGATCTTCCTCCCATTGCTGCTTCCATCGCCGTTCGTTCTCTTGCCATCGCCGTTCGTTCTCTTCCCAACGCCGCATCCATTCTTCCCGAGACTGCCGCATTTCATCCAACACCTTGTCGAAGCGGCTCTCCGTCTCGGCGCGGCTGAAACTGTGTTCGTGCACAATGGTCCACACCCAGTTATACAGTTCCGGGTCCTCGGTGAGTAACCTGGGCAATTCTCGGCGGATGATCTCGCGAATTTCCTGTTCCATCCTGGTCTCCCTTGGGGTCAATCGAAAAACTCAAAAGGAACGAATGAATGACCACAGATCGCAGACGGTAAGGGAATCAGGCCCTCAAAGTCCCCTCAAACAGTGAGCGCGGGGAGACTCGAACTCCCAACCAATGGCTTAAAAGGCCACTGCTCTGCCGGTTGAGCTACGCGCCCGATTGCGGGCCTGATTGTATCACGAGAGCGTCGAGACGTCAATTGCTGACGCGGCCGGGTACTGTATCTTTCGTTCAGGAAATTCGCAGCGAGTCGCCCGAAAGCCATGAAAAAACCTCTGTCTCCTGTCATTGCGAGCGTAGCGAAGCAATCTCCTGGCCAATATGGGGATTGCTTCGCCGCCTGCGGCGGCTCGCAATGACAAGGATGGATAGTTGGTGGGCAGTTGGTAGGTAATTACAAGAAAGCCGGGATGTCGCGGCCTCCCTGCACACCCCTGGCCTGTTCTGGCAGACCGTGCATCCCGGCAAGTTTAAGGCTCTGGGTCGCTCACTCTTCCTTCCGTGCTTCCAGCTCCTTTTTATGCGCCTCGATGATCCCTGCGGCGATGTGCTGCGGCACGATCTCATAATGGTCAAATTCCATGGTGAAGTAACCGCGTCCGCCCGTCAGAGAGCGCAGTTGAGTGGTATAGCGCAGCATCTCTGCCAGGGGCACATAGGCCAGAATGACCGTGTTCTTCCGTTCGGTCTCGGTGCCCAAAACGCGGCCGCGGCGAGTGTTTAGATCGCTCATCACGTCACCCATCGCCGACTCCGGAACGACAACCCGCACCTTCATGATCGGCTCAAAGAGCACGGGGCCGGCATCTTGAACGGCCAGCTTGAAAGCCTCTCGACCGGCAATTTCAAACGCAATCGGCTTCGAGTCCACCGGGTGTTCCTTCCCGTCATAGACCACCACTTTCACGTTGCTCATCGGATACCCGGCAATCACCCCCTGCTCCATGGCGTTACGAATGCCCTTCTCGATGGCCGGCAGGAAGGAACGCGAAAGATTCATCCCGACCAGCTCATCGGTGAACTCGAATTCGGCATCTGCCAGCGGTTCAATGCGCAGATGCACCTCGCCAAACTGACCGGCGCCGCCGGTCTGCTTTTTATGACGATATTGAGCTGTTGCCTTGCGCGTGATACCCTCTCGGTAGGGCACCTTTGGCTCCATCGTTACGAGGCCCACCTGGAACTTCGTCTCTGCGCGGCGGATGGCCACGTCAATATGCTGGTCTCCCATCCCCTGCAAGATCGTCTGCAAGGTGGCCGGCTCGTTATACCAGGAAAGGGTCATATCCTCTTCACAGAGTCGGGTGAGCGTGGGCGTAACCTTGGCTGCATCGGCCTGAGTCTTGGGCGCAATGGCGACGCGGTAAAGCGCAGTCGGATATTGGGGTACGGGGAGGATCAGCGGATGAGCCTTCTCGCAAAGCGTATCTCCGGTCGCGGTCACGGTGAGCTTGGAGACCACTGCAATATCGCCGGGGTAAACCACTTTGACCGGGATAGCTTCCTTCCCTCGCTGAATGTGCAACCCGGCCATGCGCTCCTCCGCTCCTTTCTTCTGATTCCACACCCGCGCATCCGCCTGAATGCTGCCGGAGAAAACGCGGAAATAAGTCATCTTCCCGACGAAGGGATCCGCCGTCGTTTTCCAGACATAGGCTGCCAGCGGCGCATCCGGGCGAGGCTGCAATTCCACTTCCTGCCCATCGGGCGTTTGTGCCTTGCGGGGCTGCGCCTCCAGGGGAGAGGGCACCAGGTCGAGCAGCGCCTGGAGCAGCGGCAGGATGCCGATCTCGGCTGCGCCGGCGGCGCAGAAGACAGGGATGTAGCTACCATTCTGGATCGCCTTCTTCAGCCCGTAGAGGATTTCCTGATCGCTCAGCGCGCCGCCATCCAGATACTTTTCCAACAGGGTATCATCGCCCTCTGCTGCCGCTTCGATCAAGGCCTGACGCGCCGTTTCCGCAGCCGCCTTTAACTCCTCCGGGATCTCGGAAGCCGTCTTCCCATCGCCCAGATAAGCCTTCATCCGCAGCAGGTCCACGACGCCCTTAAAGTGCTGTTTTTCGCCAATGGGTAGCTGCACCTTGATCAAACGCGTGGGCGAAAATTCAGCCACTGAAGCCAGCGCTTTCTCGAAGTTTGCGTTCTCGCGATCCATCTTATTGATCACCACAAAGCGCGGCACGCCGGCCTCTTCTGCATATTGCCAGGCGATCTCTGTGCCAACCTCCAGCCCGGCCACCGCATCCACAATCACCAGCGCTGCCTCTACTACCGAAAGGGCGGAGATCACCTCACCGATGAAATCCGGAAACCCCGGTGCATCCAGCACGTTGATCTTGCATCCTCCGAATTCCACCGGCAAAACGCTGGTGTAGATGGAAATCTTCCGTCGAATCTCTTCTTCATCGTAATCCGAAACCGTCGTGCCATCTTCTACCCGTCCCAGGCGAGTGGTTGCCCCCGTTGCATGGAGAAAGGCCTCGGCCAGCATCGTCTTGCCGGCGCTACCATGTCCGATCAGCGCCACGTTGCGCAATGACTCAGTGGTATACTCCTTCATGGCAAATCCCTTCCTGAAGTAAAATTGGCATGGTTCATTTTCCTGCTGATTGTAAAAGAAGAAAGGTGAACTGTCAAACAAAAGGAGCGATGGAATTGCTCCCGGCTGCAGGAAATGGAACCGAACGACTGCGCCTTCCTGACCTGAGACCGGGGCCGCGTGCTGTGCCTGTAGCTCTGAAGCTCCCGGCGCGTGGATTCGCCCTCTCCTCGCCCGCAGGCGGCGCTGGGCCAGCATGTTCGGCCGGCAAACCTCATCCCGATGCCGTTCCCGTTCGCCGCCTGCCATCCATCCACTATCTACCGTCTTTTACCTTCCAACGCTCTTTGAGTCCTGCTGTTCGTTCTTCAGCCATTCAGGAGGAAACCATGGAGGCCATAGCAAGATTCCTGAACTTCTATTCTTTCCTCTGGACGAGCGCCTTGCTCCTGATGATTGTGGCCTTCGTCCTCTTTCGCGAGCGACGCGATTATGGAAGATGGTTAGCATTTGGCGCCCTCGTCCTTGCGCTGTTCGTTGCCTGGCTGGTGTTGCACCCACGCGCCAGCGCTTTGAGCGCGAATGCTGCCCAGGTCGTTGCGCAGATCGGGCAGGGAACGCCGGTGCTGCTCGAATTCCAGTCGCCTTTCTGTTTGGGATGCACGGCCCTGCGTCCCGTGGTAGATGATATCGAGCAAAAGTATCGCGGTCGTCTGATCGTGCTGCGCGTCAACATCCAGAGCCCTGCCGGACGAGAACTCGCACAATATTACTCCTTTGAATCCATCCCCACCTTTATCTTCTTCGACGGGGAGGGGCGGGAGGTCTGGCGAAGTGTGGGCGAGCTGGATCCAAAGCGCGTTGCGGCAAGCGTAGAGGCATCTCAGCCATGAATACCGATCCCGCCCCCACCCACGGACTTTGGGCGGATCTGGCGCGCCCAGGGCTTGCGCCAGCACAAGCGGATTTCACCATCCTCGGCGTGCCGTATGAGGGAGGCGTCAGTGCACGCGGCGGCACAGCCCAGGCGCCAGCCCGTTTGCGCTTCTGGTCGCAGCACCTGACGCCCTTTGCAGAGGATCGTACACCGCTGGGGCATCTTCGTCTCTGCGATCTGGGCGATCATCCCGTTGCTCAGCCTGAGCAGGATTTTCCTGCGCTGCGTGAGAGAATCCGTCAGATGGGCAACATCCCGATTGTGCTTGGTGGCGATCACTCGATCTCCATCCCGGTCATCCAGGCGCAGCTTGATCGCTTCTCGGATCGTCGCCTGGCATTGCTCTGGCTGGATGCACACCCGGATCTCTGTGATTTTTTCAACGGCTCCCGTTTCTCCCACGCCTGCGTGTTGCGGCGTGCCATAGAAAGCGGTCTCCGTCCACAAGATGTGCTCCTGCTCGGGTTGCGCTCGTGGGAAGATCAGGAGATCCCGCTGCTGGAAAAGGAGCCGTTTCGGATATACACCGCGGCTCAGGTGGCAGAAAAAGGCATCCGCGCGGTGCTGAAGGAAGTGCGTACCTGGCTCCATTCCTACGACGCGATTCACATCTCTTTAGACATAGACTGTCTCGATCCGGCCTTTGCGCCCGGCACCGGCATCCCGGAAGCGGGCGGCCTGAGTACCCGTGAACTGATGATGCTGATGCAGGGACTGCGCGGCTTTCCCCTGGTCGGCCTGGACCTGGTCGAAGTTTCGCCTCCCCTGGATAGCTCCGAAGCCACAATCTTCGCGGCCCTGCGCCTGATCCTGGAATTCATCGCCAGCGCAGCCTCCAGTCGCAAACCCGCGTAAAGGATACCCCGCATCCTGCTGTGCATGGCACATGGGGATTCCCTTTCTTCTTGCAAAGAGAGGGCTGTTTGCATCCCTGGGGCGACTGTCAGAGATACTGCCTGGTCATATGCCTGCTACGATATTTCCCCTGCGCTCCCCGTAACACGCAAAGAAAAAGCACAGGGATCACCCTGTGCTTTACAAAGTAGAGCCAAAACGTTCTACGTTGCCTGTTACATCTGGTATTCAGGCTCTGCAGGCAGATACAGATGATGCAGATATTCCTTCACCATGCGCCGCGTGTTGAAAGTGGGGATGATCGAGCGCATGGACTCTTTGACGCGTTCCAGCCATTCCTGAGGCACATCGCGCCCATCTCGCTCATAGTAAAGGGGAATGATCTCGCTTTCCAGCAGGGCGTACAGGCTGCGGGCATCGGCATCGTCCTGGGCTTCGGGTGAAGCGTAATCCTGATCGTCGCCGACCGCCCATCCATTGCGCCCATTGTAGGCTTCCCGCCACCAGCCATCCAGGACGGAGCAATTCAATACTCCGTTGAGGGCGGCTTTCATTCCGGAAGTGCCGCTGGCTTCCATCGGACGGCGTGGCGTATTCAGCCACAGGTCCACCCCCTGTACCAGATAGCGCGCCAGGTTGATGTCGTAATCCTCCACAAAGACCAGGCGGCCGGCTGTTTCTGCCCGCTTGACCTGACGGTAGATTTGCTGAATGAGCTGCTTGCCCGGCTCATCCGCCGGATGTGCTTTGCCGGCAAAAATGATTTGCACCGGCATATTCGGACGATTGATCAGATACAGCAAGCGATCAATATCCCGCAGGAGTAGATTCGCTCGCTTATACGTGGCAAAGCGGCGCGCAAAACCGATGGTCAGCGCATACGGGTTGAGCAGCACCCCTGAAGCCACCACCTGTACCGGGTGAAAACCACCGGCGCGCCAGCGTTCGCGCACCCGTTCGCGCAGATAGAAGACCAGGCGGCGCTTCAAATGCAGCCGTACCTCCCAGAGTCGCGCCGGGGATAAATCTTCTAACTTCTCCCATAGCGTCGGATCATCCTGCCGTTCAATCCAGTCCTCCCCCAGCACCTCATCCAGAAGCAGGCGCATCCGTCGCCCCATCCAGGTGGCAATATGCACACCGTTTGTGACGTAAGTGATCGGCACTTCCTCTTCTTTCAGTTCCGGCCAGAGAAAATGCCACATGCGTCGCGAGACGCGCCCATGCAGTTCCGAGACTGCGTTACGCTTTGCAGAGAAGCGCAGCGCCAGAATACCCATGCTGAAGGTTTCCCCCCATGCCTGCTGATGACGCGCCAGGTCCATGAATTGATCGCGAGTCAGGCCCAGGGCGGGCCAGAAATTCGCCAGGTGTTTTTCGATCAGCCAGAGGGGGAATTCGTCATTACCGGCAGGCACAGGGGTATGGGTTGTGAAAACGCTACTCTGGCGCACCTGAGCCGCCGCCTCCTCGAAGGACAGTCCCTGGGCCATCTTTTCGCGCACGCATTCCAGCGTCAGGAAGGCAGCGTGTCCTTCGTTCATGTGCCAGGTGGAGGGCTGATAACCAAGCAGACGCAAAGCGCGCACGCCCCCGATCCCCAGCAGAATTTCCTGCCGAATGCGACGTTCCAGGTCTGACCAGTACAGGCGCGCCGTAAGCAAACGATCTTCGGGCGCGTTCGCATCCAGATTGGCATCCAGCAGATAGAGAGGCACCCGCCCAACGCGCACTTCCCATATCTGCAGCCACACCGGGTGATCGGGGAACTCCACGCTGAACTTGCGTGGCTCCCCGTTTTCATCCCGCACCAGCAGCATGGGCAGTGAAGCTACATCGAGCGGTTGATTGATGGCCTCCTGCCAGCCATCCTCGCTGATGCGCTGGGTGAAATAGCCCTCCGAATACAGGAAACCAACGCCAACGAAATTCAACCCCAGGTCGGAGGCCTCTTTGAGATGATCGCCTGCCAGCACGCCCAGGCCACCGGAGTAAATCGGCAGCATCTCATGGAAACCATATTCCATCGAAAAGTAGGCGATCAGGTGATCCTGCAATCCCTGACGTTCTGCCCAGCTTTCCGAGGTCGTCATATAACCGTCGTAAGACTTGAAGACGCCTTCATAACGGGCAAGGTAATCCGGGCGCAGGGCTGCGGCGTTCAGGGCGGCGCGTTCAATCGTGCGCAACAGACGGATGGGGTTGTGACCGACGCGTTCCCAAAGCTCATTGTCTAGCTCGCGAAAGAGACGCTCCGCCTCCGGGTTCCAGGTCCACCAGAGGTTATAGGCCAGTTCCCCCAGCCGCGCAATGCGTCGGGGAAGATCAAATCCGTTTGGAATACGAGTGAGAAACCGGTTACGCATGGCAGTTAATATACCATAAAGAGGGAATCAGGATTCATGAACGGCTCAAACCGTTTCACGTTTTGCCGTCAAATTCCAAAACAAAGCGTCGCTGCGCCTCTGTCTCTGGAGAGCGCGGGTGCCTCTGACTTTTTGGCACATTTTGCCAGCGACGATGTAACGCTTGCAGCGCTTCCTCTCCGCTCATCCCCTGCTGTACAAAATAGCAGCCAACGACTGTGCCGGTACGTCCCACCCCGCCCCAACAGTGCAGATAAATCCGCAGGCCGCGGTGCAGGGTCACATCCAGCCTCTCTAACAGGCGCTGCATCTCTTGTCTGGATGGAACGCCAAAATCGGGGATCGGGAAGGAGTGATACTCAACATTCTGCCCTCGTTCAGCAGCCAGCGTCAACAAGGCATCGCGATAGGAGGGCAATTCACCCGGCATGGTGAGATCGAAAAAGGCAGTAAAACCGCAATCCAAAAAGGCATGAAGGCGCTCGAGGGCTCTTCCATCGCCCCCAGCAGGATATTCACCGGCCAGGAATTGCCCCTCTACCACCCAGTAGGCGTTTTCAATCGGCTTTCTCAGTGCTTCCACAGGCCACTTTCCAGGAAAAAGAGTATAAAGTATCCCAGCAACAAGATCAACCAGCCGGTAATTTGTACAGTTTCGAGCAAATCTTGCCAGGAAAGCGAAAAATTCGCCTGGATCGTCGCAAGGATATGCTCCAGATTATCGAGCTTGGTGCGCACGGTCTCTTTCCATTCATCCAGATAAAGTTCCTCGCGAATGCCGCGGTATAGCTTGGAAGTATACCAGTCGCCGATCAAGAGCAGATTTTGCTCCGTCCGTTCAAATTCGAGCATCAGTTCCAGCCGATAGTGCAGGATGCGTCGGATGGCGCTGCGAATACGTCCCAGTTGAAGCCAGTTCATGCGGGGCTGCGAGAATTCTTCTCCCAGCCGGCGCAACGCATTTTCCACCCCCTGATCCAGGAGGCGATAGCGGAGCAATTGATAATTTCCAATCTTGAGAAGCTCAATATCCGGCTCAAAGTCATCCTCGCGTGCGATCAGGATAGCACCTTCCCAATCCACGATGCTCAGATCGTTTTCTGAATAGCGCACGCGCGTGATCAACGTATCTTCAATATCCTCTTTGTCCAGATGCTCCTTCTGAGCGCGGATAAAGCGCGCCAGGAGCGGCGCATATTGCTCGACAAACGCGTCCGGGGAGGCTATCTTTTGCAACAGCAGAATAGAATATTCCTCAAAAAGTGCCTGCGGGTCTCGAAGCACGTATCGCTGAATCGCATCTTCGACCTGCAATCGTTTGCGGAATCCTTCCGCCGAAAGCGGCGACTCTATCGAAAAATAGCATTCGGCGATCTGGATGCCCCCCTCATAACGCTGGCGAATAATTTTTACAGCCGTTCCCTCAAATTCGATCTCCTCTTCGCCTAGCTTGCGCCAGCGAATATCTACGGGCTGGAAATAGGGCACTTCCTTCAGGGCAGGAATGGTTTTCATCTCGTAATCTTCTGGAGTCGGGTCGGGGAAGGCCAGCAAATAACACAGGCGCGCCGAATGCCCCTCCTGTAACGAGCGTTGACGGCGACGACTGGTTGATTTGACAACCGGGCTCATCTCACCCGATCCAGGGCGGGATCCAGAACTGACCATAACCTCGCCAGCGCAAAAACAGGCTGATCAGCAGAAGCAAGAGGCTGAAAACCAGCAACCCATAGTCCCCCCAACGGTAACGTAGTTCGTAGAGCCAGGTGCGCGGACGTTGCCCGAAGGCGCGCAAATCCATCGCATTGGCCACATCCTCCCCGGTCAGGATAGCGTTCATCGTGACCGGCACCAACAGGGGCGCGATGCGCGCAATCTGTCGCAAAGGATTCCGCCCGGCGCGTTCGATCTCGTATCCTCGCGCCCGCTGCGCGTCAAAGGTGATCATGAAATCGCGGGCCAGCGTGGGGACAAAGCGGAAGGCCAGCTCGACGACATAGGCGAAGCGGTCCGGCAAGCCCAGGCCGCGAAACGTCACCCCATATAACTTTGGATCCATCGTGAAAGGAATCACGATAAAGACCGCCGAAATCCCTAAAATGCGAAGCAACTGACACAATGCAAACCAGACTCGTTCCCAGGTCAGCCCGAAATTCCACGCCCCTCCCCAGGGAAGTGAAATCCCCTCTGGCCAGACCCGATGTCCTCCTGCTGGCACCACCCCGCCGGCGCCGCCACCGGTGAGGAGGGTATTGACCAGGATCATCGTAAAGAGCAGGAAAGAAACCAGCATCCAGGCCCGGCGTGCCTCTCTCCAGGGAACGCCTCCGAGCGCATACCAGACGATCCCCAACAGGAAGAAAGCCGCCAGAAAACGCGCATCCCAGAACAGCGTGATGCTGAAAAGATAGCTAAACGAGAAAACCCAACGCGCCCGTGGGTCTATCCGCTCCATCAGGCTCTGACGGGGACGATAGCTCCAGCTAATCAACATGGTGGCATCATCCGCTCATGAGAACGATTTTCAGGCCCTCAACCGCCCACGTGCCAGATAGAGCGCCGCCAGCGATTTGGCATCTGGAATTTCCCCGTTTTCGGCTGCGCGCAGCGCCTCCTCCAGAGGCAAACGCACCAGGTCAAGAAACTCATCCGCATCCGCTTGCAGCGGCGCCGCATATAGCTCGCGGGCGATAAATACGCTCATCTTTTCCGTCGAATACCCAGGGGCCAGGAAAAACTCCCCCACCTTCTCAAGTTTCCCGGCCGCATAACCTGTCTCCTCCCGCAATTCGCGCGCCGCACACGCTTCCGGGCTTTCGCCCTCATCGAGAGACCCTGCCGGTAGCTCCAGGAGCATTTCCCCTGCCGCATGACGATACTGGCGCACAAAAAGCAAATTCCCTGCCTCGTCCAGCGGCAAAAGGATCACCGAGCCGTGATGCTCCACAATCTCAAACCGCGTCTCGCGGCCATCGGGAGTCAGCAGGACATCGCGGCGAATGGCAAAAGCCCGCCCCCGAAACAGGACCTCGCTTCTCAGCAAGCGAAATGGATGTTCGGCCATGTTACGGGATGTTTAATGTCTGTCCCACCGTCAACCGCGCGGAAAGCTCCAGACCATTGGCCTGAGCAATCGCTTCCGGGTAAACATCCCCAAACAAACAGGCCACGGCGTACAACGTCATATTTGCCTTTTCAACCGTATAAGTTGTCGGATGGGGTCTCAGCGCACGGTCACCGGGGAAGGGATTTCCGCTCTGTGGAATGCGGAGCTGCAGGCCCGGCTGATAGATCATGCCGTCGCTCAAACCGTTGAGCTGGAGTAGCTCATTCGGGTTTACATTGAAGCGACGAGCAATACAGTACGGAAACTCTCCCTCCTGCAGTGTGTAAGTAGTTGGCAGGCTCCCCGGCGTCAATGCCTGCGGGGGAACCGTCGGCAGGACGTTGGTAGGCGTGGCAGGAACTTCCGCAGGGGGCGTGATGAGGATGAAAGGAGGCGTCGGAGTCTCTTCCGTTGCCGCTGGCGTTGCCTGATCGGTGGGGATTTCCGTAGGGATCTCAATCGGCGTGGGCGTGGAAAATTCGAACGGGAGCGTCGGGGTTGGTGCAGCCTCACCCGTCGCCATTGCCGTGGCCGTGCCTGCGATCAGGGCCATCGGATCGTTGGGGAGAGGGGAAGCAATCTCCGGGGGAAGCAGGGTGGGGGTCGCCTGCGGCATTGCCGAGAAATTTCGGGTACAGGCTGTCAGGCTCACCACGAAAAGCAGAAACAGGCTGAGGGCTGTGACAAAACGTCTGGACATACGATCTCCTTGCAGGTGGAATATCACGGAGAGTATACCATCATCGGCTGTTGTAGAAATGCAATTAACCGCTGATTATACTCTTCGGGGCGGTTCAGATAGGGAAAATGTCCCGCATCGTGGAACGTATACACTTCCGCATAGGGATAGGTCTGCCTGAGCTGCTCCCGTAAAACGGCTGGGACCAGCGGATCGTTATCCGATTCAAAGATCAAAACGCTCCCTGGAATATCCTGAACTTCAAATTTCTGCATCACACATCGGTAGCGTCCCAGCACATGGGCCTTATGCGCGCGTCCGTAATTCATCTCCAGCAGGTACGCTCGCGTGAACGCGTCATAGCCCGAGCTGGGGTAAACGCTTCGTTCCACACTGCGGCGCATAAACTGCAGCACGAACCAGTCGGGCAAAACGGGCAAGATCATCCCGATCCCGCGATATTCCTGTCTCAGCACATCATTGGGCGGAAAGGTATTCCCCAAGACCACACGCAGCACACGCTGCGGATGGCGCATGGCGAAAAATTGAGCAAAATAGCCTCCCAACGAAGTTCCAACCACGTTCGTGCGCGCAATGCCTTCCCGATCAAGGATCGCCAGGATGCCGCTTTCCATCGCCTCCAGACGATTGACCGGGGGACAGGTCACCGCGAGGATACGATAGCCGTCTTTTAGCGCCTCGATCTGCTGCCACCATATATCGGCTGCGCCGCTCATCCCATGCAGGAAAAGCACTGCTTCCCCCTCTTTGGGGCCTGTGACCAGATACTCCCAGGTCTGTCCATCCTCCGTCACCAGCCGGCGCGGCGGATATTTCGAGCGAAACTCCTGGAAGGCTTTCACCTTTTCGGGTTCAACGTTTGCATAGAGATCTTCAAAAGACGGGGAACGGGTGGGCCAGAGATAGAGCGCAACCAGCAAAACGCCCAGGATCAAAAAAATCAACCTTTTGCGCACAACGTCTCTCCTCATGTTTATTTTTATTCTACCACTCTTTTTTGTTGCAAAGAAAAGATTTTTATGGAAAAGACAGGCTCCCTGCGCTCCTGGGGCCTGCTGCGCACCCGGTACTTTTCCACCCTTGAAGGGAAGCTGCCGTACGCAATCCGGCCCCGCCCGAGGCTGCTCCCTGCTCCCGAAGCCGACCAGCCAGGGCAACAGCGGAGAGGCCTGCTCACGCGCCTCCCCCGCGCCGGGCAACCGGGCAACGATAACCTGGTAGTGTATCTTTCCTTCAGGAAATTTGAGATCATACTCCTCCACCGGCAGTGTATCTTTACTTCAGGAAATTCGAGAACGAAAGTAACCACCCCGCCACTGCCATCCTTGTTGCGGTAGAAATTCTACCGTTACATTGCGAGCCGTCGCAGGCGGCGAAGCAATCCCCAATCGGCCAGGAGATTGCTTTCCCCACGCTGCGCTCGGGACATGCGCTACGCTCGCAATGACAGGAGACAGACGGTTTTTCATGGCTTGTGGTAGCCAAACCCCATTCCCCGCAAGCGGGGTTGGGGGTTCCTGCCCCGTAAACGGGGTTGGGGGGCGGGCGACTCGCTGTGAATTTCCTGAACGAATGATATGGTATCGAGGATAGCGTCACGGTTTGGGGACATTGTTCCCTGAGAATCCATCTGTTGGCAAAACTTAATTTATTTTTAATTTAAATACTGTTGATCGATTTTTCAGGCCATACCGTCAACGAATTTTTTTAACGAATAAACGAATGTGTGTTTCTCCTGCGTTGGCGGTATCCCCCGGCAGGACGGAAAAATTGCTGCGCTGCCGCCGTCCACGGTTGTCCACCATCCATCGTTTGACGGACTGGAAAGCCCGTCCTGCAGTCATCTATCGCCTACCGTCCATCCCGCCGTCTGTCGTTCGCGTCCGTCGCCTATCCCACGGTCTGCGGTCTGCCGTCCGCCGTCCATATTCGTTTATTCGTTCCCCATTCGTTGACGGTTCTCCTTACCGGAGTCGGTTGTTTTTGCCTGACAGGATATCCCTAATGTGCTACGCTCTCTGGAAAGGATGTGTCGTGCATCTTTACTTACTGAAATTTTAATGTAAAAGTCTGGCTACCTGACAGTTTGTAACAGGACACGGATGCAAACAGGTTTTTACGGATCAGCGCGGATGGAATCTGTACTCTCCGTTCTCATCGGCATCCCATTGAAGGGAGCAAAGGAAAAAGTCCGTGTCTATCCGCAGCATCCGTGAGAATCCGTGTCCTTGCCCATCTATTGGCGAAGGGGAGGTTGTTTTCGCTCTCCGCGAAAACCTTGTCAAAATCGGGGATCTGTGTATAATAGGGGTTGCGAACCGTCTGGGTGCCCCCCTCACCCCGGCGGTTCGCATTTTTATCGCTTGCCAGGGGGATGGTATGGCCGGGAACACTCAGGAGATGAGCTACGTTCCTGTATCAGGAGGTGCAGGATGAAATGGATGAAACTTTTTGTGATCCTGGCTCTGGGTTGGAGTCTCGCCTGTAGCACAGGAGGCGCTGGAACAGGAAGGAGCGAAATCGCTCCCGTTACGGGGATGCCCCAGGAGGGCACGATCCAGCCCCAGGTCCGAGAGGAAGGCGGGATAACTGCCACGCCCCCAGCCCTTCGCTTAACGCCTTCACCGCTTCCCAGTGTCACAATCGGTGGGGGTCTTTCTCCTTCAGAGCTTAAATATCGCATTCTGGAACGCTTCCCGGATTTTTTCTTCTGCGACCCTGATTTTTATCCGGTCGCCAGGGATGATGAGCTGGCGCGGGCAAAGGAACGCCTGTCGGAGATGCAGGCCAATGCCGAGGTGTGGAACGTTCTCTTGCGACATCACGGGCTGACAGAGGGAACGCCTCTGGATGATGGGCAATTGCTGGCAATTTATCGGGATTACAAGCGATTGCAGGCCATTCAGCTCCTTGTGGATGGGAACGTGTATCGTTTCCGTATTCTGACAGGGAGCGCCGGCAGTTACCAGGGAATGGCAGTCAGTGGTCACATGGACGCAGAAGGGAAGATCACCATCGAGACGCAGGAACCCGCTCCGCTGATCTGCCCGATCTGCCTGGCGTTCGGGACGCGGATCGCCACGCCCGAAGGGGAACGAGCGGTTGAAACCCTGCAGCCGGGGGACCTGATATGGACGCTCGGAAAGGATGGGAAGAAGAAGGTCACAGTCGTGCGATGGATCGCGCAAACTGCTGTGCCCGCAGGGCATCACGTCGTCCATTTGAAACTGGCAGATGGGCGCGAACTCTGGGCCTCAGCCGGCCATCCAACCGTAGACGGTCGCCCATTGGGCACATTGAAGGCCGGCGACAGGCTGGACGGCTCCATCGTATTGCTCAGCGAGCCTGTTCCTTATGCGTTCCCCTTCACGTACGATTTGCTACCCGAAGGGGAGACCCTCTACTGGGCCAACGGTATCCCTTTGCAAAGCACACTTATACCTTTGCCAGGTCTACTCCCCGCTGAATTTCCCACGGATAAATGATGTAGGCATCGGTGATGGCGGCGTAGTAATCGGGACGAAGTGAGCCGAAGAGGTTGCGATAGGGGTTGAAGTGGAGCACGCAAGTCTCCGGGAAGGCGCCGGCAGCCGCTACCCGCTGACGAACTGCAGTGATGGTGCGCCCGGAACCCCAAACGTCATCCACGATCAGCGTTCTGCGCCCTTGCAGCAGGTCGTCGGATGGGAACTGGAGGAATTCAGGCCAGGCGATCAATCGAGAGCGTTCGGATTCCAGGGAGGCTGGAAAGTCCACCGCAGCCGTGAGTACGTGGGTGATGTTCATGGCCTCGGCCAACATGCCACCGGGGATGATACCCCCGCGCGTGATCATCACCATAGCGTTAAACTCATGGCGGAATTGTGGCAGGAGGAGATCAATGAGCTTATCTACGTCTTCCCAGGAAAGGAGCAGGCGCTTTTCAAGCGGCATGTATTTCTTCCCGTAAAAAGGTGTGTGAGTCTCAGGTAAAAAATGAGCGTAAAGTGAAGTCAAGGAGAAACGGGGGAAAATTTAACCGTTTCTCTACAAATTGTACCACGAGTCCATTGCCAGAGGGCCATCCGTCGCATGGGGTAGTGTATCTTTCCTTCAGGAAATTCCGAGAACGAAAGTAACCACCCTCCCCACTGCCATCTTTGTTGCGGTAGAAAATTTTCTACCGTTACATTGCGAGCCGCCGCAGGCGGCGAAGCAATCCCCCTATCGGCCAGGAAATTGCTTTCCCCACGCTGCGCTC
>Ga0209162_1000772_pt1 | contig 33698 bp, 29 predicted proteins | sample YNPNPMetaG_FD_187121 | JGI IMG/M metagenome (GOLD analysis project Ga0209162, IMG submission 187121) | Anoxygenic and chlorotrophic microbial mat microbial communities from Yellowstone National Park, USA - YNP NP MetaG (SPAdes) (version 2) ...
GATGGTGACCTACGCGCTCGGCTCCTGCATTGCCGTGGTGATCTGGGACCCGGTGGCGCGGGTGGGAGGGCTGCTGCACTTCATGCTGCCGGAAAGCGCGGTGGACCGGGACACGCAGGGGCGGGCCAACCCGTTCCGCTATGCCGACACGGGCACGCCGCTGCTGTTCCGGGCGGCATACGAGAAGGGGGCGGAGAAGCGCCGGCTGGTGGTGCGGCTGGCGGGCGGGGCCAACGTGGTGGACGCGGGCGGGGTGTTCAACATCGGCCGGCGCAATTATGCGGCGGTGCGAAAGATCCTGTGGAAGGCCGGGGTGCTGGTGCACGGGGAGGACGTCGGCGGGGCGGTGTCGCGGACGGTGCGGCTGGAAGTGGCGACGGGGCGGTGCACGGTGTCGACGCCCACCGGAGGGACGCGGGAGCTGAAGGCTTCGGCGGCGGGAGTCAAGCAGGGAGGTGCGGAATGCCAGGTCGCCTGATGATAGTGGACGACTCGCCGGTGATGCGGGCGTTCGTGAAGCGGACGATTGCGGTGGCGGGCTTTCAGGCGTCGGAGATCCTCGAGGCGGGCAACGGGCGCGAGGCGCTCGACAAGCTGCGGGCGGAGGCGGCGCGGCCGCCGGTGGACCTGATCCTGACCGACATCAACATGCCGGTGATGGACGGCGAGCAGCTGATCGTGGAGCTGAAGGGCGACCCCGAGCTGCGCTCGATCCCGATCGTGGTGGTGTCGACGGACTCGACCGAGAAGCGCGTGGGGGCGCTGCTGAAGCTGGGGGCGAGCGATTACGTGCGGAAGCCGTTCCCGCCGGAGCGGCTCAGCGAGGTGCTTGGGGCGCTGCTGGGCGCGCCGGGCGGGGAGGCGGAGGAGTTCTGAGGCGATGAAGCGGACGATGATGGAGGAGCCGGCGCTGCGGCGCGCGCTGGAAGAGGCGGTGCTCGAAGTGCTGGAGACGATGTGTTTCGAGTTTCCGGCCGGGGAGCCGGAGGAGGGCGAGCTGGCCGAAGGCGAGCGGCTGGCGGCGCGGGCGCAGTTCGAGGGGAGCCTGCGCGGCGAGCTGCGGGTGGCGCTCGACGGGGCGGCGCCGCGGCGGCTGGCGGCGGCGTTCCTGGGGATCGAAGAAGAGGAGGTGCGCGAGCAGGACGAGCTGCACATGGCGGCCGAGCTGGCCAACATGTTGTGCGGGGCGACGATGAGCCGGCTGGAGCCGCAGGGCCGTCTTCGGATTGCGGCGCCGGAGGCCGCGCGGGGCCGCTGCGGCTGCGCAGAAGCGCCCTGGCTGCGCTTTCCGCTCGAACAAGGCGAGGTGGCGGTGACGCTGTGTTGCGAGGAGGGCTTCTGAATGAGCGGGAAGAAGATCCGGGTGCTGATCGTGGACGACTCGGCCATTGTGCGCAAGGTGCTCAGCGACGTGCTGAACCAGCAGCCGGACATCGAGGTGGCGGGCACGGCGCCGGACGCCTTCGTGGCGCGGGACAAGATCGTGGCGCTGCGGCCGGACGTGGTGACGCTCGACGTCGAGATGCCGCGCATGGACGGGCTGACGTTTCTCGACAAGCTCATGAAGCACTACCCGCTGCCGGTGATTGTGGTGAGCTCGCTGACGCAGAACTCGACGCGGGCGGCGCTGGAGGCGTTGAACCGGGGCGCGGTGGACGTGCTGGCCAAGCCGGGCGGGCCGTACTCGGTAGCGGACCTGAAGGACGACCTGCCGCAGCGGGTGCGGGCGGCTGCGGCGGCCCGGCTCCGGCGCAACGGCGCGCAGCCGGCCGCGCCGCCCGTGCCGGCGCGGCCCGCCGCCGTGGAGGGCCGCGCGGCGCCGGCGGCGGCTTCCGGCGAGCCGCCGCAACAGGTGATCGCCATCGGGGCATCCACCGGCGGCACGGTGGCCATCGAGCAGGTGCTGTCGGCGCTGCCGGCCGGGATGCCGCCCGTCGTGGTGGCGCAGCACATTCCGCCCGGCTTTTCCACCACTTTTGCGCAGCGGCTGAACAAGCTGTGCGCGCTGGAAGTGAAGGAGGCCGAGGGAGGCGAGCGGCTGGAGGCCGGGCGCGCCTTCGTGGCGCCGGGCAACCGGCACCTGGAGATTGAGCGCATCCCGGGCGGCGGCTGGAGAACGCGGCTGCACGACGGGCCGAAGGTGTGCTACCAGCGGCCTTCGGTGGATGTGCTGTTCCGCAGCGTGGCGCGCGAGGCGGGCGCGCAGGCGATCGGAGTGCTGCTGACCGGCATGGGGGCCGACGGGGCGGCCGGACTGCTCGAGATGCGGCGCGCGGGCGCGGGGACGATCGCGCAGAACGAAGAGACCTGCGTCGTCTTCGGCATGCCGCGGGAGGCGATCCGGATGGGCGCGGTCGAGCAGGTGCTGCCGCTGGAAGAGATCGCGGGGGCCATTCTGCGGCGGGCGCGGGTCACTGCCGCTGCCTGAGCCGGGCTTAGCCGAGGCAGATGTCAGCAAGCCGCCGGGCGGCCAGCGCGAAAGGGCGCGCGGCGGCGTAGCGGCGCGCGGCCGCGGACATGGCGGCGCGGCGCGCATCGTCCTCAAGCAGCGGCTCGATGGCGCGCCACAACGCCTCCCTTGCGCCGTGGCGCGGCACGAGCACGCCGAAGTCCGGCTCGACAATCTCGCGCGCGCCCTCGCTGTCCAGGGCGGCCACGGGCAGACCGGCGGCGAGCGCCTCCATCAGGGTCAGTCCGTAGCTTTCATGGCGCGAAGCGGCGACGAACAGATCGGCGATGCGGAAGAAGGCCTGCTTGCGCGCGCCGGTCACGTGGCCCGGAAATTCGACGCGCACGCGGCGCAGCCGCGCCGCCAGCCTGCGGAGCCGCCCGAGGTGCCTCTGGCCCTGCATATAGGCGGGGGCGCCGCAAATGAACAGCCGCACCGGCGGCAGGGCGCCGCCGCGGGCGCGCTCCCGGTCCAGCAGCGATTCGAGCAGCAGGTCCTGGCCCTTCTCAGGACTCAGGCGGCTGAGCGTGAGCAGGACCTTCTCTTCCGGGCGCAAGCCGTATTCGCGGCGCAGAGCATCGACGTCCTCATCGCCAGCGGCGCCGTCGGGCGGCGGAGCGCCCCAGGGGATGACGTGGATTCTTTCTTCGCGGGCCTCGGGCCAACTTTCGAGCAAAATGCGCTTCATGCCGGATGAGGGGACGACGACGGCGCCGGAATGCAGCAGGCTCTGCTGTTGCCGCTCGAAGATGAGGCGGAGAATCAGCGGCGCGAGGCGCGCGGCGCCGGTCTTCTGCAACGCGCGCCAGAGCCGCGCGAGCGCGCGGGGACCGGCCACGCCGCGCAGGTAGATGGCGGCGATGTAGGCGACGACGTCGACGTGGTAGATGGTGGTGATGCGGAAGCCCGCGCGGGCCAGCGCGGCGAAGTCGGGCGCCTCGCTGATGTCGTTGACGAGCACCGCCGTCGTGCGCGGATCGGCGGCGAGAATGCGCGCGGTGGCGGCGCGGCTGAACTCGCGGCAGAAGGCCGCGTAGCGGCGCTCGTCGAAAGAGGCCAGCTGCTCGCCGGAGGGTGCGCCGGGGCCGAGGATGGCGGGCGTGACCAGCTCGAGATCAAACGGGCGCGTGCGCGACCACTCGTCTTCGAGCAGCCGCGCCACGGCGGCCCCGCCGCCGAGCGGCGCCGAGACGGGGAAGCCGGCGTGGGCGGCGCAGTAAAGGACTTTCCGGCGGCTCACCGCGATGCGGCCCTCAGCGACTCGTCCTGCATCTGCAACACGAGCACGTACCAGGCGAGCAGCAGCAACAGATCGATTTCCGGTGTTTGCGGCAGCCGGACGTCCACCGTTGCGCCGAGGGCGTAGTCGCCTTTGAGGTGGACGCTGAAAACCTCCCGGCGCTCGTTGTCGAGGAGAGAGGCTGAGCGCGTCCAGATGCCGCCGAGCCGGAGCTCGAACTGCGCCCCGGAGGCGAGGCGGATCTGGCCCTGGCTGAGAGCGAAGTTGGGGTGGTAGATGGCGCAGTCGTCCTCGCGGCCTTCCTCGCGCACGGTGACGATGGGGGAGAGGAAGCCGGCGCGCTTGAAGGTCCATGAGCGCGCGGCGGTGCTGCCGCGCGCCAGCGTGCCGAAGGTTTTCAGGAATTCGAGCGAGGCGATGAGGTCTTCGCCGGCGAACAGGTCGAAGCGGCGTTGATGGGCGGGGGCCTGTTTCCAGGCGAGGGAGCGGAGCTGATCGGGTTGCATCGGGGTCATCGGGTCGCTCTCCGTGCGAAGGGATCCGCGCCGTGGCCGGCTTTCCTGATGATAAGCCCGCCGGGGTGGGCTCATGCCCGGGGCTGCGGGAGGCGCCGGCCGAGCCAGGCGCCGGCCAGCAGCAGAGCGGCGCCGCAGGTGATGGCGCTGTCGGCGACGTTGAACGCGGGCCAGTGCCACGTGCCGAGGCAGAAGTCCAGGAAATCGGTGACGCTGCCGAAGACGAGGCGGTCGTAAAGGTTGCCCGCGGCCCCGCCGGCGATGAGCGCGAGCGCGGCGGCCAGCGTCCAGTGCTCATTGCGCGCGCGGCACGTCTGCCACAGCAGGAACACGACGACGAGGGTGAGCGCGGCGGCCAGCGCGGCGAGCCACTGCGCGCCGGAGCGGCCGGCGTCGGCGAACAGGCTGAAAGCGACGCCGGTGTTGCGCGTGTGGATGATGCGGAAGAAGCCGGGGATCACCGGGATGGCTTCCCATTCGGCGACGCGCGTTTCGATGAGGTGCTTGGAGAGGCGGTCCAGGGCGAACACCGCTGCGGCGACGGCCCAGGGCCAGCGGCGCGGCACGGCTCACGCTCCTGCGATTTCGCGCACGGCCGTCGCGCAGGCGGCGCAAATCGAGGGGAAGGCCGGGTCGCTGCCGATGTCGAGCGTGTACTTCCAGCAGCGCTCGCACTTGGCTCCGTCGGCGCGGACCACGGTGGCGCGCAGGGAGTCGCCCTGGCGGAGCTCGACCTGGGAGGTGATGAAGATGGAGGGCAGCTCGCGGCGGTAGCGCTCAAGCAGCGCGTAGAGGTCGCCCGAGGCTTCCAGCAGGATTTTGGCTTCAAGGGGCGCGCCGATGAGCTTGGCATTGCGCGCCTCTTCGAGGCTCTTGAGGACGGCTTCGCGGACTTCCATGAGGCGGTCCCAGTCGGCGCTGAGCCGCTCGTGCTCCTCCGGCAGGCCGGCGGTGAGCTCTTCGGGCAGCGGCGCCAGGGCCAGATGGACGCTGTCAGGGTCGCCGGGGAGCCGCCGCATATGGGACCACGCCTCCTCGCAGGTGAAGGCGAGCACGGGTGCGAACAGCCGCACGAGGGCGTGCTGGACGCGGTAGAGCGCGGTCTGGGCGCTGCGGCGGGCCTTGCTGCGGGGGGCGGCGGTGTAGAGCCGGTCCTTGAGGATGTCGTAGTAGACGGCGCTCAGGTCGGTGGTGGCGAAGTTGTAGACGGCCTGGTAGACGCGGTGGAAGGCGAGCTCGTCATACCAGCTCCGGCACTGCTGGACGAGCGCGGCGGCGCGGTAGAGGATCCAGCGGTCGATTTCGAACAGCTCGGCGCCGGGCAGGGCGTCGGCGGCGGGGTCGAAGTCGTGGAGGTTGCCGAGAGCGTAGCGGAAGGTATTGCGGATCTTGCGGTAGGCTTCCGTGAGGCGGGTGAGGATCAGTTCGGAGACGCGGACGTCCTCCTGGAAGGCCACCGAGCTGACCCAGAGGCGGAGCACGTCGGCGCCGTAGTTCTTGATGATGTCCTCGGGCGCGATCACGTTGCCGAGCGACTTCGACATGGCGCGGCCCTCGCCGTCGAGGACCCAGCCGTTGGTGGCGCACTCGCGGTAGGGCGCGCGGCCGCGCAGCCCGACGCCGACCAGCAGCGAGGAGTGGAACCAGCCGCGGTACTGGTCGCCGCCTTCGAGATACATGTCGCAGGGCCAGGGCAGGCCGTTGCCTTCATGCAGGACGGCGAGGTGGCTGGCGCCGGAGTCGAACCAGACGTCGAGGATGTCGTCTTCCTTGCGGAAGCGGCGGCCGCCGCAGGAGGGGCAGCGGGCCTCGGGGCCGAGCAGCTCTTCGGCGGTGCGGTCGTACCAGGCGTCGGCGGTATGGATGGCGAAGAGGTCGACGACGCGGTCGAGGAAGCGGCGGTCGGTGAACGGCTCGTGGCAGTCCTCGCAGTAGAAGATGACGATGGGCACGCCCCAGACGCGCTGGCGCGAGATGCACCAGTCGGGCCGGGTGGCGATCATGTTCGCCATGCGCTCCTCGCCCCAGGACGGGTGCCACTTCACCTCGCGGATGGCGGCGAGGGCTTTCTCGCGGAGCCCGTTGCGGTCCATGCCGATGAACCACTGCTCGGTGGCGCGGAAGATGGTGGGGTTGTGGCAGCGCCAGCAGTGCGGGTAGCTGTGCTCGAGCTTCTTTTCGGCGAGCAACGCGCCGGCCTCGCGCAGGATGGCGTTGACGACGGGGTTGGCTTCCCAGACCGTCTTGCCGATGATGGCGTCCGGGAGCCGCCCGGGCGCGCCCTGGGCGTGATAGAAACGGCCGCCGGCATCGACGGGGCAGAAGGTCGGCAGGCCGTATTTCTGGCCGGTGAGATAGTCTTCCGCGCCGTGGCCCGGGGCGGTGTGCACGGCGCCGGTACCCTGTTCGAGGGTGACGTAATCGGCGAGCACGCCCGCCGATTCGCGCTCAAGGAACGGGTGGCGGAAGCGCGCGCCTTCCAGCCGCGCGCCGGCGAAGCGCGCCAGTTCCTTCACTTCCTGCCAGCCGCAATTCTGCGCCGTGGCCTCGACAAGTTCGGAGGCCACGATGTAGACGGCGCCGCCGGCCTCGACGGCCGAGTATTCGAACGCGGGGTGGAAGGCGATGGCGACGTTGGCGGGAATCGTCCACGGGGTGGTGGTCCAGATGAGGCCGTAGACGGCGCGGCCGGCCAGGGCCGGGTCGATCGCGGCCGGGTCGGAGAGCAGCGGGAAGCGCACCCAGATGGAGGGGCTTGCGTGGTTCTCGTATTCGACCTCGGCCTCGGCCAGCGCGGTGCGGCAGTGGATGCACCAGTTGACGGGCTTCAGGCCCTTGTAGACGGAGCCCTGGGCGAGGAAGTCGACGAAGGCGCGGGCGATGATGGCCTCGTACTCGGCGCTCATCGTGAGGTAGGGGTTGTCCCAGCGGCCGAAGACGCCGAGCCGCTGGAAGGACTCGCTCTGGAGCCGCACGTATTTTTCGGCGTACTTGCGGCACTCGTCGCGGATCTCGGAGACGGTCATCTTCGCCTTGCGGGGCCCGAGCTGGCTGTCGACCTTGATTTCGATGGGCAGGCCGTGGCAGTCCCAGCCGGGGATGTAAGGCGAGTCGTATCCGGTCATCGTCTTCCACTTGACGATGAAGTCCTTGAGGATTTTGTTGAAGGCGTGGCCGAGGTGGATGTTGCCGTTGGCGTAGGGCGGTCCGTCGTGCAGCACGTACATGGGGCGGCCGCGGCGTGCCTCGCGAATGCGCTCGTAGATGCGCTGGCTGCGCCAGCGTTCGAGCATCTTCGGCTCGTTCTGCGGCAGATTGGCCTTCATGCCGAAGCCGGTGGAAGGCAGATTGACCGTCTTCTTGAGATCGAGACTTCCGTTGTCCATGTCGGGAAAATCCGCGCGAGCAGCTGAAACTACCATCGTACAATGGGGTGCAACGCGCGACGCGGCGGGCGCGTCCCGGATACAGGCATGCGAGCCCTTTTCGGCGCACTTCTGCTGGCCTTGCCGGCCTTCGGCGGCGAACTGCTGACCTACGACGCCGCGGGCGCGCTGCGCGGCGCGTGGGCGGCCGCACCGCGCGAGGCGGGCTTCGTGCTGGCGCCGCGGGAGGCGCTGCTCGGCGCCGCATCGGCTGCCTACCTCGACGAGCGCGGGGCGCTTCACCCGGTGTTATGGGTGTCGGGCGAGGACGCCGACGCGGGCGTGGCGGAAGTTTTCGTGGGCTTGCAGGCGCCGCCGGGCCCCCCGCGCGCGCCGGAGATCGGCAAGACGGTGGTGAGCGGAGGCAAGCGGGCGCTGGTGCGCTATGTGAAAGAGTCCGGCGGATTCGGCTGGATTGCGCGGCTGGAGTTCGAGGCGGGCGGGGGCGAGGCGCCGGGGCCGCTGTATGACGAGCAGGGGCGGCTGCTTGGCTGGATGGCGGTGAAGACGGTGGACGGCGCGCGGATGCAGTTCGGCATTCCGGTGGCGCGGCTCGACCAGGCGCACGCGTCCATGCGGCTCAGCCTGGCCGATTGGAATTCGCGGCAGGATCCGCGCGGCGAGGAAGAGTATCAGCGCGCGCTCGGGCACTTGTGGGCGGACGACTTCGACGGCGCGCGTTTCTATTTTTCCAGGGCGGTGGAGCTGCGGCCGTCGCATGCCCGCGCCTGGCTGCACCTGGGTTTTGTGGAGGGCAAGGCGGGCCGCACGCGGCGCGGCATGGAGTGTTACCGGAACGCGATCCGGCTGGATCCGAAGCTTGCGCCGGCCTATTATTACCTGGGATTCGCGCTGGTGATGGCGGGCGAGGGCAGCCGCGCGGCGGAGGTGTGCCGGAAGCTGGAGGCGCTCGATGCGGCGCTGGGCGCGAAGCTGCGAACGTTCATGGAGATTTCGCACGTGGACATGGTGGAGAAAGAGGGAGGCGGGGGGCTGAAGCACAAGCATTGAATGCGGGAAAGAGGCAGATTTTCCGCGGCATTCGACACAGTGGCATGAAATTTGCTATGCTACGAATGTCGAGGAAATCTCATCCCTGCCATGGCTGCCAAACCCCCCTTTGCCAAAGGCGCTCAAGTCGAGCACAGCAAATTCGGCCCCGGACAGGTGGTCGAGTGCACGGAGCACCAGATCACGATCAAGTTCGACGAGCTTGGCGAGAAGAAATTCCTGCTGGAGATCGCGCTGCCGCTGATCCGGAAGATCGACCGGCAGCCGCCGGCGGACAAGAAGCGTTCCTCGCGGAAGAAAGCTGCGGCGCCGGCAGCCGCCGAGTGACGCCGCCGCGCGCCCGGCTCTGTTAAACTGAACTTTCCCTCCGATGAAGTTCGGCGTCGTTGTCTTTCCGGGCAGCAACTGCGATCACGACGCCTGGCATGCAGCCTCGCGCGTGGCGGGCCACGAGGCGGAGTTCCTGTGGCACAACGAGCGCGACCTGAAGGGGGTGGACTGCGTCATCCTGCCGGGCGGGTTCAGCTACGGCGATTATCTGCGCTGCGGCGCGATTGCGAAATTCTCGCCGGTGATGGAGGCGGTGAAGCGGCACGCGCGGGAGGGCGGGCTGGTGCTGGGCATCTGCAACGGTTTCCAGATCCTGACCGAGTGCGGGCTGCTGCCCGGGGCGCTGATCCGCAACCGCGGCCTGAACTTCATCTGCAAGCCGGTGCGGCTGCGCGTGGAGACGGCGGAATCGCCGTTCACCTGCGCCTACCGCAAGGGCGAGGAGGTGGTGATCCCGATCGCGCACGGGGAAGGCTGCTATGTGGCCGACGAGCAGACGCTCGACGAGCTGGAGGCCGAGGACCGCGTGGCGTTCCGGTATCTGGACAACCCCAACGGCTCGCTGCGCGACATTGCGGGCATACTGAACAGGGAGCGGAACGTGCTGGGCATGATGCCGCACCCGGAGCGGGCGGTGGAGGCGCTGCTCGGCTCGACGGGCGGCCTGGGCGTGTTCGAATCGCTGGCCCGCTGTCTGGCGCAGCGGACGCGGTAATCCCATGAGCGAAGTCACACCGGAAATCGTTGCGGCGCACTCGCTGACGCCGGACGAATACAAGCGGATCGTGTCGATTCTCGGCCGCGAGCCGAACCTGACCGAGCTCGGCATCTTCAGCGTGATGTGGAGCGAGCATTGCAGCTACAAGAGCTCGCGCGTGCACCTGAAGAAGCTGCCGACGCGGGGCCGGCACGTGGTGCAGGGGCCGGGCGAGAACGCGGGCATCGTCACGCTGGGCCGCGACGCGGAAGGCAACGAGTGGTGCATCGCCTTCAAGATCGAGTCGCACAACCACCCGAGCTTCATCGAGCCTTTCCAGGGCGCGGCGACGGGCGTCGGCGGCATCCTGCGGGACATTTTCACGATGGGCGCGCGGCCGATCGCGGTGATGGACGCGCTGCGGTTCGGGCCGCTGGACGACGAGGCGGCCGGGGCGCGCAACCGGCGGATCCTCGACGGCGTGGTGCACGGCATCGCGCACTACGGCAACTGTTTCGGGGTGCCGACGGTGGGCGGCGAGACGATGTTCGAGCCGAGCTACAGCGGCAACCCGCTGGTCAACGTCTTCGCGCTCGGCATCGCGCGGCGCGACAAGATCTTCTACGGGCGCGCCTGCGGCGTGGGCAACCCGGTGATTTACGTGGGCGCCAAAACGGGCCGCGACGGCATCCACGGCGCCACGATGGCGTCGGGCGAGTTCACCGAAGAGAGCAAGCAGAAGCGGCCGAACGTGCAGGTGGGCGACCCGTTCATGGAGAAGCTCCTGCTGGAGGCGTGCCTCGAGGCGATGGAGACGGGCGCGGTGGCGGGCATCCAGGACATGGGCGCGGCGGGCCTGACCTGCTCGACCTGCGAGATGGGCAGCCGCGCCGGCACGGGCGTCGAAATCGACCTGATGTACGTGCCGCAGCGCGAAGAGGGCATGACGCCGTACGAGATCATGCTCAGCGAGAGCCAGGAGCGGATGCTGCTGGTGGCGCACCAGGGGCGCGAGCAGGAAGTGCTCGACGTGTTCCGCAAGTGGGGCCTGGATGCGCGCATCATCGGGCGCGTGACCGGCGACGGCATGATGCGGGTGAAGAATCACGGCGTGGTGGTGGCGGAGATCCCGTCGCGGCAGCTGGCCGACGAGGCGCCGGTCTATCAGCGCCCGTGGACGAAGCCGCTGCGGGAGGCGCCGCTGGAGGCGCCGCCGTTCGCCTCCGGGGATCTGACGGCGGACCTGTTCACGCTGGCCGGGGCGCAGGACCTTTGCGACAAGCGCTGGATCTGGGAGCAGTACGACTACATGGTGCGCACGAACACGGTGGTCGGGCCCGGCGCCGACGCGGCCGTGCTGCGCATCAAGGAGACGGGCACGATGATCGCCATGGCGCTCGACGGCAACGGCCGCTACTGCTATCTCGACCCGCGAGAGGGGACGAAGCTGATCGTGGCCGAGTGCGCGCGCAACCTGGCCTGCGCGGGCGCCGAGCCGGTGGGCGCGACGAACAACCTGAACTTCGGCAACCCGGAGCGGCCGGAGATCATGGCGCAGATCGTCGAGGCCATCGAAGGGATGGCCGAGGCGTGCGAGTTCTTCGAGACGCCGATCACCGGCGGCAACGTGAGCCTGTACAACGAGACGCTCGGGGAGGCGATATTCCCGACGCCCGTCATCGGGCTGGTGGGCGTGATGCCGCTGCTCGAGCCGCCGGGGCCGGGCTTCCGCGGCGAGGGCCGCGCCGTGTATCTGATCGGCGGCGCGGGCGAGGCCGATGAGACGCGCATGGGCGGCACGCAGTACGCCAAGTGGGTCTTGCGCCGGCTGTGGGGCCTGCCGCCGCGGCTGGACATGGCGCTGGAGAAGCGCGTGCAGGCGGCGGTGCGCGAGATGGTGCGCGCCGGCGCGGCGGAGTCGGCGCACGACGTGAGCGACGGCGGGCTGGCCTGGTGCCTGGCCGAATGCACATTCCCGCACGAGACAGGCGCGCGGGTGGAGCTGGATGCGGAGTTGCGCGACGAGCTGCTGCTGTTCCACGAAGGGCCGTCGCGCGTGGTGGTGTCGACGGCGAAGCCGGAGCTGGTGGAAGAGATCGCCGCGCGGCACGGCGCCCCGGCGGTGCGGATCGGCGCGACCGGCGGCGGCGAGCTGGTGATCGCCCGCGGCGGGCGCGAGCTGGTGCGCGCGCGCGTCGGGGAGCTGAAGCGGCGCTGGTCAACGGCGCTGGAAGAGTGGCTCCATGCGGGACAGGAGATCCATGCCTGAGCGGCGCGGGAGTCCGGCGTGGGACAAGCTGCGCGAGGAGTGCGGCATTTTCGCGGTGTTCGGGCACCCGGAAGCCGCCAGCCTGACGCACCTCGGCCTGCACGCGCTGCAACACCGCGGGCAGGAGAGCGCGGGCATCGCGTCGAGCGACGGCTCGATGGTGTATTGCCACAAGGACATGGGCCACGTGGCCGACATCTTCACGGCCGACGTGCTGAAGCGGCTGCCCGGGCACCTGGCCATCGGGCACACGCGCTATTCGACGGCGGGCGAGACGGCGCTGCTGAACGCGCAGCCGTTCTCGGTGGCGTGCAGCAAGGGCCGCATCGCGGTGGCGCACAACGGGAATCTCACCAACGCGCCGGAGCTGCGGATGCAGCTGGAAAGAAGCGGCTCGATCTTCCAGGCGACGAGCGACACCGAGGTGATCCTGCACCTGGTGGCGCGCAGCGCCGAGCGGACGCTGTCCGGGGCGCTGCGCGAGGCGCTGCTGCTGATCGAGGGGGCCTTCTCGCTGGTGTTTCTTGCGCAGGACCGCGTGATTGTGGCGCGCGACCCGCACGGGTTCCGCCCGCTGGCCATCGGCCGCATGAACCTGCGCACGGGCCCGGCCTACGTGTTCGCCAGCGAGACGTGCGCCTTTGACCTGATCGACGCCTCGCACATCGGCGACGTCGAGCCGGGCGAGATGGTCATCGCCGGGCCCGAAGGGCTGGAGCGCGAGTTTTTCACCGTGCCGCAGAAGCGGGCGCAGTGCGTGTTCGAGCACGTCTATTTCTCGCGCCCGGACTCGATCGTGTTCGGCCGCAGCGTGCAGTATTCGCGGGAGCGCATGGGCCGGCTGCTGGCGACCGAGAAGCCGGTGGAGGCCGACGTGGTGGTGCCGATCCCCGACTCGGGCGTGGCGGCGGCCATCGGCTACGCGGCCGAGTCGGGCATTCCGTTCCGCCACGGGCTGATCCGCAACCATTACGTGGGGCGGACGTTCATCGAGCCGTCGCAGGCGATCCGCGACTTCGGCGTGCGGCTGAAGCTGAACCCGGTGCGGGAGATCCTGCGCGGCAAGCGGGTGATTCTGGTGGACGACTCCATCGTGCGCGGCACCACGTCGCAGAAGATCGTGCGCATGGTGCGCAACGCGGGGGCGCGCGAGGTGCACCTGCGGATCAGCTGCCCGCCGACGATGTCGCCGTGCTATTACGGCGTGGACACGCCGACGAAGCGGGAGCTGATCGCGGCCAACCAGAGCATCGAGGAGATCCGCCAGTTCGTGGGGGCGGACACGCTGGCCTACCTGTCGCTCGAGAACCTGATGAAATCGGTCGACGACGACGGCTCGGATTACTGCTACGCCTGCTACACGGGGCGCTACCCGACCGACATCGTTCCGGTGGAGGAGCTGGCCGCGGCGCGGCGGCCCGCCTGATCAGGGGCGCGGGGCGGGGGCGGGCTCGGGCGGCCTGGCGCGCCGGCGCCAGTCGAACAGCACGATGCCGGCGGCGACGCTGACGTTGAGGCTGGCGATCTGGCCGGACATGGGGATGCGGAGGAGGAAGTCGCAGCGCTTGCGGGTGAGCTCGTGCAGGCCCTTGCCTTCGCCGCCGAAAACCAGCGCGGCGGGATCGGTGTAGTCGGCCTCGTAATACGCGGTCGTGCCGCGCTCGTCGACGCCGTAGATCCAGAAGCCGGCCTGTTTCATCTGCTCGAGCGCGCGGTTGACGTTGGGGACGCGGACGAAGGGGATGAGGCCGAGCGCGCCGGCGGCGGCCTTGGCGACGGTTTCCGTGAGCCCGGCGGCGCGGCGCTCCGGGGCGACGACGGCGGTGGCGCCGGCGGCGTAGGCGGTGCGGAGGATGGCGCCGAGGTTGTGCGGGTCCTCGACGCCGTCGAGCACGACGAGCAGGCCGGCGCGCGGCAGCACGTCCTCGAGGCGCACGGCACGGGCGGCGGCCGGGACGGCGACGACGCCCTGGTGGGGCGTGTTGCGGGCCATGCGGTCGAGCGCCTCGCGCGGCTCGAAGCGCACCGGGACGCCGGCCTGGCGGCACAGCTCGATGATCTCCTGAAGGCGCGCGCCGGCCGCGCCGCGGGCGATGCAGACGCGCTCGAGGGCGCGCCCGGCGCGGAGCGCCTCGCGCACGGGATGGATGCCGGCCAGCACTGCCATGCCTTCATGGTAGCGCCGGAGGGGCGGGGCGGAATAAAACATTTCTGAAGGATTCTGTTGACGCCGGGCGCGCCCGGATTTAGGATGTCGATAGGCACGGATTCCGACATGGCCACGGCCGCAGCGCATCCCCAGCCGACAGAGATCCCCGACAAGCTGTATTTCCGCATCGGCGAAGTGAGCCGCCTGACGGGGGTGAAAGCCTCGGTGTTGCGCTTCTGGGAGACCGAGTTTCCGCAGCTCAACCCGAAGAAGTCCGGCACGAACCAGCGCCTGTACCGCCGCAAGGACATCGAGCTGGTGCTGGAGATCAAGCGGCTGCTGTGGGAGAAGCGCTACACGATCGAGGGAGCGCGGGCGGCGCTGGCCGAGCAGCGCCAGGCGCGGCGGCAGGAACGCGTCCAGCGGCACGGGGCGGCGGCGCAGGCGGCCGGCGAGGCGGCGGCGCGCGCGCCGATGCCGGTGTTGCAGCGGCACCTGTTCGCGCCGGACCCGGAGCGGGCGGCGGCGGTGCTCGACCGGGTGCGGCAGGAGCTGCGGGAGATTCTCGCCCTGTTGTCCTGAGCCGCCGCATCGGCTCAAGTTCGTCGCGGGCCGGCCGATAAGGGCAACGAGCCGACAGAGCGAGGCCCGCGATGATCCGCCTGACCCGCATCAACGAGACGGAGTTTTACGTCAACGGGGACCTGATCGAGTTTGTCGACACGACGCCGGACACGGTGTTGACGCTGACGACGGGCGAGAAGGTGCGGGTGCGGGAGAGCGCCGAGGAGGTGGTCGAGAAGGTGGTGGAGTACAAGCGCAAGGTGGCATGCGGGACAGAGCTTGCTTCCGGGGCGGCGCCGCAGCGCGCCTGAGAGCGGGGTTTCCGGCATGGCGGCCAAGGGCAAGCGGAGGCGGCTGGACGCGGGGACCCTCGGCGGGCTGGTGGTGGCGGTGGCGGGCATCCTCGGCGGCTATCTGCTCGAGGGCGGCAAGCCGGGCGACGTGCTGGGGGAGTCGGCGGCGCTGATCGTGTTCGGCGGCTGTCTGGGGGCGACGCTGGCGGCCAATCCGCTCATGCAGGTGCGGGCGGCGGCGCGGCGCGTGCGGGACCTGCTGTTCGAGGCCGCCGACGACAAGGCGGAACTGATCGAGCGGCTGGTCGGGTTTTCCCAGGCGGCGCGCAAGCAGGGCATCGTCTCGCTGGAGGCGGACGTGCTGGCCATCGAGGACCCGTTCCTGCGCAAGAGCATGCTGCTGGCCGTCGACGGCATGGACCTGCAGGAAATCCGCTCCATCATGGGGCTGGCCATGGACGCCGCCGAGCACCGCGCCGAGAGCGAGGCGAAGGTGTTTGAAAGCGCCGGCGGGTTTGCGCCGACCATCGGCATCATCGGCGCCGTGCTCGGGCTGATCATCGTCATGGGGGACCTGAAAGACATGGACAAGGTGGGCAAGGGCATTGCCGCGGCCTTCGTGGCGACGATCTACGGCGTGGGTTCGGCCAACCTGCTGTTCCTGCCCGCCGCGCACAAGATCAAGGCGCGCGCGGCGCAGGAGCGCGTGCGGCAGGAGCTGATCCTCGAGGGCGTCTGCGGCATCGTCGAGGGGATGAACCCGAAGATGATCCGCGCCAAGCTGGAGGCCTATGTCGACCGGGCCGCCAGCGAGAAGCCGCGCGCGGTGGAAAGCGCGCGCACCGCGGCCTAGGAGCGCGCCGGCCATGCCGCGCCCCCCAAAACAGGAACACGCCAATCACGAGCGCTGGCTCGTCTCCTACGCCGACTTCATCACGCTGCTGTTCGCCTTCTTCGTCATGCTCTATTCGCACTCGCAGATGGACCGGGCGCAGGCCGAGCGCATCTCGCAGGCCTTCCGCGAGGCGATGGCCGAGGGCCGCCTCACCCATGTGCTGTCGAAGCTGCTCAAGAACGCTCCGCCGCCGAAGCCGCGCGCCCAGGCGCCCGCGCAGATGCCCCCGGCGCCGCCGCCCGACTCCGGCGGGACCGTCGAACTGCTGCCATCGCTCAAAGAGCTGAAAGAGAAGCTGCGGCTCGAGATCGACAAAGGCCGCGTCGAGGTGCGCATGGAGCGGCGCGGGCTGGTGATCAGCATGAAGGAGGCGACGTTCTTCCCGCCTGGCGGCGATGCGATCCAGCCCGAGGCGCTGCCGGTCATCGAGAACATCGCGCTCGAGCTGAAGAAGGTGCCCAACCCGATCCGGCTGGAAGGGCACACCGATTCCACCCCCATCCACAATTCGCGCTTCCGCAGCAACTGGGAGCTTTCCGCGGCGCGCGGCATCGCGATGCTGGAGCTGTTCGCCACCCGGTTCGGCATCGCGCGCGACCGCATGGCAATCGCCGGTTACGCCGACACGGCGCCCGTGGCGCCGAACGAGACCGAGTCCGGCCGAGCCCGAAACCGGCGCGTGGACATCGTGGTGCTCAACGAAACCGGCGCTCGCCAGGAGCCGCAATCGCAATACGGGGAAGACGACTGAATGCCGCTACGGCTTCGGCCTTCCGATTTCCGATTTGCGGAGCGGCGGCCGCCCGGATGCTTCGGTTTGTGCCCGCAGGAGCGGGCATCCACGAGCGTCTTCACCTCTTCTTCGCATCTGGAGCAATTCTTGCCCGAGGATTGAGCGAAGAGAAGGCGTCAAACGAGCCTGACTGGCAGTTGGTTGGAGGAGTTTGACCCAGAGGGCGCCGGGGAGGAGAATGCTTCAGGGGTCTTTTTTGAGGTTAGTCTCGCTTTGGTGGGAGTTGCCTCCCCGGCTTACTTCCAATCTTAGAATATCCCTTCCCGAATTGCAAGCACTTTTTTCTATTTTTTGGAGCGCGGGGTGACCTCGACCCCGGCGATTCTCTCCAAGACTTTGATTGTGCTACAGATATCTTCTTCGGCGTAGCCTTCCGCCATGGCTGCCCGGAAGACCTGCTGGGTGAGGGCGGTCAGCGGGAGCGGAACCTGCATTTCGGCCGCCGTCTCCATCATCAGGCCGATGTCCTTGTGCATCCAACGCACTGAAAAATTGGTGGAAAAGTCCCTGCGGAAGACGAACGGGGCCTTGAAGGAAGCGATGCCGCTCCTGGCCGCCGAGTTGTCGAGGATGTCGAGCATGAGCTCGGGGTCGACGCCCGCCTTGGCGGCCAGGACCATGCCCTCGTTGAACGCCTGTAACATATTCGAAAGAATCAGGTTCTGGCTCAGCTTGGCGTGCAGGCCCATGCCTGGCCCGCCGCAGTAGTAGAAGCGCTTGCCCATGATCTCCATGAGCGGCTTCAATTTTTCATAGACTTCCTGGTCGCCGCCGACCATGAAGGTCAGGGTGGCGTTCTCGGCGCCGGGCTTGGAACCGGTGACGGGGGCGTCGAGGAAGTGGGCGCCTTTCTCCCGGAAGGCCTGGTAGGCGCGGCGGGCGTAGGACGGGGCCACGGTGCTGCAATCGGCGACGATGGCGCCGGGCCGCACTCCTTCGATCAGGCCGCCGGGGCCGAGCGTCACCTGTTCGCTCATGGCCGTGTCGCCGACGCACAGGAAGACGGCTTCGGCGTTTTCGGCCACTTCGCGGGGCGTGGCGCACGCCTTGCCTTTGCCCTCGCGGGCCAGCTGTTCCGCTTTGGCCGCCGTATGCGACCACAAGGCCACCTCGTGGCCTGCGGCGAGCAGGTGCCGGGCCATGGGGTAGCCCATGATGCCCAATCCAAGGAAACCCAACCGGGCCATGTTTCGCCTCCCTCGCAAAAATCAAAATCGAGAATTTTTGTTCTTGCCGCGGCAGGCGCGGAGGCCGCCGTCGCAAGGAACCTTTGATTGTATGCCCGGCTGCCGCTGTGAGACAATCGCGGCTTCAAGGCCATGTCCGCCGTTGCCCGCATCCTCGTCACCAAGCGCGTGTTCCCCGAAGCGATCGAGTTTCTCCGGCAGGAGTTCGACGTGGATTACAACGACACGGACCGCGTTCTGCCGCAGGACGAGCTCGCCGCCCGCGCGGCGGGCTGCCAGGCGGTGGTCAGCCAGCTGACCGACAGGCTGGACGCGGCGCTCATCGCGCGGCTCGAGGGCGTGCGCATCATCGCCAACGTGGCCGTGGGGTACGACAACATCGACGTCGCGGCCGCCACCGCGCGAGGCATCGCCGTCACCAACACCCCGGGCGTGCTGACGGAGACCACCGCGGACTTCGCCTTCGCCCTGCTGATGGCGGCGGCGCGCCGCATCCCGGAGGCGCATGCGTTCGTCCACTCCGGCCGGTGGAGCACCTGGATCATCGACCTGCTGGCCGGGCAGGACGTTCACGGGGCGACGCTCGGCATCTTCGGCCTCGGGCGGATCGGCGCGGCGGTGGCCCGCCGCGGGCGCGGCTTCGGGATGCGCATCCTGTACTGCGACGAGCAGCCGGCGCCGCCCGAGCTGGAGCGCGAACTGGGTGCGCGGCGCGTCTCGAAGGAGGAGCTGCTGCGCGAATCGGACTTCGTCAGCCTGCACGTGCCGCTGACGCCCGCCACGCGGCATCTGATCGGCGCAGCGGAGCTCGCCCTGATGAAGCCGACGGCGATTCTCGTCAACACGGCGCGCGGCCCGGTGGTGGACGAGGCGGCGCTGGCCGAAGCGCTGGAGAAGCGCACCATCTGGGCCGCGGGCCTCGACGTCTTCGAGCAGGAGCCGAAGGTGCACCCGAAGCTGCTCGAGCTGCCGAACGTCGTGCTGGCGCCGCACATCGCCAGCGCGAGCTACGCGACGCGCCGCCGCATGTCGATGATGGCGGCCGAGAACGCGGCCGCCGCGCTGCGCGGCATCCGGCCGCCGAACCTGGTCAACCCGGAAGTCTGGCCGTGGCGAGGAGAGGAATGAACCGCCGCCGATTTGTGACCGCGCTCGCCGCCGCGCCGCTGGCCGCGCGCGCCGAGGCGTCGAAGAAGTATCTCATTGTTCATGCCGACGACGCCGGCATGTGCCATTCGGCCAACGCCGCCACCATCGAGGCGATGGAGAAGGGCCTGGTCAGCTCCGCCTCGGTGATGATGCCCTGCCCGTGGGTGCAGGAGTTCACCGAGTGGGCGCGCACGCACCCGGAAAAGGACATCGGGCTGCACCTTACGCTGACGAGCGAGTGGAAGTTCTACCGCTGGCGCCCGGTGGCCTCGCAGGACCAGGTGCGCGGGCTGATCGACAAGGAAGGCTATATGTGGCGCGACGCGCGCTCCACGGCCATGAACGCAAAGCCCGCCGAGATCGAGGCCGAGCTGCGCGCGCAGATCGAACGGGCGCGGCAATACGGCGTGCGTTTCACGCACCTCGACTCCCACATGGGCACGGTGTTTGCGCGGCCGGACTATTTCGAGATCTACACGAAGCTCGCCGACGAGTACGGCGTGCCGTGCATGCTGCCGCGCCCGAACGAGACGAACGCGGCCGACCTGAAGGGCTACCCGATCACGCCGGAAATGCTGCGCGAGAAAGAGCAGGCGGGGATGAAGATGCTCGACCGGCTGGTGACGGGCGTCCCCGGGCGCACGCCCGCCGAACGCCGCGAGAGCTACCTGAAATTTCTCGCGGACCTCAAGCCCGGCGTGACCCAGCTCATCATCCACCTGGCCAAGGACGACCCGGAGATCCGCGCCATTACCAACAACTGGGAGGCGCGGTGGGCGGATTTCCTTTTCTGGACGAGCGACGACGCCCGGCGCGCGCTGGAGCGGCACGGCATTGAGCTTTACACATACCGCCGCCTTGCCGGATCATGAGGGACATGAGGCGGCGCGATTTTCTTGCCAGTCTGCCTGCGGCGGGCCTCGCCGCGCCCGCGCCCGCGCAGCCGAAGCTGGGCGTGGATCTGTTCAGCCTGCGGTCGCAGAACTGGACGGCTTTTCAGCATCTGGAATACTCGGCGAAGTTCGGCGCGCGCACGGTGCATTTCTCCGAGATCCGTTTTCTCGGCTCGCTTGACGACGGGCATGTGCGCGAAGTGGGCGAGCACGCCCGCCGGCTGGGCATCGAGCTGGAGATCGGCATGCGCTCGATCTGCCCCACGTCGACGGCGTTCGACAGGAATGCGGGCACGGCCCGGGAGCAGCTGCTCCGGGTGATGCGCGCGGCCCGGATCGCGGGTTCGCGGCTGGTGCGCTGTTTTCTGGGAACGTTCAACGACCGCCGCACGCCGGGCGGCATCGAGGCGCGGATCCGCGACACGGTGGAAGTGCTGCGGAGCGTGCGCGCGGAGGCGCTGGACATGGGGCTGCGCATCGCGGTGGAAAACCATGCCGGCGATATGCAGTCGCGCGAGCTGAAATCGCTGATCGAGGCGGCGGGGCCGGATTTCGTCGGCGCCTGTTACGACTCGGGCAACCCGTGCTGGGTGCTGGAGGACCCGCACTCGGCGCTGGAGACGCTGGCGCCCTGGGTGCTGACGTCGCATATTCGCGACTCCTACCTGTGGAACGACGCCGAGGGCACGCAGGTCAACTGGACGCGCATGGGCGAGGGCAACGTCGACATCGGGCGGCTGCTGCGGCGTTTCCTCGAGCTGTGCCCCGGCAAGGCGATGTCGCTCGAGGTGATCGTCATGGGGCCGCGGGCGTATCCGTGGCGCAAGCCGGAGTTCTGGCAAGGGTACGAGAACGTGCGCGCCGCCGACTTCGCGCGCTTCCTCGACATTGCCGCGCGCGGCACGCCGCGGCCGCCCCGGCCGGCGCTGCCGAAGGAGCGCGCCGCGGAGGCCGAGCGCGAGGATTTTGAAGCGTCCATGCATTGGACGCGACGCTTTCTGGGGCTCGCCACCATCTAGACACACAATGAAGGTTCTCTTTCTGGCGATGAGTTTGTCGGTGTTCGGAGCGGCGGACTTTGCCGCCGCGCAGTCGCTGGTGCGCGAGGTGCGCGGGGCAGCGGTTCGCGGGGACTTCGCCGCCGCCCGCGCGGCGCTCGAGAAGGCGCGCGGCCAGGGCGCGCCCTCGCCGCAGTGGCTTGAGGCCTACAGCTGGCTGGCCCGGGGCTATCTGAACGCGAAGCGCTACGAGGAAGCGGAACGGGAAGCGGCGGCGGTGCGGCAGATGGCACTGGAGCTGCTGAAGTCGCGCAAGCTGGACGAGGACCGTTCGCTGCCGATTGCGCTGGGCGCGTCGATCGAGGTCCAGGCGCAGGTGCTCGATGCGCGCGGGCAGAAATCGGAAGCGGTGGCGTTTCTCGAAGAAGAGATCCGGCGCTGGCAGGGGACCAGCATCATTCCGCGGCTGCGCAAGAACCTGAACCTGATCTCGCTGGTCGGCCGGCCGGCGCTGCCGCTGGTGGTGAAGGAATCCCTGGGGGGAAGGACGCCGGAGCTGGCTTCCCTGCGCGGCCGGAAGGTGCTGCTGTTTTTCTGGGCGCACTGGTGCGGCGACTGCAAGGCGATGGCGCCGGCGCTGGAGCGCATCGCCAGGGAGCATCCGCAGCTGGCGATCATCGCGCCGACGCAGCCCTACGGCTACGTTGCCGGCGGCGAGGAGGCGGCGCGCGAAGAGGAGCTGCGCTACATCGACAAGGTCCGCCGCGAGCATTACGGCCGCATTGCGGGCATGACGGCGCCGGTGAGCGAGGAGAATTTCGCCGTTTGGGGCGCGTCCACCACGCCGACGATTGCCCTGATCGACGAGCGCGGCATCGTGCGGCTGTATCATCCGGGCAGCATGAGCTACGAGGAGCTGGCCGCGGCCTTGAGCCGGTGACGGCGCTCCGCCGTGTTGGCGTAGCGGGTGGCTGGGTGTGGCCGGAGACAGGCCGCGGGGGCAGGCACGTTGGCAGGAGTTCCACTGGTCGGAAAATTTGCACGGGAAGCGCTCGCCGCGGCCATGGCGCTGAAAGGGAGCGAAGGCGTCGCAAGAGTCGCCGGAAAAGCGCGGGAGGAAAGACATGGAGATTGCGGCCCCGGGGGAGTGCGGGGCCGGGGCGGGCGGCTCGGCGCGGAAATTCGGCGGCAAATGCTCAACGCAGCGGGCGGGTGTGATATTGTTCCGTTAACTGGACAAAGAAAGCAAGTCGCCCGGGAGGCCTCGGTTCGCACCGTCGCGGGCAAAGGGGCGCGCCGGGCGGCTTGGCGAAACGCGAACGACTGACGGGCGTTATTGAAGGAGTTCGAACATGAGCTGGATGACCAACCGCCGCGATTTTCTGAAGTCGGCAGGGGCTGTTCTGACGGGCGCCGCGTTGCCGGCGGGGGCCGCGCCGGCGAAGCGGTCGGCGACCGATTGGGTGGAGCTGGGCAAGTCCGGCGTCAAGGTGACGCGGCTTGCTTTCGGCACGGGCACTTTCGGCGGGCGCGTGCAGCGCGAGCTGGGGCAGGAAGCATTCACGAAGCTGGTGCGGCACGCCTACGACCGCGGCATCCGCTTCTTCGAGACGGCGGATAATTACCGCGGCATGCCCGTCATGCTGGGCGAGGCTTTGAAAGGGTTGCCGCGGGATTCCTACCGGCTGATGACCAAGATCCGCCTGGCCGACGCCAACAACTTCGCGGAAGCGTTCGACCGGTTCCGCCGCGAGTTGCAGACCGACTACATCGACATCCTGCTGATCCATTGCGTGCGGACGGCGACATGGCCGGAAGACCTCGCGCGGCTGCGCGACGCGATGTCGGAGGCAAAGGTGAAAAAGATCCTGCTGGCGCACGGGGCCTCCTGCCACGGGCTGTTGCCGCTGCGGCGATTCCCGGGCAACCAGTGGCTGGATGTGGCGCTGCTGCGGATCAACCACAACGGGACGCGGATGGACAACCTCCAGGGGACGGAATACGGCACCGGCGATGTGAACGAAGTGGTGGAGCGCATCGCCGCCATCCACAAACAGGGCACGGGCGTGATCGGCATGAAGATCATGGGCGAGGGGGCGTTCAAGACGCCCGAGCAGCGGGATGCGTCGATCCGTTTCGTGACCGGGCTGGGGACGGTGGATTCGGTGACAATCGGCTACAAGAGCCCGGCGGAGATCGACGAGGCGATCGATCGCCTGAACCGGCACCTGAACAGCTGAGCCCGGCGGCCGCGCCGAGGGAGGCAAGGGAACTGCCGCCGCGGGCAGAATAGCATTATGTGGCGCCGCGCGGCCGTGCCCGCCAGCTTCGTGCTGCTCGTTGCCGTGTGCCTGCACGGCGTTGCCGCGCACGGCCTGCTCGGGCAGCCGGTGTGGGCGGAAGAGGGCTGGGCGCGGTTTCTCGTTTTCAGCGGGATTTACGCAGCAGTGGCGGCGCTGCTCGCCGCCGTGCGTCCGGCATGGGCCTTGCCGGGGCTGGCGCTGGCGGCTGCGGCGTTCACGGCAGTTGCCGTCGGGCCTGTGCCGGTATTTGCAGTGGCCTGGGCGGGCGCGGGCGCGTGGGCCGCCGGGTGGCTGCTGTGGCCGCGCGCGGGGGATTTCCTGAGAACGCCCGAGGCCGTGCGCATCACGCTGGGCCTTGCGGCGTGGGCGGCCCTCGTGATGGCGGTTGCCGCCCTGCCGGTGCACTACCGTGCGGTTTACTGGGCGCTGCCCACGGCGGCGATGGCGCTTGCCCTGAGGCGCGGCTGGCGCATCCGGCTGCGGCTCTTGCCGCCGCAAAGCCGCACGGAAGCGGCGGCCTGGGCCACGGGGCTGTGGCCGCTGTTTGCGCACTGGCTGATCGTTCTGAAACCCGAAGTGGGCGCCGACGGGCTGGCGATGCATGCCGTGATCGCCGCCCGCATGACGGCGGAGCACCGCTGGCCGTTCGACGTGACGGAGTTCGCCTGGGCCGTGATGCCCATGGGCGGCGACTGGGTGTGGACGATCGGCTGGCAGCTCGGGGGCGAGGCGGCGGCGCGGCTGATGAACCTGCTGCTGCTTGTGCTGATCGCGCGAATGGTGGCGGCGCGGGCGGCGGCGCGGCTGCCGGCGTGGCCCGCGGCGCTGCTGGCGGGCGCGATGCTGTCGACGCCGCTGGTGCAGCATGTGACCGGCTCGCTGTTCGTCGAAAATGCAACAGCGTTGTGGCTGACGGCGGCGGCGGTCACGCTGGCCGAGACAGGGCTTGCCGCCGGGCGGTCGCGGGTGGCGTTCGGCCTGCTGGCCGGGATGGCGGCGGCGACGAAGTTCGGCGCGCTGGCCTTCCTGGCGCCGCTACTGGCCGCGGGCCTGGTAATGGGCGGCGCGCGGGCCATGGCGACGGCCGGGGCGTGGTTCCTGATCATCGGCAGCGCGCCCTACCTCAATGCCTGGCTGCGGACGGGCAACCCGGTGTTCCCGTTTCTGAACGCTTTCTTCCGCTCGCCGTTCTTCGAGGCGGCGAACCTCCGCGACGCGCGGTTCGAGACGCCGCCCGGTTGGACCACGTTTTACGACCTCGCTTTCCACACGCGCCGCTTCATCGAGGGCCGGGACGGCGCGGGCGGGTTCCTCGTGTTTGCGCTTCTGCCGGCGTGTCTGGCGGCGTGGCGGCGGGAGTGGCCGAACGCGCGGTCGGCGCTGTTGTTGACGGCGCTCGCCGGAGGCGTGGTTTCGTTCGCGGCGCAATCGAACCTGCGCTACCTGTATCCGGTTCTGCCGCTGACGGCGCTGCTCGGGGCGGAAGTGCTCGCCGAGTCCTTTCCGCAGCGGAGATGGGCGCGGGCCGCGGTCGTGCTCTGCCTGGCGGCGTTGATGGCGCTCCACGTCCTGCTGCTGCCGGCCGCCGGGCATTACCACCGCACGTTTTACGTCAGCGACTGGCTCCACCCGCGCGAGGACGCCGCCTACGTGAACGAACACGCGCCGGAGCGCAAGCTGGTGGAATGGCTGAACCGCCATGCGCCGGGGGCGCGCGCGGCGTGGTTCTGGGGCAACGCGATCGGAGACTTCCGCGGGCGCGCCTGGACGGCCACCTGGCACAGCCCGCAGTTCTGGAAGCGCCTGCGGGAAGCCGGCAGCGCCGAGGCGATCGAGCAGTTGCTTGCCGAGCGCAGGATCGAATTCATCGTCGCCGCGGCGCCCGGCGGAGGGCGAACGCCGACGAACGTCTTTGAACGGCAGTTCCTGGACGATTGCACGGAGCCGGTGCTGAGGGCGGGCGACGCGGAGCTGCGGCGCTGGCGCGGCGGCATGTGCCGGCTGGGCGAGCCGCCGGCCGCCGCGGCCGGCGTGCACGACGACACGTCGCCGTCGCTGCGCTTTTCGGGCGCCTGGATCCGGGACATGCAATTCCCGGACACTCACCGCGGCACGCTCGTTTACACCAACCGGCGCGACGCCGAGGCGCGCATCCGCTTCCAGGGCGCCGCCGTGCGCGTGATGTACACGGCGGCGTTCAACCGCTGCGAGGCGCAGTTGCTGCTGGACGGCGCCGAGGCCGCGCGATTCTCCCAGCGGAGCCGCGAGACGCGGTGGCGGCAGTGGGGCCCCTGGATCGAGGCGCCGCAGGCGGGCCAGCACACGCTGGCGCTGCGGATCGGGCCAGGCTCGCCGGACGGCTGCTGGCTGGACCTGGACGCGTTCGAAGTGCGGTGAGCGCGCCCGGGCGCCGCGTCCGGGCAGCGGGGCCGGCTCGCGCGCGGGTAACATGAAAACATGGAAGTTGCCCTTGCGCCCGGCGCCGGGATCATGGATCTCGAGCGGGCTTACCTTTTGCAGAATTATGCGCGCTATCCGCTGGTGCTGAAGCGGGGAAAAGGCTGCTGGCTGTACGACGTCGCGGGACGCCGGTATCTCGACCTGATTTCGGGCATCGGCGTGAATTCGCTGGGGCACGCGCACCCGCGCATTGTGAGGGTGATCCGCGAGCAGGCGGCGCTGCTCATCCACTCGAGCAACCTGTATTACCACGAATATCAGGGGCCGCTGGCGAAAAAGATCTGCGAAACCAGCGGAATGCAGCGGGTATTTTTCTGCAATTCCGGGACGGAGGCCATCGAAGGCGCCATCAAGATGGCGCGCGCCCACGGGCGGAAAATTTCCCCGGAAAAATACGAAATCATCGCCTTCGAGAACAGCTTCCACGGGCGCACCATGGGCGCCCTCTCGATCACCGGGCAGCCCAAGTACCGCGAGCCGTTCGAGCCCCTGCTGGCCGGCGTGCGCATCCTGAGCCCCTGCGACGACGCCGCGCTGGAGGCCGCCGTCAGCGACCGCACGGCAGGCATTTTCGTCGAGCCGATCCAGGGCGAGGGCGGCATTTACCCGATGCCGGGCGAATGGCTCCGGCGGCTGCGGCAGCTGGCCGACCGGCACAACGCGCTGCTCGTGTTCGACGAGATCCAGTGCGGCATCGGCCGCCCGGGAACCTGGTACGCCTACCAGCTGCACGAGCCGCCGGTGACGCCCGACATCGTGACGCTGGCCAAGCCGATCGCCGCCGGGTTGCCGCTGGGCGCGATCGCCTGCAATGAAAAGGCGGCGGCGGCCATCGGGCCGGGCATGCACGGGACGACGTTCGGCGGCGGCGCGCTGGCCTGCCGGGTGGCGCTCGAATTTTTCTCGATTCTGGATGAATTGCTGCCGCAAATCCGCCGGGTGAGCGATTATTTCTTCGGCGGATTGCGCCAGTTGCAGCGGAAGTATTCGTTCATTCGCGATGTGCGCGGCGCCGGACTGATGATCGGCGTCGAGCTGGATTTCCCCTGCAAGCACCTCGTGAACGAGGGCATCCGCCAGGGGCTGCTGTTCAACGTGACGCACGAGACGGTGGTCCGGATGCTGCCTCCCTACATCCTGACGGAGAAGGAAGCCGACCGCGCGCTTGCCGGGCTCAACCGGATCTTCCGCGAGGCGAAGCCGCCCTCAGGCGGGGCCTGAACCGGAGCGCCGCCGCGCGACGGCATCGAGCGCCGCGCGCAGCTCCTCAAGGTGGAGCGGCTTGCCGAGAAAGGCGTCCATGCCCGCGGCCAGCGCCGCCGCGCGGTCCGATTCATACACGTTGGCCGACAGGGCGACAAGCGCCGCGCGGCAGCCCGCCTGGCGCAGGCGCCGCGCGGTCTCCAGCCCGTCGATGCCGGGGAGGCGGATGTCGAGCAGAATGACGTCCCAGGCATCCCCGGAGGCGAGCCGAAGGGCCGTTTCCCCGTCCGGGGCGATTTCGGCCTGATGGCCGAGCACCGCCAGCATCCGGGCGATCAACTGCTGGTTGACGGGGTTGTCCTCGACGACGAGCACCCGCAGGGGCGCCGGCGCGGGTTGCGTGGCCGGGGCCGCGGTCTCCGGCTCGGGTTCGGCGGGCGGCAGCAGCAGGCGCACGCGGAACGTGGAGCCCTGCCCCGGGCGGCTGTCGACCTCGATGGCGCCGCCCATGGCGTCCACGAGAGCTTTCGTGATCGACAGCCCCAGGCCGGTTCCGGCGGCAGCGGCGGCCTGATCGTCGCCGACCTGCACGAACGGCTGGAACACGGAGTCGATGCGATCGGGCGGGATGCCGCAGCCGGTGTCGCGGACGATCAGCTCGAACCCTCCGCCATTGAGTTCAGCCGGGGCGATCACCTCGATTTCGACAAAGCCGGTCCGGGTGAACTTCACGGCGTTGGAGACCAGGTTGAGCAGAATCTGCTGCACGCGGTGGCCGTCGCCGTTGAACCACAGCGGGCGGGCTGGCAGGCCCACGCGCAGCTCCAGCCCCTTCTTCGTTGCGACAGGCTGCATCAGCCCGGCCACCGTTTGCACCAGGGCGGCGAGATCGAAGGGTCGGGCGGCGAGGGCGAGCTTGCCGGCCTCGATGCGGGAAAGGTCGAGGATGTCGTTCAGCAGGTTCATCAGCACGGCGGCGCTCTCCTTCAGGGTGCGCACCAGCTCCTGCTGCGAAGGATCCAGGCGGGAGCCAAGCAGGAGGTCCGCCGTGCCGATGACGCCGTGCATCGGGGTGCGGATTTCGTGGCTCATGCGCGCCAGGAATTCGCTTTTGAAGCGGCTGGCCTGCTCGGCCCGGGCGAGCGCTTCGGCCGTGCGCTCCTTTTCCGACTGCAACTGGCGCGTGCGTTCCCGCACCGCCTCCTCCAGCCAGCGTTGACGTTCCTTCAGGGCGCGGACCCGCCAGACCCACAGGGCGCGGAGCAGAAGCAGCGCGAGCAGACCGAGGGCCAGCCGGGCAGGCAGCATCATCCAGAACGGGGCGGGCACGACAACGGGGATGCGCAGAGCGGAGACCGCCAGCTCGGCCCGGGGCCAGACCGCGCAGGCTTCCAGCACATACTTGCCAGGCGGGATGGAGGAATAGCGGATCTCCGGCACCGCCGTTTCCACCCAGTTCTCATGGTGGCCTCGCAGCCGGTATTGGAAGCGCAGTCCGGAGCGGTGGCGGAAGGTGAGGGCGGCAAGGTGCGCCGAGAGATTGCGCATTCCGGAATCAACCCGGATGGTCTCCCCGTGCCAGACCTCGATCTCATCCCCGCCCGGCCGCACCCGGTGGAGCACCAGCGGGACGGGCTGGCCGGGAGGTTCCAGCGCCCGCTGCGGGTCCAGGATATGCGTCAGGCCGCGCGAGGTGCCGATCCAGAAGGAGCCGTCGCTCGCGGCGAGCAAGGCGTCGACGGCGCAGGAGTAGGCGGCCAGCCCGTCCGCCTTCGAGAAGCGGCGCCAGCGGCCGTGGCGGAAGACGTCCAGGCCGTTGTCCCCGCCGACCCAAATGCGGCCCGCCGGGTCGGCGCGCAGCAGGAGCGGCGCCGGTGAAGACAATTCCTCCAGGAAATGTTCTGCGCTGGCGAAGCCGCCGCCGGCCTTGCGCCGGAGGCGCGTGACGCCGAGAGGCCGCCGGTACGAACACCAGACGTCGCCGTCGGCGCCGGCGGCGACATGGGAGAGGGCGGTTTCCCGCAATCCGGCGGCCGTGCCGAAGCGCTGCCAGCGCCCCTGCGTCCACAGAAGAAGTCCGTGCGAGCTGGCGATCCAGACCTCGCCGCCGCGGCCCCGGGACATCCGGAAGTACGCCTCGCCCGGGGCAGCGTCCGGCAACGCGAGGCGCTCCAGCAAGGTCTGCGGCCCGGCGGCCGGCCCTTTCGAACGAAACAGGCCTTCCAGGCTCGCCACCCAGAGATATCCTTCGCTGTCGACAAGCATCCCGTTGACGCGGTCCGGCAGGTTGCCGCGGGAGGGGGGATACACACGGGTGTTCCCGCCCGGCCCGATGCGCGCCACCCCGCCCGGAAAGCAGCCGGCCCAGACCGCGCCGTCGGGCGCGAGCGCCAGGGCGCGGATCTTGCTGCCGCAAAGGGAGGACACCGCCGGTCCGGGCCGCCAGCGCTTCTCTCCGGGCGCGAGAATCGAAATGCCGTTGTCCGTGCCCGCCCAGATGCGGCCTTCCCGGTCCTCCAGCAGCGCCGACACCGTGTTGTTGCCGAGCCCCTCCTGAACGGTCCATGTTTCCGTCCAGCTGTAGCCGGCGATGCGGAACAGGCCCAGCCCCCACAGGCCGACCCAGAGCGAATCCTCGCGGTCGTGCAAGGCGGCCGATACGCTCTGGCCGGGCAATCCCTGTTGCACGCCGTAACGCTTCCAGCCCGTCTTGTCGAGAACGAACAGGCCGTTATCGGTGGGCACGAGCAGCCGGCCTTCGTTGTCCCGCGCCAGCGAGCCGAAGAACCCCGAGGACGGCAGCGAACCCGTGCGGTTGTCAAACGCATCCGCGCCGGCCCGGAGGGCGATGAGCGCATCGGCGCCGCGCACCCACAGCGTGCCGTCCGCGTCGAGAAGAAAGTCATCCCACCGGGTGGCGGGAACGCCGCGGTTCGTTCCCCAAGGTTCGACCCGGCCGCCGGAAAGCCGCCACAGAGCCTTGCGGGCGCTGAGCCAGAGGGCGCCATCCGGCGCCGAAAAAACGGCATCCACGGCCGTAGCGCCCAGCGGCGCCGGCAGCGTATGAAGAGTGAATTTCCACCGCCCGCCATCCTGGCTGCCTTCATACAAGCCCCGCGCGGTGGCCGCCAGAAGCCGGCCCCGCGTGGAGACAGCCAGCGCGCGGCGGCTGTAGATTTCCGCAGGCGGCTCCAGCGCGGCTGGATGGAAGCGTCCGCCCTCGAGCCAGGCGATGCCGGTTCGCGTGGCGACCCAAAGGCGCCCGCTTTCGTCTTCCAGCAGAGACTGGATGGTCGGATCGGGCAGCCCCTGCGCCTCGCCGAATTTCTTGAACCGCTCGCCGTCGCCGCGGTACAGGCCGCTCATCGTGCCGGCCCACAGGAACCCGCGACGGTCGCTGAGGAGGCAGTTGATGGCGCTGTTGCCGAGGCCCTTGTCGAAGCCGAACTCCTCGAAAACCAGCTGCTGCCCGTCCAGGGGCAGACAGGCTGCTGTCAGAAAGAGCAGCGAGCTGATGCGGAAAGCCGGCACGAAGGCCAACCGGTCCGGAGAATCGCCTGAAGACATTTCCACTGTGGTCTTTGGCCGCTCGACGGCGTCCGGTTTGCATGCAAGCGGCGGCGCGCTTGCCGGCTCTTCGGTAATTATATCGGCCGTTCCGGCGTTTTCCGGAGCGATTGGCGATCCCGGAGGAGCTCAGGCGTAGCTGGCGACGGCGCCGCGGTTGCGTTCGGCGCGCTCCTTTTCGGCGCGCGCGGTGTAGCCGCTCTGGCGGAAGGCGTCGAGCGGGTCTTCGGGCAGCCCTTTCGACCGGCGCCACTCGGCGATGACGGGGCGGACGTCGGCGAAGAAGGCCCCGCGGAGGCACTCCTCGGCGTCGACGAGGTTGCACTTCATCTGCTGGTCGCGCAGGCGCGCGTGATCGACGATGGCGGCCTTCACGTAGAGCTCCTGGGCGTTGTTGGCCGTCTGGATGGTCTCCTCGATCTTGTTCTTGAGGTTGTGGGACTGGTCGACCATGTAGGCGATGTCGGCCCGGCGGCCGGTCTCCCACTCGAAATAGCAGATCTCGTGGAAAATACGGAAGACCTGGTAGGGATCGATGCAGCCGAGCGTGAGATCATCGTCGGCGTAGCGGCGGTCGTTGAAGTGGAAGCCGCCGAGCATGTCTTCGGCCAGCAGCCAGGCGACGATCTGCTCGATGTTCTGCGCCTGGTAGTGGTGGCCGGTGTCGACGAGCACCTTGGCGCGCGGCCCGGCGTGCTTCGAGTAGATGTAGGACATGCCCCAGTCGGCGATGTCGGTGGCGTAGAAGGCGGGCTCGAAGGGCTTGTATTCGACCAGCATGCGCTGGTCGCCCGACAGCGCCTCGTGCACGGTCTTCAGTCCCTCGATGAACCATTGCCGGCGGGCGCGGATGGACCCGGAGCCGGGGTAGGAAATGCCGTCGGCGAACCACAGGGAGAGGTCGCGTGATCCGGTGGCCTTCTGGATCTCGATCGAATCGAGGATGTGCTGCAAGGCGGCCTTGCGGATCTCGGGATCCGGGTTGCCGAAGGATCCGTACTTGTAACACTGGTCCTGGAAGACGTTGGGGTTGATGGCGCCAATGCGCACGCCTTCCTTCCGGGCCGTTTCCATCACGGCGGGCACGTTGGCGACGCCGCGGGGGAAATCCCACAGCACGTGCACGGCGACCGAGGGGCAGCAGCCGGTGAAGCGGTGCACGGCGGCGGCGTCAGCGATCTTTTCCTCCGTGGTGGTGGCGGCGCTGAGCTGGATGAACTTGCCGAAGCGGGTGCCCGTATTGGCAAAGCCCCAGGAAGGCAGTTCGATGGCGAAGGAATCCAGAGCGCGGATGGCGGCGTCGGTCTGGGCGGAAGTGAGTGGCATTTTTAAGAACTCCGCGCGCATTATATCGAAAACACGAGACTCCTTCGCGCGAGGGCATTCGCATTCCGGTTCGCAATTGGCCAGGGAGGCGCGGTGCGCCGGCTCACCGGTGCGGGCCGCTGTGTCCGCCGGGTGGGGAGAGGTGGTTTCGTTCAAGGGCGGATCCGTGTTGTGGTCCCGGGGGCAGGTCCGGCCGGTCCGAACGGCGCGGGCGCTCGACCGTTGTTGACCGCTCGCTCCGGCGAGCCTGCGGCTGGCTCCGCGCGCGGCTCTGAAAGCGGTGGAAACGAAGAGATCCGGCAGGGCGGGAGCCCCTGCGCAAGCGCAGGGGGAAACCGGGTGGGCAGGCGCGGCGGCGGGAAGCGCCCGGCGGATCAGCCGGCCGGCTGGCGCGTCCAGCGCACGCGCGGCTTGCGCGCGGCCGCGACCTCGTCGACGCGGGACACGCGGGTCGAGTGCGGCGCCGTCCTGACGAGTTCGGGGTTCTCCTCGACCTCCTTCGCGATGGCGATGAGCGCGTCGCAGAAAGCGTCGAGTTCGGCCTTGGGTTCGGTCTCGGTCGGCTCGATCATCATGGCGCCGTGCACGATCAGGGGGAAGCTGACCGTGTAGGGGTGGAAGCCGTAGTCGAGCAGGCGCTTGGCGATGTCGCCGGTGCGCACGCCCTTCTTCTCCTGGCGGGAATCGCTGAAGACGCACTCGTGCATCGAGCGCGATTCGTAGGCGATCTGGTAGTACGGCTCAAGCCGCGCGCGGACGTAGTTGGCGTTCAGCAGCGCGTCGAGCGTGGCCTGGCGCAGGCCCGCGCCGCCGTGGGCGAGGATGTAGGCCAGCGCGCGGATCATCACGCCGAAGTTGCCATAGAAGGCGCGGACGCGGCCGATCGATTGCGGGCGGTCGTAGTCCCACCGCCAGAGGTCCCCGTCGCGCTTCAGGCGCGGCAGCGGCAGGAAGGGCTCGAGATGCGCCTTCACGCCGACGGCGCCCGCGCCCGGGCCGCCGCCGCCGTGCGGCGTCGAGAAAGTCTTGTGAAGGTTGGCGTGGAGCACGTCGACGCCGAAATCGCCGGGGCGGGCCACGCCGACCAGCGCGTTCAGGTTGGCTCCGTCCATGTAAAGCTGGGCGCCTTTGGCGTGGAGGATGGCGGCGATCTCTTCGATGTGCTCCTCGAAGACGCCCACCGTGTTCGGGTTGGTGATCATCAGCGCGGCGACGTCCTCGTTGACCGCCGCGGCGACCGCGGCCGGGTCGACCATGCCGCGGTCGTTCGACTTCAGCGTCACCACTTCATAGCCCGCGATCACGGCCGTCGCCGGGTTGGTGCCGTGGGCCGAGTCCGGCACGAGCACCTTTTTGCGCGGGTTGCCCTGCGAGGCCAGCCACGCGCGCACCAGCATGATGCCGGTATATTCGCCGTGAGCGCCCGCGGCGGGCTGCAACGTCACCGCGTCGAGGCCGAAGATCTCCGCCAGGTACTGCTCGAGCGTGGCGATGATTTCCATCGCGCCCTGGCTGAGCTCCTCCGGCTGATACGGATGCGCCCAGGCGAGCGCCTCGGTCCGCGCCACGGCCTCGTTGATGCGCGGGTTGTACTTCATCGTGCACGAGCCGAGCGGGAACATGCCGAGGTCGATGGCGTAATTCCAGGTGGAAAGCCGCGTGAAATGGCGCAGCACTTCCACTTCGCTCAGCTCGGGAAAATCCTCGATTTCCTGCCGGATATTTTCCGCGCCGAGGGCTTCCTCGGGGCGGATTTCCGGCACGTCGAGCGGCGGAAGCTGACAGCCGCGCTTGCCCGGCCGCGAAAGCTCGAACAGGAGCGGCTCGTTCTGGGTGGGGTGGGGACGGACCTTGCCCAGCGTCTTCGGCATCAGGCCAGCACCTCCTTCAGCGCGTCGATGTCTTCGCGCCGGCTCATTTCGGTTGCGCACACGAGCAGGCAGCCGGCCAGCTCCGGGAAGAAGCGCGCCAGCGCGAGCCCG
>Ga0209162_1000773_pt1:0-7500 | contig 33697 bp, 24 predicted proteins | sample YNPNPMetaG_FD_187121 | JGI IMG/M metagenome (GOLD analysis project Ga0209162, IMG submission 187121) | Anoxygenic and chlorotrophic microbial mat microbial communities from Yellowstone National Park, USA - YNP NP MetaG (SPAdes) (version 2) ...
CCCCCAACCCCCACCCCCCAACCCCCTCACTCAATGCGCACCTCGCCGTTTCGATACACCAGCGTCCGCCGGCGATGGGCCCAACACATGTACGAGGCGGTCACGAAATAGCTGGCCGGCAGTCGCTCCAGCGCATCAATTTTCACCGAGAGCACCGTCGTCTTGCCGCCGAAGCCCATCGGGCCGATGCCGAGGCTGTTAGCTTCTTCGGTCAGGCGCTTTTCCAGCGCGGCGATCTTGGGATCGGGGCTGGCGTCGTCCAGCGGCCGGTAGAACTGTTCCTTGGACTTGATGTAGCTGGACGCGCGATCGCCGCCGATCGCCACGCCGATGACGGCCGGCGCACATCCCAGGCCCTGGGCCTGATGGACGGCGTCGAGCACCGCGCGGCGCACCCCCTCCAGGTCGCGGTCGGCGCCGAGCCGCGTGTCGGGCAGGCTATACTGCGCGCCGACGTTCTCGCAGCCGCCCCCCTTGAGCATCAGGTCCACCTTCAGGTAATCCTCTTCCCACTCTTCGAAGTGGAAGTAGGGGAAATCCTCGCCCAGGTTGTTGCCCGTGTTCTTGCCGCTGAGGGTCTCCACCGAATTGGGGCGCAGATACGAGCGCGCGGTCGCCTCGGCGACCGCCTCCCGGATCTGTTTCTTGAGCGCCAGGGTCGACCAGCCGGTCGGATAGTAGACGTAGAAGATGGGGGTGCCGGTATCCTGGCAGATGGGGGTGGAGGCGGCGCGCGACAGGCGCACGTTTTCGAGGATGACGCCCAGCGCGTTCTGCGCGGCCGAGCCCGCCTCTTCCTGTTCGTAGGCCCGGCGCAGCGCGGCCTCCACGTCCTCGGGCAGGTCGGTCGCGGCCCGGCGGATCAGCTCGATGAAATGGGGTACCAGATTTTCCATGCGGATCACTCCTCTCTCGCTTCACAGCATCTGGTCGGCCAGGATGATCGCTTCGGCCACCTGGGCGAGCTTGCGGTTGGTATCCTGGCTCTGTTTCTGGAGCCGGCGAAAGGCTTCCTCCTCGGTCAGGTTCAGCCGGCGCATCAGGATGCCCTTGGCGCGTTCGATCACCTTGCGCGCCTCCAGCGCCTCGCGCAGGTCGTTGACTTCGCGGCGCAACGCCTCGAACTGGCGGAAGCGGGTGAGCGCCAGGGTGATCGCCGGCAACAGATCCTCTTCGGCCACCGGCTTCATCAGGTAGGCCGAGATGTTGGCCTGGGCGGCGCGCTCGACCAGCTCGGTCTCGTTATAGGCAGTCAACAGGATGATGGGAATGGGCCGATGGCGGGTGATCTCCTGCGCGGCTTCGATGCCGTCCATCACCGGCATCTTGATGTCGAGGATCGCCAGGTCGGGCCGCGTGGCCAGGGCCAGCGCCACAGCTTCCCGGCCGTTCGACGCCTCGGCCACCACCTGATGGCCGAGCGCGGCAAGCTGCTGTCGGAGGCTGAGCAGGCGGATGCTTTCGTCGTCGGCGATCAGGATGCGCAGGGCTTCCATGGTCATTTGTAAAAGGTGAGGGTGGCGCGGGTGCCGCCGGTTCCGGCGCGTTCCAGCCGCAACGTGCCCGCCAGATCCTTCTCCACCAGCGTCCGGACGATCTGCAGGCCCAGGTTGCCGTTGCGGTCCAGGTCGAAGTCCTCCGGCAGGCCGCGGCCATCATCGGTCACGGTGACGGTGATGCGCGGGCCGTCTTGTTCCAGGCGAATCTCCAGGCGGCCCTGGCCATCCGGGAAGGCGTGCTCCAGCGCGTTGGAGATCAGCTCGTTCATCACCAGCGCCAGCGCGGTGGCCTGCTTGGAGGGCAGATAGATCGGCGGCCCGGCGATGTCGGCTTCGACGCAACAGTTCGGCCGCGTGAGCTGATGCAGCGAGATGTCGCACACCTGCCGCGCCAGCTCGGTGATGTCGGTGAGCCGCAGGTGCTCCAGCGAGAGGAGCTGATGGACGGCCGCAATGCTCTTGATGCGGCCGATGGAATCGCGCAGGCTGTGGCGCACTTCGGGGCTGGTGGCGGCCGCCAGCTCCAGGCTCAGCAGATCGGCAACCGTCTGGAGGTTGTTCTTGATCCGATGGTGCATCTCCTGGAGGAGCGCCTGGAGCCCTTCGGCGCGACGGGCTTCTTCGCGCAGGCGCATGTTTTCGATGATGGCGCCGATCTGGGCGGCCAGCGAGCGCAACAGGGCGATCTCGCCCGCGTTGAAGGCCGCGCTGCGCTGCGCCGCCACGTACATCACCCCGAGGGCGCGCTCTTTCGCCAGCAAGGGCACGACGGCGCAGGCGTGATTGTTCAGCCGGCGACAGTTCTCCCGCACGACGCGCGCATCTTGCGCCGGCGGCACCGCTTGCAGCGCAGTGCCTTCCTGCAGCGCCATGCCGCACAGACACTCGCCGGCCGCGATGGCGGTTTCGGTCGGATCGGCCAGCCGGGCGTCGCCCTGGGTCGCCGCCAGATCGAGCTGGCCGGTCTGGGGATTCAACAGATAGATCTTGCCGGCGTCGAGCTGCAACACCTCCAGAGCGCGCGCCAGCGCCTGACCGAGCGCTTCCTGCTCGGTCAGGGCCTGGTGCATGGCGATAGACACGGCGTGGAGCGCGGTCAGCTCCTGGATGCGCCGGTTCTGTTGCCAGGCGATGATTCGTTCGTGAGGAGCCAGGCTCCCCACCGGATCGGGCGTGATCATGACGCCCTCGCACGTCGAGCGCTCTGCTCTGAGAATCGCTGGCGTGTAGGGCAAGATGCCATCTTGCCCTACGTTATCATCAGGACTTCGGCTGCTCCGGCGTGGTCGTCTCTTTCGGCTTCTCGGACGTCGGCTCCTTGGAAGCCTCGCGGAACTCGCGGATGCTTCGACCGATGGCGCCGCCGATCTCGGGCAGGCGACCGACGCCGAAGATGATGAGGACGATCACCAGGATGATGATCAGCTCTGTCGGGCCAATGTTCGGCATGGTTCAACTCCTGTTTGTGGTTTGTTTGCGGGCGCGGCGCGCCCGAAACTGGATGTCAAGCGCAGCGACGTCCAGGCTGCGCTCGATCAGCCGACGGACGAACGGCGATGCGGCCGGCGGCGCGGCGCGCAGTTGCTCGGCAGCCGTTGCGGCCAGTTGCGCCTCCGTTTCGCGGCGGGCATAGTGCAACCATTCCGCCATCGCGATCAGGCGCCGGCGATAGGCCGTTGCCTCGCGCGGGCCGAAGGCCGTTGCGGCCAGATCGTTCACGGCCGCGGCGCGCGCCTCCGGGGTCCACGGTAGCCGTCTGAGCAGGTTGCGCGCGGCTTCATACACCGCTTCGGCCGACCAAACCCAATCGGCGAAGGCCTCGTGATCCAGCAGGGCGCCGGTGTCGTCGCCCCCTCGCTCCGGATCGGCCTGGATGGCCGGCCCGTCCAACGCCTCTGCGGACAGCGGGCCGTATTGCCAGATCAGCTCGCTGAAAAGCCGATACGCCAGAGGCGGCGGCTGTCCGGCGAGCCAGTTTTGTTCCAGCGCCTGCTGAACGGCTCGTCGGCCCGCATCGAACGGCACGCCGAGCAGCATCAACGGCCGCACCCCGGCCGGTTGCGGCATTGCCAGCACCTCTCCCACGGGCACGGCCGGCGGAATGTCGTCGGCCGGAAGCATGTCGGTGCCTATTGCGGCGACGATCCCTGCCGCCTCCGCGGTAACGATCGCCATGGCCGTCGGCCGCTCGGCGTCGGCGCGGGCGGCGATGAACCAGATTATCTGGGCGCCGGCCTCGTCTACGGGCGAGAGGAGCGTCTGCCAGGCCGCAAGCGGAAGCGAAGGCTCGGCCTGGATGCCGCTCATGCGCACCTTGCGCAGGCTGCGTTCGGCCGCGGGCCGGCGCTCGGCCGGCAGGGTGGCCGCCAGGCTGATCAGCGCGCGCAACGCCTCGGGCATGCGCGTCCGCCCCAGTTGCTCGAGCGCCTGTTGGGCCAGGCGGGCGTCCTTTCCCTGGGCGAACATCCGCAGCAGGGTGACCAGATGCGGGTTCGGCATCAGATCGGGCACCGCCCGCATGAGGAGCTCGGGCGTATCGGCCGGTTGCTGCGCGAGCTGGGTCAAATAATCGAGGATGACCGTCGGGTTGCGCTCCATGGCCAGAATCAGCTCGCGCAGCGATTGGCGGGCCACATCGTTCGGATCGCGCAGTGCGGCGAGCAAACTCTCTTCGATCGGCTCGTTGAGATACCGGTCGAGCAATGTGAGCGCGGTGACGCGCGCCTGATCGCGGCGCTCGCGCGCCCTCATCACCCCTTTGAGCGCCGGCACCACCAGGTCGCGATCCATCTGCTGGGCGAGCAGCCCCAGCCCGCCCCGCACGTGCGGGTCTTCGGTGTCGAGCCGGGCCAGAAAGACGGGCAGGATCGCATCGCCGCGGCCGGCCAGCTCTTGCGCCAGACGCACGCGCTCGGCCGGCTCGGTCGCCTGGGCCAGCGCATCGAAGGCCGCCTCGAGCGCCCGGCGCTCCATCAACCCCGTGAGAATCTTCCCTGCTTCGGTCACAGCGAGATTATAACACACCTCCCTGCAAGTGGGAAGTTGGAGCCCGACGGCCACATGTGGTACACTTATCCGCACAAGCGTTTCTCTCGCTTGACCGGCGCGCTTTACCGCTTTACCGTTTTACCAATTTACCAATTTACCAATTTACCGATTCATCCATCCGGAGCACCCATGGCCGCGCAGGCACTCTATCGCAAATGGCGCTCGCAGGTCTTCGAAGAAGTGGTGGGGCAGGAGCACGTGGCATTGACCCTGCGCAACGCGCTGCGCGAGGGCCGGCTTTCGCACGCCTATCTGTTTGCCGGGCCGCGCGGCACCGGCAAGACCAGCACCGCGCGCATCCTGGCCAAAGCGATCAACTGCCTGGCCGAGGATCCGGCGGCCCGTCCGTGCAATGCCTGTGCCATCTGCGTGGCGATCAACGAAGGGCGCCAGCTCGACCTGATCGAAATAGATGCCGCGTCGAATCGCGGCATTGACGAGATCCGCGACCTGCGGGAGAAGATCGGCTTTCGGCCCAACGAAGCGCGCTACAAGGTCTATATCATAGACGAGGTCCACATGTTGACCAAGGAGGCCTTCAACGCGCTGCTGAAGACGCTGGAAGAGCCGCCGGCCCATGCGGTCTTCGTCCTGGCCACGACCGAGCCCGATCGCGTCCCCGAGACGGTGCGCTCTCGCTGCCAGCGCTTCGACTTCCGCCGCATCCCGACGGCCGAGATCGTGGGCCGGCTGACCGACATCTTGCAGAGCGAAGGGAGGCGGGCCGAGCCGGAGGCGCTGGTGGCCATCGCCCGCCGCGCCACCGGCAGCATGCGCGATGCCATCAGCCTGCTCGACCAGTTGCTCTCTTATGGCGACCAGGTCTTGACCCTCCAGCGCGTCGAGAGCGTCCTGGGGCTGATCAACGCCCAGACCATCGGCGAGCTGGTGGACTGCATCGGCCGCAACGACCCGGCGGCCGGCCTGGCGCTCCTCAACCGGCTCGTCGCGGAAGGGGTGGAGCTGGGGCAACTGGTGGATCAGATCGTGGCATACCTGCGCGCGGTGCTTTTCGTGCGCATGGCGCGCTTGCCCGATCAGCTCGACCTGCCCCAGGACGTGGCCCAGATGGTCGCGCGCCAGGCCGAGGGATGGAGCCCGGCCGGCCTGTTGCAGGCGATCCGGGAGTTTGCCGATGCCCGGGCCGCGCTGCGCGATCAGGTGCCGGGGGTGCCGCAGCTTCCGCTCGAACTGGCGTTCCTGCGCTCGGTGGCCGCGGCCCATCCGATGCCGTTGCCGGCGCCGGCGGCCGTTTCGACCGCGGCCGCGCCATCTGCCGCGCCATCTGCCGCGCCGGCCGGCCGGCCTTCGGCGCCATCGGCGCCGGCCGCGAAAGCTCTTTCGCCCGCGGCGCCGCCGGCCGCCAGGGTGCCCGCGGCCGCGATGGCTCCGGCCGGGCCGGCCTTGCCCGACGAGCGGCCGGCCGAAGCGGCTTCGTCGGCGGCCCCGGCCCGTTCCGATGCGGAATTGCGCCAGGCGATCCGCGCGCAATGGGATCGCTTCCTGGCGGCCGCCGGGAAGCAGTGCGGCATGAAGGTGCAGGCGGCCTTGCGCTCGGTCAAAGAGATAGACGTGGTGAACTCGGCGCTCATCCTGCGCTTCGCCCATGCGTTTTCCCGCGACCTGGTGAACCAGAACGAGCATCGCTCCGCGGTCGAGGCGTTATGGGAAGAGCTGCTGAAGACGCGCGTTGCGGTGCGGTGCGCACTCGTCGGCGAGCCGGTGCAGGCGGCAGCGGCGCCGGCGCCGACGCATGCCCGGGCCGACGACGATGAAGCATTTCTGGCGGGCGCGCGCGATCTGGGCGCGGTCGTCAAAAAACTCGATTGAATTCTCAGACAAGGAGTGTGGCATGGCAAAGATCAAACCCCGACCGATGTACGGCACCCCGCGGCCGGCCGGCGGTGGCGGGGGCGGCAACATGATGGCCCAATTGCAACGGCTGCAGGAAGAGATGGCCCGGGCGCAGGAGCAATTGGCCAACGAGACGGTCGAGGTATCGGCCGGGGGCGGCATGGTCAAGGCCGTCATGACGGGCCAGCAGAAGCTGGTTTCGATCACCATTGCGCCCGAGGCGGTGGACCCCGACGACGTGGAGATGTTGCAAGACATGATCGTGGCGGCCGTCAACGAAGCCCTCGAACGCTCGCAGGCCCTGGCCGCCGAACGCATGGGCGCGTTGACCGGCGGCTTGAACCTGCCCGGCCTGACGTGAAAGGCAGCGGGAAGCCATGCAGAACCTGGCCAAGCCGGTCGCCGATCTGATCGCGGCCTTTTCGCGGTTGCCCGGCATCGGGCCGAAGACCGCCTCGCGGCTGACGTTCTACCTGCTGCGCGAGCGGGAAGGGCTGGCGCTGGCGCTGGCGGATGCGCTGCGCGCGTTGCACCAGGGCACGGTAGAGTGCGAGCGCTGCTTCAACATCGCGGAGACCAGCCCGTGCCCCATCTGCGCCGATCCCGGCCGCGATCAGCGGACGATCTGCGTGGTGGAAGAGCCGCTGGACGTGCTGGCCATCGAACGCACGGGTGCGTATCGGGGAGTGTACCATGTCTTGCACGGCGCGCTCTCGCCCATTGACGGGGTCTATCCCGAGAAGCTGCGCATCGCGGAGCTGCTCGAACGGGTACGCACCGTGCGGCCGCGCGAGGTGATCCTGGCGACCAATCCGACGCTGGAGGGCGAGAACACGGCGGCCTACATCCACCAGCAGCTCGCCCTGAGCGAGGTGACGGTGACCCGACTGGCGCGCGGCCTGCCGGTAGGGGGCGATCTGGAGTACACGGACGAGGTGACGCTGGCGCGAGCTTTGGAAGGCCGGCGGGCGATGTGAGCCCCGTGAAAAGCGCGGGGCTCAAATTTGACAGGGCGAGCCGGCTGTGGTAAATTCCACCCTCGTTGCGCCACGGACAGCCGGCCGCTCTTCGAGCGGGTGTGCGGCGCAGGCACCTGAAC
>Ga0209162_1000773_pt1:12500-33697 | contig 33697 bp, 24 predicted proteins | sample YNPNPMetaG_FD_187121 | JGI IMG/M metagenome (GOLD analysis project Ga0209162, IMG submission 187121) | Anoxygenic and chlorotrophic microbial mat microbial communities from Yellowstone National Park, USA - YNP NP MetaG (SPAdes) (version 2) ...
CCGTAACCACGCCGAACAAATGGCTTATCGGGTGCGTAGCGTGGCGCATCTGCGGGAACGAATCGTACCTTTCTTTGAACAGCATCCTCTGAAGACCAAGAAGCATCTCGATTTCCTCAAGTTCAGACGTATCTTGCTCCTGATGGAGCGAGAAGCGCATCTGACCCCAGAGGGCATCGAGCAGATCCGTACCATTGCCTCTCAGATGAATACAGGACGAGAAAGATAAAGTCCGGCTCCTCTGGAAACAGAGCGAGAACTACCGAGCGAAATTCCTTGTCGGGTAAGTTCCGACCCGCACGAATGGCGTAACGAGTGGGGCGCTGTCTCGACGAAGGACCCGGTGAAATTGAAATAGGCGTGAAGATGCGTCTTACCCGCAGCAGGACAAAAAGACCCCGTGGAGCTTTACTGCAGCCTGGCATTGTGTTAGGGCTGAGTCTGTGTAGGATAGCTGGGAGACTGGGAAGCTGGGGCGCTAGCCTCGGTGGAGTCGCCGTTGGAATACCAGCCTGATTTAGCTTTGACCCTAACCTGCGACCGTAATCCGGCGTGGGGACAGTACCAGGTGGGCAGTTTGACTGGGGCGGTCGCCTCCTAAAAGGTAACGGAGGCGCCCAAAGGTTCCCTCAGGATGAATGGAAACCATCCGTAGAGTGCAAAGGCATAAGGGAGCTTGACTGCAAGACCTACAAGTCGCGCAGAGACGAAAGTCGGGCTTAGTGATCCTACGGCTCCGAGTGGAAGGGCCGTGGCTTAACGGACAAAAGCTACCCCGGGGATAACAGGCTGGTGGCGCCCAAGAGTTCACATCGACGGCGCCGCTCGGCACCTCGATGTCGGCTCGTCGCATCCTGGGGGGGAAGTACCTCCCAAGGGTTGGGCTGTTCGCCCATTAAAGCGGTACGCGAGCTGGGTTCAGACCGTCGTGAGACAGGTCGGTCTCTATCCGCTGTGGGCGTAGGGGATTTGAGGGGAGCTGCTCCTAGTACGAGAGGACCGGAGTGGACCAACCGCTGGTGTGCCAGTTGTCCCGCCAGGGGCATCGCTGGGTAGCTAAGTTGGGCAGAGATAACCGCTGAAAGCATCTAAGTGGGAAACTCGCCCCAAGATGAGATCCCCCACTGGATTAACCAGGTAAGTGCGCTGGAAGACTACCAGCTTGATAGGCGGCAGGTGTACGCACAGCAATGTGTTCAGCCGAGCCGTACTAATGCACGAGGGCTTAATTCACGCGAGATTGTAATACTTGATGCTGGAAGCTCGAAACTGGAGGCTCGAAGCTGCCGGACGAATGTCCGAGCTCCCAGTGACCAGCTTCCAGGAACAAGCTTCCAGTCTCAGTAGATCACAATTTCGATGCTCCAAGCCGGTCTGTGACCGGCGGTCGGGGGTCACAGACCCCCTCTGAGCCTGAATCTGTGATCTACTGAGTCTATTCCGCTCAGTTGTCAGGGTGTCACCCAAGCTCTGGTGATTTGACTTTGTGAAAAAAGCTCTGTTGGTGACGTTAGCGGCGGGGGTACACCCGGTCCCATCCCGAACCCGGAAGTTAAGCCCGCCAGCGCCGATGGTAGTTGGGGCGCAAGCCTCTGCGAGAGTAGGTCATTGCCAACGGAGCTTTTTTTGTTGGCCTTTTTCAGCCGCGATGCCTGCAGGTAGACATCGCGGCTTTGGCTTTTAAGCTCCAATCGTGCTATAGTGAAAGGGACGAAGGCGGCCAGCGGGCCGCATTCATCTTATGGCCATGAGGTCCTTATGCGTTTGACAGCCGTGATCCTGGCCGCCGGCCAGGGTACCCGCATGAAATCCGCGTTGCCGAAAGTCCTCCACCCGTTGGCCGGCCGGCCCCTGGTGGAGTATGCCGTCGAGACGGCCACCGCCGTGACCGGCTCGCCTCCGGTGCTCGTGGTGGGCCACGGCAGCGAGCTGGTGCGCCAGACCCTGGGCGATCGAGCGCGCTACGTGCTCCAGGCGCAACAGCTCGGCACGGCCCACGCGGTGTTGCAGGCCCGCGATCTGCTGCTGGGCCAGGCCGACGCCGTGTTGGTCTCCTACGCGGACATGCCCCTCTTGACCGAGGCCACCTTGCGCCGCATCGTCGCCGGCTACGCCGAAAGCGGGGCCATCATGAGCTTCCTGACGGTGATCGCCCGCGATCCGCGCGGGTTCGGCCGTGTGGTGCGCGACGCGGCCGGCCAACCCGTGGGGGTCGTCGAAGAGGCCAGTTGCACCCCCGAACAGCTCCAGATCCGCGAGCTGAATGCCGGCGTGTATTGCTTCGATGCCGCGTGGCTCTGGGAGAACCTGCCCAGGATCCCGCTCAGCCCCAAAGGAGAATACTACCTGACCGATACGGTCGCGCTGGCGGTGCGCCAGGGCCGGAAAGTTGTAGCGGTTCAGACGACCGACGAGCGCGAGCTGATCGGCATCAACAACCGCGTGCACCTGGCGGAGGCCGAACAGGTGTTGCGCGAGCGCATCAACCGCCGCTGGATGGAGGCCGGCGTGACCATGCTCGATCCCACCGCGACCTACATCGAGCCGACCGTCGAGATCGGCCGCGATACGGTGCTGTTGCCCGGCGTTTGCCTCCAGGGCCACACCCGCATCGGCGCCGGCTGCCGGATCGGCCCGCATGCGGTGATCGCCGACAGCCGGATCGGCGACAACTGCCGCGTGACGATGGCGGTGATCGAAGGGGCCGAGGTGCCCGATGCCGCGCAGGTGGGGCCGTTCGAGCATCTGAGCGGGAGCCGCGGCCGCCGGCCGTCTGGAAGCGAGGAATAAGGAAGGATGGATCCCTATAGTTGGGCATGGGCCGGGTTGCTGGCGCTTGGCATGGGCATTGCGGGCCTGGTTGCCGCGGCCGAGGTCGGCCTGGCGACGGCGCAGCGGGGCCTGGCGCGCGAGCGGCCCGAAGCGGGCAGCGGAAACGCGGCCGTTGCCGAGGCGCTGCGGGCCACGCCGGAACGCCTGTTGGCCACGTTTCTGGTGGCCCGCATGCTCGCTTCGGCGATGGTGTTTGCAGACGCGATCTTGCTGGCATTGCGCTACGATCCGGCGCGCGGCGCGGCCTGGGCCGCGGCCGGCGCGGCAGCGATCTTATTGCTGGTGCAGATCCTGGCGCGCGCCTGGGCGCTCGGCCGACCGCCCGGCGCGCTCCTGCGACTGGCCCCCCTTGTGCGCCTGCTGATGCTTGCCTTGCGGCCCATCACGGCCGTGCTGGAGAGCATCGGCCGGGCCGTGACCCCGCCGAGCGCCACGGCCGAGAGCCTCTTCCTCACCGAAGAAGGCTTGCGCTTCCTGATCCACGCCTCTGAACAGGGAACTGCGATCGAAGAAGACGAGAAGGAGCTGATCGCTTCGATCTTCGCCTTCAGCGACAAGCTGGTGCGCGAGGTGATGGTGCCGCGCATTGACGTGGCGGCCGTGCCGGTGGATGCGCCGATGTTAGAGGCCCTGGATGTGATCCTCAAGAACGGCCATTCCCGCATCCCCGTCTATAAAGGTTCGATTGACAATATCATCGGCATTCTGTACGCCAAGGACCTGTTGCGTTATCTGCGCGATGGCCGCACCGACGTGCCGCTCGACCGCATCTTGCGCAATGCCTACTTCATCCCGGAATCGAAGAAGGTGGACGAGCTGTTGCAGGAGTTGCAACAGCGCCATGTGCACATGGCGGTGGTGGTGGATGAATACGGCGGCACGGCCGGCATTGTGACGATCGAGGACTTGCTCGAGGAGATCGTCGGCGAGATCCAGGACGAATACGATGCCGAGCAGCCGACCGTCGAGGCGGTGCGCGAGGGCGAGTATCTGTTCGATGCGCGGGCGCCGCTGGATGAAGTGTATGAGTACTTGAGCATCGAGCTGCCGGAGGAAGGGGGCGACACCCTCGGCGGCTTCATTTACAGCCAGTTGGGTCGGGTGCCGGCCGTGGGCGATCGCGTGGAGTTCGGCGATGTGGTCTTCGAGGTGCTGTCGGTGGCCGGCCGGCGCATCAAGCAGGTGCGGGCGACGCGGCGGCCGGCCGAGCCGGCCTTCGCAAGCGAAGGTGAAGCGACGGATGAGCAACACAGCGAACGGCCGGAGGGGCGGCCCGGCGAAGCCGCCGGCCGATCAGAGGGACAGCCGGGCCTTGCGCGCGCCTGAGCTGGCCGCGCTGATGGCCGCGGCCATGGCCGCCCGGCAACATGCCTATGCGCCCTATTCGCGCTTTCGCGTGGGCGCGGCGCTCCTGGCCGGCGATGGGACGATCTATGCCGGTTGCAATGTGGAGAACGCGTCCTATGGCCTGACGGTGTGCGCGGAGCGCAATGCGGTGGCGCACGCCGTGGCAAGCGGCGCGCGCGATTTCGTGGCCATCCTGGTGGCGACGGAAAACGGCGTGACGCCGTGCGGCGCCTGCCGACAGGTGCTCGCCGAATTCAATCCGCAGATGACGGTCGTCCTGGTGGACGAGGCCGGCCATCAGCGCACGTACTCCCTGGCCGAGCTTTTGCCGGCCGCGTTCGCGGCGGACCAGTTGCCGGGATAGGGCGATGGCGATGGATTCGGAAGCGGAGCGCCGTCAACGGCTCTATCGCGTTTCGGCGATTGTGCTGAAGCGCCGCGATCAGGGCGAGGCGGATCGCCTGTTGACGGTGTTGACGCGCGATCGGGGCAAGCTGACCTTGTTGGCGAAGGGGGTGCGCCGGCCGGCCAGCCGCAAGGCCGGCCACATCGAGCCGTTCACGCTGGTGGATCTGTTGGTGGCGAAGGGCCGCACCTGGCATCTGGTGACGCAGGCCGAAACGGTGGAGGCGCATCGGCCGCTGCGCGAGGACCTCTGGCGCAGCGCCTGGGCGTACTACGTGGCCGAGCTGACGGATGCATTCACCCAGGAGGAGGATCCGCACGAGCTGCTCTTCGATCTCGTGGCCGAGACGCTGGCGCGCCTCGATCGCGCGGAGGACCCGGCCCTCTGCGTGCGCTATTTCGAGTTGCATCTCTTGGGCCTGGTCGGCTATCAGCCGCAACTGTTCCGGTGCGTGGAGTGCAACGCGTTGCTCCGGCCCGAGGTGAATTTCCTCAGCATCGAGCGCGGCGGCGCGCTTTGCCCCAGGCACGGCGCGCATCTGGCCGACACCATCGCCCTGTCGGTCAATCTCCTCAAGGTCTTGCGCTATCTGCAGACGCGCGACTGGGCGCAGGTGGCCCAGCTCCGGCTCAGCCCACAGATCAGCGGCCAGCTCGAAGCAGTGCTGGCGCGCTATATCGTCTATCACCTGGAGCGCACGCTGCGCTCCGCGGCGTTTCTGGAGCGCCTGCGCCGCGCGCTAAGCTGAAAATGGCCGTCACGTGCCATCATTTTCATCACGCGTTGTGCGCCGACCGGCGCATGAATCGAGCCAATCGGCGAAAAGCTCGCCAATCTACCAATCTACCGATCTACCGACCATGCAAATTCGCGAATATCAACAATGGCTGGAAGCCTGGGATCGGGCGCGCGGATGGGACCGCGTGGCCGTGGCGCATACGCTGATCCATGCGCTGGAAGAACTGGGCGAGGTGGCCCGCCTTGTGTTACAATGGGAAGGATACAAGGAGGCGGCCAGCTCCGCGCAGTTGCGCGCCGACCTGGAGGAAGAGCTCTCCGATGTATTCGTCTTCCTCTTCAAGCTGGCCTATCAGACCGGCATTGACGTGGAGGCCGCGCTGGCGCGCGGACAGGCCAAGGCGGATGGCCGGCACGCCGACCTGGCGAAGGCCAACGCCGAGCTGGCGCGCTATCACGAGCGACAGGCCGAGATATTGGTACAGATGACAAACGAGGGATAATTGTGCTCATGGCTTCTCGATCCTTATCTTTTCAAGATGTGATCATGCGGCTCCAGGCGTACTGGGCCGAACACGGCTGTCTGATCTGGCAGCCGTACAGCGAGAAGGTCGGCGCGGGGACGGGCAACCCGGCCACCGTGTTGCGCGTGTTGGGCCCCGAGCCGTGGAACGTGGCCTATGTGGAGCCGAGCTATCGGCCCGACGATGGCCGCTATGCCGAGAATCCCAACCGGATGCAGATGCATACGCAGTTTCAGGTCATTCTGAAGCCGGCCCCCCCCGATGCCCAGGAGCTCTACCTGCGCAGCCTGGAGGCCATCGGCATCGACCGGAAGCAGCACGACATCCGCTTCGTCGAGGACAACTGGGAGTCGCCCGCGCTCGGCGCCTGGGGCCTGGGCTGGGAGGTGTGGCTCGACGGGCTGGAGATCACCCAGTACACCTATTTCCAGCAGGCCGGCGGCTTCCCCCTGGAGCCGGTGCCCATCGAGTACACCTACGGCCTGGAACGCATCGTGATGTATTTGCAGGGCGTGCAAGAGGTCTGGCAGATCAACTGGGACGGCAGCCGGACCTACGGTGATATCCTGAAGAGCGCCGAGATCGAGCATTGCAAATACGATTTCGAGGTGGCGGATGTGGCCCGGCTCAAGCAGATGTACGATCTGTTCGAGGCCGAGGCGAAGAGCTGTCTGGCGCACAAGCTGGTGATCCCGGCCCACGATTACGTGTTGCGCTGCTCGCATACCTTCAACCTGCTGGACGCGCGCGGCGCGATCGGCGTGACCGAGCGCGCTGCGTTCTTCGCCCGCATGCGCGACCTGGCGCGGCAGGTGTCGGTGGCCTATGTGGAGCAGCGGGAACGCGCCGGCTATCCGTGGCTGGCGGCCGAGAGGGCGCCTCTCGCCGAAACGGCCACCGCGTCGGCCGGCCGACACGGCGCCGTGTCGGCCGCTCACCCCGCCACCTATCTGCTCGAGATCGGCACGGAAGAGCTGCCGGCGGCCGACGTTCAGACGGCCATCGAGCAACTGAAGGCCGCGGCGCCGAAGCTGTTGGCCGAGCTGCGCTTGGCGCACGAGGCGGTCTACGTCACCGGCACCCCGCGGCGGCTGGTGGTGATGGTGCACGGCCTGGCCCCGCAGCAGGCGGATGAGGAGACGCTGGTCAAGGGGCCGCCGGCCGAGCGCGCCTTCAACGCCGACGGCTCGCCGACCCAGGCCGCGATCGGCTTTGCGCGCAAGTACGGCGTGCCCGTGGAAGCGCTCGAGGTGCGCGAAGAGGGGGCGCGGTCGGGAGAGCGGTCCCAGCCGAAATATGTGTACGCGGTGGTGCGGAAGCCCGGCCGGCCGACGGCCGAGGTGTTGCCCGAGGCGTTGCCCGGCCTGATCGCCGGCCTCAAGTTCGGCAAGACGATGCGCTGGCCGACGGCGTCTCGCGCCGCGGGAGACACGGCCATCGTCGCTTTTCCCCGGCCGATCCGCTGGCTGGTTTCCCTCTACGGCGATGCGGTGGTTCCGTTCCGGTATGCCGGGCTCGTGGCCGGCCGCACCACCCGCGGCCCGCGCGCCGCGGGCTCGCCCGAGCTGGAGGTGGCCCACGCCGACGCCTATCTGCCGCTGATGGCAGAGCACCAGGTGATGGTGGATCGCGCGGCCCGCCGCGCGGCCATCGCCGACCAGGTGGCCGCGCTGGCGGCCGAAGTGGGCGGCGTCGTCCCCGATGATCCCGGGCTCCTCGACGAGGTGACCGATCTGGTGGAGCAGCCCACCGCCCTGCGCGGCCGCTTCGCCGAGGAATACCTGCACCTGCCCAAAGAGGTGCTCATCACGGTGATGAAGAAACATCAGCGTTATTTTCCGGTCGTTGGTAGATTGGTAGATTGGGAAGGGGGTAGATTGGTAGAGGGGGAAGCAGGTAGATCCAGAAACCAATCTACTCATTTACCAACTCACCAATCTACCAACTCATCAACCCATCTGCTTCCCTATTTCATCACCGTCCGCAACGGCCCGGCCGAGTTCGGCGATGTGGTGATCGCGGGCAACGAGGGGGTGCTTCGGGCGCGCTATGCCGACGCCGCCTATTTCTTCCGGGCCGACACCGCGCGGCCGCTGGAGAGCTTCACCCCGCGGCTGAGCACCCTCACCTTCCAGGAGAAGCTCGGCTCGATGCTGGACAAGGTGCACCGGCTGGAAGCGGTCGTGCCGGCCCTGGCCGATCAGCTCGGCCTGGACGCGGCCGGGCGGGCGGTGGCGCAACGGGCCGCGGCGCTCTGCAAGAGCGACCTGGTGACGCAGATGGTGATCGAGCTGACGTCGCTCCAGGGCATCATGGGCCGCGAATATGCCCGCCTCTCCGGCGAACCGGAGGCCGTGGCGAATGCCATCTTCGAGCACTACCTGCCGCGCTTCCAGGGCGACGCGTTGCCGACCTCGCGGCCGGGGCTGCTCCTGGGGATCGCCAACCGGCTCGATTCGCTGGTGGGCCTGTTTGCCGTCGGCCTGGCGCCCACTTCGACGGCCGATCCGTTCGGCCTGCGCCGCGAGGCGTTGGGCCTGGTGGCCGCGCTGGTCGGTTGCGCGCAGCCGTTCGACCTGCGGCCGGCCCTCAAGGTGGTCGCCGATCAGATGCCCGTGCCCGTGGGCGACGCTGTCCTGGCCGACGTTCTGGCCTTCATCCGCGACCGGCTCTACGTCTGGCTGCGGAGCGAAGCGGAATCTCGCGGCGCGGGACGCGAGCCGGGCCTGCCGCACGATGTGGTGGCCGCGGTGCTCGCCGAGCAGGCGCACGACCCGTATCGGGCGGCCATCACCGCGCGCGAGCTGGCCGCGCTGGTCCAATCGGCCGGGTGGGCCGAGGTGCTCATCGCCTATGCGCGCTGCAAGCGCATCGTCCGGCCGATCGCCGAGGTCTATCCGCTGGCGCCGGAGCGCTACACCGAGCCGGCCACGCGGGCCTTATATGAAGCCTGGCTGGCGGCCGACCGGCAATGGCAGGCCGACCGTTCTGTGGCCAACCTGGGGCGCATCCTGGGCGAGCTGCGCGACCCCATCAATCGCTTCTTCACCGATGTGCTGGTGATGGCCGACGATCCGGCCGTGCGACAGGCGCGGCTGGCGCTGGTGCAGCGCATCGCGGCCATCCCGGACGGGATCGCGGATTTGAGCCAGTTGCAGGGGTTCTGATGATTCCCCTTAAGCTTCGCCTGCGTAACTTTATGTGTTATCGCGAGGAGCAGAGCCTCGATTTTGCGGGCATCCACCTGGCATGCCTGACGGGCGACAACGGCCACGGCAAGTCCACGTTGCTCGATGCCATCACCTGGGCGCTGTGGGGCAAGGCGCGCGCCCGCCGCGACGATGAGCTGATCACCCTCGGCGAGAGCGAGATGTGGGTGGAGTTCGAGTTCGGCCTGGGGGGACAGCGCTATCGCGTCTGGCGACAGCGCAGCAAGCGGGGCCGCGGCCAGAGCGATCTGCATTTCTACATCTGGAACGGATCGCCGGCCGCCACCCGCGGCGATCAGGAACAGAGGAGCGATGGCGACTGGCAACTGCTCGACGAGGGCGGCCTGCTCGAGCGCCAGGCGCTGATCACCCGTACTTTGCGGCTCGACTACGAGACCTTCGTCAACTCGGCTTTCCTGCTGCAAGGCCGCGCCGATTCCTTCACCGTCAAGACGCCGGCCGAGCGCAAGCAGATCCTGGCCGAGATCCTCGGCCTGGGCCGTTACGACCTGTACGAACAGCGGGCGAAGGAAGAAGCGCAGGCGCGGCGCGAGCGCGTGGGCGTGATCGAAGGGGAGGTCGCGGCCATCGAGCGCGAGCTGGCCCGCCGCGACGAGTACGTCCGCCAGCTCAGCGCGGCGCGCGCGGCCGCGTTGGCCGCCACCGAAAAGCTGCGCCAGGCCGAAGCCGAACAGGCGCGCTGGCGGCTTCAGGTCGAAGGGTTGCGCGGCCAGGCCGATCAACTGGCTGCTCTGCGTCGTCGGCTGGAGCGCGGGGAGGAAGAGCGTCGGGCCCTGGAGAAGCAGCTCGCGGCCGCGCAGGGCCGGCTCGCGCAGATCGAGGCGCTGCTGGCGCAACGGGGCGAGATCGAGGCCGGCTGGGCCGCGCTGCAACAGGCCCGCGCCGACGAGGCGGCCTGGAACGACCGGCTCTTGCGCCACACGCAATTGCAGGAGGAGATCCAGCGCGTGCGGTCGGCGATCCGCGAGGCCCAACTGGCGCTCGAGGCCGAACGGCGGCGCCTGGCCGACCGCCACGCGGAGCTGGACCGCAAGGTCGCCATCGGCCGCGAGCAGGAGATCATCGTCAACCAGGCGCGGGTGGCGCTGCGCGAGTTCGACGAGCTGCAGGCCCGCCGCGACGCCCTGGCCGCCGAATTGCGCCAGGTGGTGGAGGAGATGGCCAACCTGAAGGCCGAGAACGATCGCCTGAAGGCCGAGGGACAATCGGTCAAGGATAAGCTGGCGATGATCGCCGGGACGGAAGCCGCGGCCTGTCCGCTGTGCGGCCAGAGCCTGACGGCCGGGCATCGGGAGCGGCTGTGGGCCGAGCTCGATGCCCAGCGCGGCGCGCTGGCGGACAAATATCGCGCCAACCGCGATCGGCTGAACGAGCTGACCCGACGCCAGGGCGAGATCGAAGCCGAAGATGCCGACCTGGCCCGGCGCTTGCGCGGCCGGGACGCGCGCCAGCGCCAGCTCGCGCAGGCCGAGGCGGCCGTGGCCGAAGGGGAAGCGGCCGCGGCCGAACAGCAGCGCGTGGCCGAACAGATCGTCGGCCTGGCGGCCCGGCTGGCGGCCGAAGACTACGCCGCGGATGAGCGCGTTGCGCTGGCGCAGTTGCTCGCGCAGCAGGCCGAGATCGGCTACGATGCGGCCGCGCACGAGGCGGCGCGGCGCCAGGTGGAGCGACTGGCGCCCTTCGATGCCCGCTATCAGCGCCAGCTTCTTCCCGCGTTGGACGCCGAGGCCGAAGCCCGCGCGCGGGTGGCCGACCTGGCCGCGCAACTGGCCCATCGCGCGGCCGACCTGGCCGCCGATCGCGCCGAGGCCGAGCGGTTGGCGGCGGCCGTGGCCGAACTGCCCCAGCTTCAGGCCGCTCTGGCCCGCGCCGACGCGGACGTCGAGGCCGCGGCCGCGGCCGAACGCCGCGCCCGCCTGGCCGAAGGCGCGGCCATGCAACAGCTCGCCGCGCTCGACGCCCTGGCCGAGCGCCGACAGGTCCTGGCCGTCGAGCAGGAGCGGCTCAACACGGAGATCGGCATCTACAATCAGTTGCGCGAGGCGTTCGGCAAGAAGGGCCTTCAGGCGATGATCATCGAGAGCGCCATCCCGGAGGTGGAAGCGGAGGCCAATGTGCTGCTCGGCCGGATGACCGATGGCCGCATGAGCCTGCGGCTGGAGACCCAGCGCGAGAAGGTGACCGGTGGGGTGGTCGAGACGCTGGACATCATCATTGCGGACGAGCTGGGCCCGCGGCCGTACGAGATGTACTCGGGCGGCGAGAGCTTTCGCGCGAACCTGGCGCTGCGCATCGCCATCAGCAAGCTGCTGGCGCGCCGCGCCGGCGCCCAGCTTCAGACGCTGGTGATAGACGAGGGGTTCGGCTCGCAGGATGCCCGGGGCCGCGATCTGGTGGTGGATGCCATCAGCTCCATTCAAGATGATTTCGCCCGCATTCTCGTCGTCACCCATCTGGAGGAGCTGAAGGATCAGTTTCCGGCCCGTATTGACGTGGTGAAGACGCCGACCGGCTCGCGGGTGAGCATCAACTGAACGGAGGAGGGGGGATCGTCTGCGGTGACGCAGTTTCGCGCGCGCCTGTCGGCCGGGGCTTTTGCGGCCATCGGCCGGGAGATCTGGCTCTTGTGTCTGGCAACGGCCCTGCTCAACGCCGCATATCTGAGCATGATGGGCCTGCTCAAGGTGCTCTTCGTCTTGCGCCTGGGCTACGATGCGGGCTATGTGGGAAGCCTCTTTGCCGCGGGATCGCTCAGCTTTGCGCTGTGCACCCTGTTCGCGGGCGTGTTGGGCGGCCGCGTCGGCCCGCGCCGGGCGATGCTCGGCGGCGTCGGCTTCATCGTGGTGAGCATGGCCGTGTTGCCCCTCACCGAGTTCGTGCCGCTCGCGCTCCGGCCGCTCTGGCCGATCCTGGTGCAGGTGATCAGCTCGGCCGGCTGGTCGGTGTTCATGGTGAACCTGGTGCCGGCGCTGATGGCGTTCAGCGTGCCGGAGAACCGCAAGCACGTCTATAGCCTGAAGGAGGCCAGCGCGGGATCGGGCATGTTGCTGGGCGCCGTGATCGGCGGGTTGTTGCCGGGCCTGTTCGCCGGCCTGTGGGGGCTCGATCTGGCCGGTCCGGCGCCTTATCGTTATGGATTGATCGTGGCCGCGGCGATCGCGCTGGTGGGGTTGGCGCCTCTTTGGCGGCTGGCGCCGGTGCCCGAGGCGCCGCGGCCGACGACGACCGCGTTTTCATTGGCCCCTTTGCGGCCGTTGGCGCCGCTCTTCCTGGCCGCGTTGTTGAACCACGCGGCCGTGGCCAGTGTGCGGGCGTTCTATCAGGCGTACCTCGACCAGGTCTTTCTCCTCCCCGCCGCGCTGATCGGCCTGATCACGAGCATCGGCACGTTCCTGGCGGTGGTCGGATCGTTGAACGGGCCGCGGCTGGTGGCGCGGCGCGGCAACGGCTTCGGCATGATGTTCGCTTCGGTGGGCATCACCCTCAGCCTGCTGGTGATGAGCAGTTTCCCCGCGTGGCCGGCCGCCGGCCTGGGCGCGATCGGCGTCCTGGCGCTGACGGCCGTATGGACGCCCGCGTATCAGGTGTTGCAGATGGAGCTGTCCCATCCCGCGCATCGTTCGCTGGTGGCCGGCGCGGGCTGGCTCGGCATGAGCACCGGCTTTACGCTGATGAGCTTCGGCGGCGGCCAGATCGTGACTGCTGCGGGCTATCGGCCGGTGTTTTTGTGCGGCGCAGCGCTGTCGGGCCTGAGCGCGCTGTTGATGTGGCGTCTGTCGCGGCGGGGCCGCGTGGCCGCTTGAGCGCGGCCGCATTCACATGCAATGAACAGCGGAGGAACGCAATGACGTCAAGACTGGATGGCAAGAACGCATGGGTGACCGGTTCTTCGCGCGGCATCGGCCGGGTGATCGCCGATCACCTGGCGAGCCTGGGCGCGCGTGTGGCCGTGCACGGCACCAGCCCCACCTCGGCGCGGGCGCTCGGCGAGGCGGAATCCCTGCAGGCCGTGGCCGATGCCATCGCGCGGGCGCACGGCGTGGAGGTGATGGCGGTGCACGGCAACCTGGCGGACGAGGAAACCGTGGCGCGCAACGTGGCCGAGATCCGGGCGCGCTTCGGCCAGATAGATATCCTGGTGAACTGCGCCGGCGGCGACATCGGCGCGCAGGGGGTGACCGCGCCCAACGCGGGCAAGCCGGAGGGCAACGACGCGGTGCACATCTCGCTCCAGGACCTGCGCGCGGTGCTGGATCGCAACCTGATGACCTGCATCCTGGTATGCCGCGCGGTGGCGCCCGAGATGATGGCGCGGTGCGAAGGATGGATCGTCAACATCGGCAGCATCGCGGGGCTGGCGGGCGGCGCCTACTCGGCGATCTATCGCACGGCCAAGGCCGCGGTGCACGAGTACACGCGTTGTCTGGCCGATCTGTTGCGGCCGTACAACGTGCACGTGAACGCGGTGGCGCCCGGCGACACGCTGACGGCCCGCTTCGAGGCCAGTCGGCCGACCGATCCGCAGCTCAAGGTCGCCGAGGGCACCCTCGTTCGTTACGGCCGGCCCATCGAGGTCGCCCGCGCGGTGGCGTTCCTGGTGAGCGAAGACGCGTCCTACATCTCGGGCCAGGTGCTGCGCGTAGACGGCGGCACGCAGCTCTGGCCGGGTTGAGTGAGGTCGTCTCGTCCAGGAGGCGACCATGGACACGCGCGAAAAGCTTGATCTGTTGGGCCAGGCGGCTCGTTATGATGATTACACGGCCCTGGGCCCCGATGTCGTGGTCGAGGGCCGTGGCCTCTTCGCGGCTGCGGCCGACGCGGCGCCGGCCGGCCGCGATCTGTTCCCCTGCATCTCGCACGTCACCACGCCGTGGGGCGAGCGCAAGCCGATCCTGAAAGTCCTGCAAACCAGCGCGTGTCAGAACAACTGCTACTACTGCGCGTTTCGCGCCGGCCGCGATGTGCGTCGCGCGCACCTGACGCCGGATGAGCTGGCCCGCAGCTTTGACCTGATGTATCGCGCGGGCGTGGTGGAGGGCCTCTTCCTCAGCTCCGGCGTGATGGACACCGTGCGCACGATGGACGAGATGCTCGCGACGGTCGAGCTGGTGCGGCTGAAGTACGGCTTTCGCGGCTACATCCACCTGAAGCTGTTGCCCGGCGCCGAGGCCGGCCATATCGCCCGCGCGGTCGAGCTGGCCGATCGGGTCTCGGCCAACCTGGAGGGGCCGACCGCGGAGCGGCTGGCGCGGCTCGCGCCGCAGAAGCGGCTGGAGGAGCTGATCGGTCCGCTGCGCACCGCGGCCGAGCTGATCCGGCGCGATCTCGTCCCCGGTCCCCCTCTAGAGCGGAGGGGAGAGGCCCTCGCCCCTGTTCCCCGGCCGGGAACGGGATTGGGGGGCGCAGGGTGGGGCCGCGTCCGCCTGGGCATGTCCACCCAATTCGTCGTCGGCCCGGCCGGCGAGAGCGACCGGGAGCTGCTGGCGACCGCGCAGATGCTCTATCGCCAGGTGGGGCTGGCGCGCGCGTATTACAGCGCGTTCAGCCCAGTGCAGGATACGCCGCTGGAGCACGTTGCGCCCACCCATCCCACCCGCGAGTTTCGCCTCTATCAGGCCGATTGGTTGCTCCGCTACTATCACTTCAGCGTCGAAGAGCTGCCGTTCGACGCCGCCGGCCGGTTGAGCCAGGAGGTTGATCCGAAGGCCGCCTGGGCGCAGGCGCACCCGGAGTTCTTTCCGGTCGAGGTCAACTCGGCGCCGCTGGCCGTCTTGCTGCGCGTGCCGGGCATCGGCCCGGCGTCGGCGCAGGCGATCGTGCGCGCTCGTCGCCAGGCCGCGTTGCGCGATCTGGGCGATCTGCGCAAGCTCGGCGCGCGCGCCGACCGCGCGGCCGCCTATATCACCCTGGCCGGCAAACGTCCCCCCTATCAACCGCCGCTTGCCTTCCCGGCGTGAGATCGCCCGGCGACTATCGGCGGCTGCGTTCCGCACGGGCATGAAGTGCCCGTGCTACTCGAACGGCGCCCGCTGAAGCGGGCTGGCGGCGGGCCGGTTGTCGGCGGCCGCGACTTGGGCCGCCGAGCCGCCGAAAGCGAAGTTTGACAGGTTGGCCCGGAACGAGTACCCTTATACTTCAGTATCTCGAAACCCGAAACCGGAACCTGCATCATGCTATGGGCCATCTTTTCCGACATCCACGGCCGCCCCGACCGGCTGGACCGTGTGTTGCGCGATGCGCAGCGGCAGGGCGCCACGCGCTATCTCTCCCTCGGCGACGTGGGCAGCATGGTCGCGCTCGATATATTGGCCGACGTCGGCGCGCTGTGCGTCTTCGGCAACTGGGAGGCTTCGGGCTTGCGCGGGATGGCCAGTCCCTATCGGCAGTGGGTGGCGCGCTGGCCGGCTCAACTGCGCATACCCGAGCTTTGGGCCGCGCACGCCAGCCCCGTCTGGCCGCAGGGATTGGAGATCGCCGGCGTGGTGGATTACATGCGCCGGCAAGAGTTGCGCTGGCCGATGCTTTTCCCTTCGTTACAACATTCCGAGGAGGCGCGTTGGGCCGCCCTGGCCGAACTGGACGCCGGCGCCGCGGCCGTCTTTTTCCACGGCCATACCCATGTCCAGGAGGCGTGGTTGTGGCGGCCCGGCGCGGCGCCCGCGCGGCTGACGGGACCGACCTTCGCCATCGAAAGCGCGTTGGATCGGTGTCTGGTAGGGGTTGGGAGCGTGGGCATGCCCCACGACGGCAACGGCGCGTGCTATGCGCTGTACGATGATGCGACGCGGCGCGTGGAGTGGCGCCGGGTGTGAGGGGAGGCGCGATGTACCAGGTGGGGTTTCTCCAGTTCTGTCCGGTCCGCTACGATGTGGCGGCCAACATCGCCGCGATCGAGCGATTGACGGCCGGCATCCATGCCGACCTGCTGGTCTTGCCCGAGCTGGCCAATTCCGGCTATCTGTTCGCCAGCCCGGCGGAATTGCGGCCGTACGCGGAGGAGGGGGACGGGTCGGGGCCGTTCCTGTCGGCGCTGCGCCGCGTGGCCGGCCGGATCGCCGGCGTGGTGGTGGCGGGCTTTGCCGAGCGCGCGGCCGACGGATTGTACAATTCGGCCGCCGCGGTGGACGCATCGGGGGTGATCCAGGTCTATCGCAAGACGCATCTCTTTCAAGATGAGCAGGATCTCTTCCGGCCCGGCGATACGGGATTTCGGGTCTTCACTCATCGCGGGGTGCGCATCGGCATGATGATCTGCTTCGACTGGTTCTTTCCCGAATCGGCCCGCACGTTGGCGCTGATGGGCGCGCAGATCATCGCGCACCCGGCCAACCTGGTGTTGCCCTGGTGTCAGACCGCCATGGTGACGCGCAGCCTGGAGAACGCGGTGTTCTCGATCACGACCAATCGCTTCGGCACGGAAACGCTGGGCGAGCAGCGCCTGACCTTTACCGGCGCCTCGCAGGTCCTCGATCCGCGCGGACAGCGCCTGCTCCAGGCGCCTGTGGCGGCCGAAGCCGTGGCGACCTGCGCCATTGATCCGACCCAGGCCGACAGCAAGCGGGTCGGCACGCGCAACGATCTCTTCGCCGATCGGCGGCCGGAGATGTATCGGATGTAGAAGCTGGAAGGCGAGATCGCTCTCGCCGCACATGGCGGCGACAGGAGGGGAGGGGTGATCATGCGGCAGCGTCTTGTGCTTTGCCTGATGGTGGCGTTCTTGCTGGCGGCCGGCCTGCTCCTGGCCGCAACGGCATCGGCCCAGGAAGGGATCATCCATATCGTGCGGCGGGGCGATACGGTCGGCAATCTGGCCTGGCGGTACGGCGTCAGCTCGCGCGCCATCGTCCAGGCCAACCGCCTCCGCAATCCCGATCTGATCTACGTGGGCCAACGGCTCCTCATTCCGGTGCCGGGCGGCCCGGTTCCCACGCCGACCCCCTGCCGCTGCGAGGAGATCGTGATCTTCAGCCCGACGCGCGATGTGACGATCACGAATCCGGTGACGGTGACGGGTTTGGCCGCGGGCTTCGAGCAGAGCATCGTCGTGGCCGTCCTGGATGGCAGCGCGGGCGAGATCGGCCGGGCGTACGGCTCGATCGTGGGCGAGTACGGCCGGCAGGGCGCGTTCACCACGTCGGTGACGTTCACCGTGCCGGCCGATACCCAGCCGGGTCGCATCCAGGTGTGGAGCATCAGCCCGCGCGACGGCGCCATCGAGCACCTCAGCTCGGTGCCGGTGATCGTCCAGGGCCTGGGCCTCGATCCGCTCTTGACGCGGCTTGCCGATGCGTTGAGCGCCCGCGATTACGTTGGGTTGGCCGATCTGATGGCCGATTCCTTCTCGTGGATACTGTACCGGGGAGCCACGACGGTCTTGACGCCGACGCAGGCGCTGGCGCAACTGCGCCAGGTGGATGTGGGGCCGGCCGCGCCGACCGCGGATTTCAGCGTGGACGCGCGCAAGCTGCTCGCCGGCCGGGTGGCCTTGCCGGCGTCGGTGGTGCATGTCGTCTATAGCGTGGGCTGGGGTGTCGGGGGCAAGGATGAAGCGTTCCTGCTGATCGGCGATGTGGCGGGCCGGGCGCGCTGGTCCGGCCTTCTGTACGTGCCGCAGGAACGGGTGGATTATCGTTGAACCGCGGCGCGCGGGGCGCATGTCCGCATGTGGCCGACGGCGAGATTTGTGGTAGAATGCACCGTTGGAGGAGCAGCGAGCATGTCGGACAGTGATGCGCCTTATGATGTATTGTGCTACGGCACGATCAGCATGGAGAACATCACGCGCCTGGATCATCTGCCCAATCCCAAGCGCGATGCTACAGCGCGTGCAGAGTATAACGAAGTCGGCGGCGAGGCGCTTCAGGTCGCGATCGCCCTGGCCGCGTGGGGTTTGCGCGTGCTGGTGGTGGGGAACGCGATCGGTACGGATTGGAAGGGCCGCTTCATTAAAGAGATCCTGGCCCGCTATCCGACGATTGATACCCGCTACATCCAGCAGCGCGACGACGTGGTGACGCCTTTTTCCCGCATCCTGGTGACGCCGGACGGCGAACGGAGCCGGATCAACTACTGGTACGCCGAGACGCCCCAGGTGGAGTTGAGCGCGGAGATGATGCGCCAGGCGCGCGTGTTGAGCGTGGACGCCTATGGGGGCGCCGAGCGCGCCCGGGCGGCCGAGGTGGCCCGCCGCCTCCATCGGCCCGTGATCTCGGCCGACGCCATTGACCCGCGTTCGCCGCTCGTAAGCCTGAGCGATGTGATCGTCATCTCGGGCGCGTGGCTGCTGGTCAACTATCCCGATGCGTTCGACTACGACCACGCGCTCGATCTGCAGGCCGCGGGCGCCGGCGTGGTGATCGTCACCGATGGGCCGCGGCCGGTGCTGGTGGTGCGCGCCGACGGTTCGCCGTTCGGCGTCGAGACCTATCGGATGCCGCAGGTGGTGGATACGGCCGGCGCCGGCAATCTGTTCAAGGCCGGTGTGATCTACGGCTGGCTTCAGCCCGATTGGCCCCTGGAACAGAAGGTCAAGTTCGCGTGCGCGGCGGCCGGCCTCTACTGTTGTCGCGAGAGCGGCGACGAACCTCCGCCGACCCTGGCCGAGATCATGAGACTGATGCGTACCCAACCCAGGTAGCGCCCTGTTCCCCATCGTGTTCCCCATCTTCTCAGTCCGGAGCATGTGATGCAATTGCCGACCTATGTGCTGCGCAACGGCGCGCTGGTGTTGCCTGCGCAGGCCACGATCTCTGTGTTCAACCCGGCGATCTATGGCGCCTTTGGCGTGTATGAATCCATGCAGGTGGCCAACGGCGTGGTGTTTGCCCAGGCGCTGCACCTGCAACGGCTGGCGCGTTCGGCCGGGCTGCTCGGCTTGCGCCTGCCGGCCGATTTCGCCACCCTCGATCGTTGGATCGCGGATGTGTTGCGCGCCAACGCCGCGACGGATGCCACTTTGCGGCTCTTCGCGGTGGGCGGCGACGACGATGCCGAGTGCGTCCTCTTCATCTGGCCGCAGCCGCCGACCCGCTTCCCCGAGCGGTTCTACACCGAAGGCGCGACCGCCATTACCTTTGCCGGCGAGCGCTATCTGCCCCAGGCGAAGTCGCTCAATACTCTGGTCACCTATCTGGCGCGGCGGCAAGCCCAGGCGGCCGGCGCACACGAGGCGCTTCTCCATCATGACGGCTATCTGACCGAAGGATCGAACAGCAACCTGTTTGCCGTTGTGGACGGCGAGGTTCGGACGCCGCCGGCCGATCAGGTGTTGGCCGGCGTGACGCGCGATCTGCTGATGGAGCTGGCCGGCCGGCACGGCTTGCGCATTCGCGAGACGCCCCTTGCTCTGGCCGACCTGTCGCGCTGGGAGGAATGCTTCATCACCTCTACCAGCCGCCATGTGATGCCCATCACCGCGGTGGACGGCCGGCCGGTGGGCGATGGCCGGGTGGGGCCGTTGACGCAGCGCCTGGCGGCCATCTTCGAGGCGTACTTTCGCGCTCAGTGTTCACGCTAACCTGAAAATCGCCGTCACGTGCCGGGCACTCTGCAAGATGCCTGGCACGTAGGCGTCGCTCGTTTTCATCGCGCGTTGTGCGCCGACCGGCGCATGAGCAACTGAAACGCAGGTCGTTGTGTTCAAGTGGCAAGTTTTGCTTGTGACTCAAAACTGTGTTATCATAGAGTTTGATCAAATCGCGTGTTTTTCCGCCGAGCCGTCCGTGACCCGTCGGAACACCCAGGAGTGAATATGGAGCTTCGCGAATATGCTCTGTTGGTGCGCAAGTGGCTGTGGCTGATCATCCTGTGTACGGTGGCCGCCGCAGCCGCCGCCTATGTGGTCAGCAAGAACAGTACGCCTATCTATCAGGCCTCGACCAAATTATTGGTCAACCAGTCATCTTCCAATCAGGCCAACCTGGCGTATCAGGACATCCTCATGAGCCAGCAACTGGCGCGCACCTATGCCAACCTGCTCGCCGACCGGCCGGTTGTCGAAGCCACGGCGCAGCGCCTAGGCCTGCCTACCGATCAGAAGTCGTTGACCGCCTTGCAGAACAGCATCTCGGTCACGCCGATCCGGGATACGCAGCTTCTGGAGGTGAAGGTCGAAGGTCCCGATCCCCAGTTGATCGCTCTGGTCGCGAACACGCTCCCCGAGGTCTTCATCGCCCAGAACCAGCAGTTGCAGCTCGGCCGGGTGACGGGCCTGAAGACCAGCCTGGAGACCGAGATCGCCAACGTGCAGGAAGACATCGCGCGCACCCAGGCCAACCTGGCGAACGCGACCGATGACGTGCAGCGCCAGCGCTACGAGGCGAGCCTGGCGCAATATCGCAGCACCCTTTCCGGCCTGGTCAACAGTTATCAGCAGATCCGGCTGGCCGAAGTGCAGGCCACCAACAACGTGGTGGTGGTCAAGCCGGCCGTGCCGCCGCAGACGCCGATCCGGCCGCGCACGACGACCAACGTGCTGCTGGCGGCCGTGGTGGGCGCGATGATCGCGGCCGGCGCGGCGTTCCTGATCGAATACCTGGACGACACGATCAAGTCGCCGGACGATGTGGCACGCGTGAGCGGCCTTTCGACCCTGGGCGCCATCGCCCGGCTGAAGGATGCCGGCGCCCAGCGCCAGTTGATCGCCTGGATGAGCTCGAAGGCGCCCGAATCGGAGGCGTATCGCACGCTGCGCACGAACATCCAGTTCTCCAGCGTGGACAAACCGATCCGCACGCTGGTGGTGACGAGCTCCGGCCCCAGCGAAGGCAAGAGCACGACCGCCGCGAACCTGGCCATCGTCATGGCCCAGACCGGCCAGAAGGTCGTCCTGGTGGATGCCGACCTGCGCCGGTCGGTGTTGCACAAGACCTTCGGCGTACCCAATAACGTCGGCATCACTACGGCGCTGCTGGCCGGCGACGATGTGGATCTGCAATCCTATCTTCAGCCGACCGAGATCGACAATCTGATGATCATCACCAGCGGGCCGATCCCCCCCAATCCCTCGGAGCTGTTGGGCTCGCAGCGCATGAAGAACGTCATCGACCGGCTGGCGCAGGCGGCCGACATCGTGATCTTCGATACCCCGCCCGTGCTGGTGGTGACCGATGCGGCCGTCTT
>Ga0209162_1000774_pt1 | contig 33645 bp, 26 predicted proteins | sample YNPNPMetaG_FD_187121 | JGI IMG/M metagenome (GOLD analysis project Ga0209162, IMG submission 187121) | Anoxygenic and chlorotrophic microbial mat microbial communities from Yellowstone National Park, USA - YNP NP MetaG (SPAdes) (version 2) ...
AACGCGGGCGTGCGGGTAACCCCCATGCCCCGACGCGAGGCGGAGAGCGTGTTCCACTTCATGGGCAGTGAGGTCTCCATCGAGAAGCCCAAGACGCGCATCGTAGAGGCGGTAGCCCGCGCCGTGCGAGAGACCAAACGGAAGGGGCAAAAGGTGCTGTTCGTGGGAGGTCCCGCGATTGTGCATACGGGTGCGGCACCCTATCTGGAGCGACTGATTCGCACCGGCTGGATAGACGTGCTTTTCGCAGGCAACGCGCTGGCGACGCACGATATCGAGCGCGTGCTGTACGGCACTTCGCTGGGCGTTGCGCTGGAGACGGGCGTGCCCGAAACACACGGGCACGAACACCATCTGCGGGCGATTAACACCATCCGCGCGGCGGGCGGCATCCGCCAGGCAGTGGAAAAAGGCATTCTGAAGGGCGGCATCATGCACGCCTGCGTGGTGGCGGGAGTTCACTACGTGCTGGCGGGCAGCATCCGCGATGACGGGCCGCTTCCCGACGTCATCACCGACACGGTGCAGGCACAGGATGCCATGCGCGAAGCTATCCGCGGCGTCGGAGTGGCGCTAATGGTGGCAACCACCCTGCACTCCATCGCCACCGGCAACCTGTTGCCCGCTTCGGTAACGACCTTCTGCGTGGACGCCAATGCCGATACCGTCATCAAGCTTACCGACCGCGGCTCGCATCAGGCGTTCGGCATCGTCACTGACTGCGCTTTCTTCCTGAAAGAGCTTGCGACGCAGCTGTGTGGAGAGGATTGAGCCATGGCACGCGTGTTGATGTGTCCGCCCGACCACTACGACCTGCGTTACGAGATTAACGCCTGGATGCATCTGGAAAACAAGCCCGACCTGCCCCTTGCCGCCGGACAGTGGAAAACCCTGTACGAACAGGTACGGAGGCTGGCGCAGGTGGAGTTGGTCTCGCCCGCCCCCGAGTGCCCCGATATGGTCTTTACCGCCAACGCGGGGTTGATGGTGGGTGAAAAAACGGTGCTGCTGAGCCGATTCCGCCATCCCGAACGCCAGCCCGAAGAGCCGCACTTCCGCCGCTGGTTCGAGGAGCATGGTTACACGGTGATTACCATGCCCGAAGATTGCCCATTTGAAGGTGAGGGCGACATCCTGTGGGCAGGCGAGCGTTACCTGGCGGGCTATCGAAAACGCACGGAGATGTGCGCTCATCGCATCGCTGCAGAGATTCTGCAGCACGAGGTACTATCGCTGGAGCTGATAGACGACCGCTGGTATCATCTGGACACCGCGCTGTTCGTGCTGGACGCGCACACGGTGGTGTGCTATCCGGGGGCGTTTGACCCTTATGCCCGCCACGTGATAGAGGAACACTACCACACCCTTTATGTGACCCAGGAAGAGGCTCTACGATTCGCCTGCAACAGCGTGGTGATTGGCAACACCGTGCTGATGCCCGAGGGGTGTTGGCTACTGAAAAGCCTGCTGGAGCGCAAGGGCTACTCGGTGATACCGATGAGCGAGTTTATCAAAAGCGGCGGCGCGTGCAAGTGCCTGGTGATGTTTTTAGAGAGGTAACGTGCGCACAGGACTCGCGCCCTGCACGTCGAAACCTTCCACCATGAGCGAGTACGTGAAGCTGGCATCATTAAAGAGCATCAACGGTTTCCTTGCTGCGATACAGCGACTGAATCTGCATATCCCCTGTGACCAAGAGGTGCTGTCGGGCGACGCCTCGCCCCTCGCCCAGCCGATAACAGCAGATGGGCTAACCATCGGCAACCGCTTCACTGTGCAACCGATGGAGGGTTGGGACGGCACGCCCGACGGCAGACCATCCGACCTGACCTTTCGCCGATGGCGGCGGTTCGGAAGCAGCGGAGCCAAGCTCATCTGGGGCGGCGAGGCGGTCGCTGTGCAGCACGATGGCAGGGCGAACCCCAACCAGCTCGTCTTGAACGAACAGACGCGCGACGACATTGCCCGGCTGCGCGACGCGCTTGTCGAAGAGCACCGCAAAGCCTGCGGCTCCACCGATGGACTGGTCATCGGCTTGCAGCTCACCCATTCCGGTCGCTATAGCCGACCCAAAGGCAAACCCGAACCGCGTATCCTGTATCGCCATCCCATTCTGGACAGGCGGCTGAACCTGCCCGATGACTATCCCGTCCTCACCGACGGCGAGATTCGGCAGATTATCGACTCGTTCATCCGCGCGGCAAAACTGGCTTGGCAAATTGGCTTTGACTTCGTGGACGTCAAGCATTGCCACGGCTATCTGGGACACGAGTTCCTGAGCGCGCACACGCGCGAAGGCGACTACGGCGGCAGCTTCGAGAACCGTACCCGCTTCCTGTGCGAGGTGGTGCAGGGTATCCGCGCGGAAGCCCCCGGCTTGCGCATCGGCGTTCGGCTGTCGGCATTTGACATGGTGCCCTTCCGTCCCGACCCGGCAACGTCCCGACCGGGTAAGCCGGGCATGGGCATGCCAGAGCCGTACGAGCATCTACTGCCCTACCGCTGGGGCTTCGGCGTGAACCCGCAGAACCCGGTGGAACCCGACCTGACGGAGCCTGCCGCCTTTCTCGCCCTGCTGCGCGAGCTGGACATCCGGCTGGTGAACCTCACCGCCGGCAGTCCCTATTATAACCCGCACATCCAGCGCCCTGCCCTGTACCCGCCCTCTGACGGCTATCAGCCCCCTGAAGACCCGCTGGCAGGAGTGGCACGGCAAATGTGGGCTGTGCGCACGTTGAAACAGCAGTTCCCGGACACGGTCATCGTGGGCACAGCGTATACGTACCTGCAGGAGTATATTCCGTATGTGGCGCAGGCGGCGGTACGGGAAGGCTGGACGGACCTGGTGGGGCTGGGACGGATGATGCTGGCATATCCCGAACTGCCGCGCGACGTACTGGAAGGCAGACCACTGCAGACCAAACGCCTTTGCCGCACCTTCAGCGATTGCACCACTGCCCCGCGCAACGGATTGCCTTCAGGATGTTACCCGCTGGACGAGTTCTACAGAAACTCCCTACTGGCAGAGCAGTTAAAGAGAGTGAAACGTCCGGGGTAAAGCGCCTCTCTGATACTCTTGCGGTTGTGCAATTTACCGTCAGTATCCTTCGCGGTTTTTGGCATACCTCGCAGGATGCGCAGGAACACCTCGCGACTTCAGGTGGAAAGACCTCATTAAAAGTGAGACAGCGAATACGCGGGAAGCCCTCCCGTTACCATACCCACGCAAGGAAGCGAGGTGTGAACAGGATGTCTTCCGTTATCGCGATATGTGTGGCCATCGCGGCAATCGCACTGGTGGTACTCATGATCCGTGAGGGTGCATACCTCTAACTTGGCTGGCGAAGGACACCAGAGGCTTCGGAGAGGAGGGATGCCGAGGCGGTTCATCTGCGCAGACAGGGCGGCTTTGTCGCCCTGTTTTTATGTACCGAACTCCGTCAGCGCGAGTCGAACAAACATCTCCACACCGGGCGCAATCGCTTCGTCCGGAAAATCGAAACAGGCGGTATGCCAGTCCGCCACTTCCCCCAGCCCCAGAAAGAACATCGCCGAAGGAACAGCCTGCGCAAAATAGGCGAAATCCTCTGCGCCCATCAGCGGATGCTCCAGCCATATCACCCTCTCCTTACCGAATGCCCGCTCCGCTACCTGCGCTATCCGCGAGGTAACCTCTTCGTTGTTCCACAGGGCAGGCACGCCCTCGTGCCAGTCGAACCGTCCTTCCAGATGCCACGTCTGTGCAATTGCCTCCAGCACCTGCTGCATACGCTGGCGTACTCTGCCGCGCGTCGCCTCACGCAGGCAGCGCACGGTTCCCGCCAGATGAGCCTCCTCCGGCAGTACGTTGTAGGTATTGCCTGTATGGAACTGCGTAATGCTCAGCACCACAGGGTCAGCAGGCGCGCTTTCCCGGCTGACCAGCGTCTGCATTGCCTGTACCAGCTGCGCCCCTGCCACAATGGGGTCGTCGGTCAGGTGGGGCAATGCGGCGTGTCCGCCCCTGCCCTTCAAACGGATGTCAAACGTATCTGCCGACGCCATCATCGCGCCCGCGCGAATGCCCACACTACCCAGCGGCAAGCCCGGTCGCCCGTGCAACGCCACCACCCACCGTGGAGGCATCTCCTGCAAAACGCCCTCTGCCAACATTGCCTTCGCACCCGAAACGCTCTCCTCCGCAGGCTGGAAGTAGAAGCGCACCGTGCCACGCAGCTGTGCCCGCAGCCGAGACAGCACAGCCGCCGCACCCAGCAGGATGGTGGTATGCCCGTCGTGTCCACAGGCGTGCATCTTGCCGGGATGCCGAGACCGGTATGGCAGGTCGTTCTGCTCCTCGATGGGCAGGGCGTCCATGTCAGCACGAAAACCCACCACTAACCCTTCACCCGCTTCGCCACGCAATGTGCCCACCACCCCCGTATTCGCCACGCCGGTGCGCACTTCCAATCCATACCTGCTCAACCATTCGGCAACCACTCCTGCTGTACGATGCTCTTCGAAAGCCAGCTCGGGATGCGCGTGCAGGTCATGGCGCAGGGCTATCCATTCCGATTGTAACTGCGCCATATGTTGTCGTATCCCCGACATGTCGTTCCTCCTCCCCGTCATTCCGCACGTCAGAGTTTTTTGATGCTAAGCAAGAGGAAATCCTCTTTCCTTTTCGGAAGGGGATATGCAGAAACCTGTTCGCTTGACATGAACCGTGAACAAGGAGGGTGCATCCGATGAACCCCTGCGAGAGGTGTACGTTAAGCCGCCGGCAGTTTCTGCGGGCAGCGGGCGGAGCGATAGGCGCGTGGATGCTTCTGCCACTTGCCGAAACGGCGTTTGCCGCACCGCCCGATAGCAGAACGCCCATTTTCCCCAAGGGCAAGCCTCGTGTGGTTGTTGTCTTCAGCCATGTGCCGCCAGAATACCCCACCTGGCCCTCCGTCGGTTATGACTACGAGGGCCGCAAAAAGGAGCTGACGGCGAAGCTGCAGGAAGCCTGTCCGAATATCCGTTTCACCTTCCACACTGCGTCCAACGCCCCGCAGGCGGAAGCCATCGTGAAGGAGGCTGGCGATAACATCGACGGCTTCGTCTGCTACAACATCGGCATCTGGACGGGCGCGCCCAATGTGCTGGCTCGTAGCGGCAAACCGGTGGTGATGGTGGACGACCTGTTCGCCGGCTCGGGCGAGACGCTGATTATAGGCGGCGTCGCCAACCGCGAGAAGCTGCCGGTGGTAACGGTGAGCTCTTCACGCTTCGAAGATGTTGCCGACGCGGTGCGCCTGTTCGAAGTGATTCGCGCGATGAAGGAATCCACCATCCTGGACGTGGCAGACTACGACATCAGCGGATGGGCTGGCAGCGTGAAGGCTCTGTTTGGCACGAACGTGGTGAAAATGGGTTCCGAGGAACTGGCTTCCTACTACGCGAAGGCGGATGAGACCGAAGCCGTCCGATGGGCAGACATGTGGATGAAGCAGGCGAAGAAGGTGGTGGAGCCTTCGCGCGAGGAGATTATTAAATCGGGCAAGATGTACCTTGCACTGACACAAGCCGCCGCGGACAAACGCGCGGATGCGGTAACGATGGACTGTCTGGGCATGTTCTATTCCGGGCGCGTGACCGCCTATCCCTGCCTGAGCTTCTTCCAGATGAACAACGACGGTGGAACCGGCGTGTGCGAAGGCGACCTGAACTCCAGCTGTACCCAGCTGATGATGCGCTACCTTACCGGGCGCCCCGGCTACGTCTCCGACCCGGTGATAGACACCGCGCGGGGCTGGATTATCTACGCGCACTGCGTCGCCACCAACCGCCCGTTCGGTCCGCAGGGCAAAGCGAACCCGTACATCATCCGTTCGCACGCCGAGGACCAGAAAGGGGCTTCGGTGCAGTCGTTGCTACCGGTTGGCGAAACCGTCACCACGCTGGAGATCGATGTGGGCGGCAAGCGCATGGTGATACACTCCGGCAAGACCGTTGCCAACGTCGATGACCCGAAAGCTTGTCGCACGAAGCTGGCAGCGAAGACCGATGCCGAGAACATCCTGAACGAATGGGATATGGGCTGGCATCGCGTGACCGTGTACGGCGACTGGCGCAAGCAGGCGTTGCAGCTGGCGCGACTGTATGGTCTCACCGTCAACGAGGAGGACAGACCGGGGTAGTTTACGGTCGGTGTTCATGGATGCATCATCTGGAGGGCGAACCTCCGCGTGAGCCGAAAAACATGCCCCACCTCCCCGCGGGCGGGGAGGAGTTTTTGCGGCTCGGCGGGAGGCGCGCCCTCCGCGAATGACTGCTATCCGCGCTCCAGCTGCAGGGTCAGCGTCGGCGCGTCGCAAACCTCGGTTGGACCGAAGTACTGGATGGGCCCGGGGAAGCGATAATCGTCCTCTACCGCCCACTTCTCGCGCTGCGCGGCGAAGGTCTGGAACGGCTTCCCGTTGAGGTCCACCAGCGCCTTTCGGATAACGGGCGTGGGTTTGCCCTTGCGTACCTCGATATTGAGCATCATCGTCACCGGCACGCCGCCCGCAACCCATTCATCCGCGCTCCGGGTCAGGTTGCGCACGTAGACGGTATAACCCGTCAATCCGGCGCGTATCAGCTGCGCTGCGGCATAGCCCAGCGTATAGGCATAGTCGGCGTCGAAGTTCGAGGGCGCGGCGCATCGCCCCTCGTAGCCGAAGAAGTGGCTCAGAGGACTGAACTTCACCTCTTTTGCCTCGCCCTTCGCCTGCATCTCGCGGATGCGGTCGGAGACGAGGTCAATCAGCAATCGCTCCGTCTCCACCTGCGACAGAGGCACGTTGCCATGGCTGTCGCGGCGCAGAAGCACTTCCTGAATGTCCTGCGGCAGAGAGCCGTACACTCGTGCGCTGTGGTCACTGAGCTTGGTGCTCAGGTACTGCACACGCTCCGAGTGGTCGGGCAGGCTGTGGATGTACTCCTCCTCCTGACCGAGTATCGCGCTGAGTTCATCGATGAGCGTCTTAATCTCGGCGATAAACTCCACCAGTCCTTCCGGCACCAGCGCGATGCCGTAGTTCTTGCCTGCCTGCGCCCGCTTCACCACCGAGTCCGCGATTTGCTCCACAATCTGCTGGAGAGTAATGCCCTTCGCCTGCACCTCTTCCGAGATGAGCGCGATGTTGGGGTGGGTCTGCAGGGCACATTCCAGCGTGATGTGGCTGGCGGCACGTCCCATCAGACGGATGAAGTGCCAGTACTTCACCGCAGAGGTGGCGTCGCGGGCGATATTGCCAATCAGCTCGGAGTACACCTTGCTGGCGGTATCGAAGCCGAACGAGGCTTCGATGACCTCGTTCTTCATGTCGCCATCGATGGTCTTGGGCACACCGATGATGCAGGTGGAAGAGCCGACGGAACGCAGGTACTCGGCGAGCACCGCCGCATTGGTGTTCGAATCGTCCCCGCCGATAATGACCAGCCCGTGCAGTCCCATCTCTTCAAAGTTCTTTCGGCAGGCTTCCAGCTCTTCGGGCTTTTCGATCTTGTCGCGCCCGGTCATAATCATGTTGAAGCCGCCCGTGTTGCGATACTGGTCGACAATCTCGGCGGTGAGTTCGATGTACTTGCCCTTAATCACGCCAGCGGGCCCCTTCAGGAAGCCGTACACCTTGCTGTCGGGGTTTGCCGCTTTCAGTGCGTCAAATACCCCCGCGATGACGTTATGTCCGCCAGGCGCGGGTCCACCCGAAAGCACCACTCCTACCTTGAGCGGTTTGGTGCTCAGGTCTCCCTTGCCTTCCACCAGCGTCGCGATGGGCTGACCGTAGGTAAGCGGAAAGAGCTTGCGGATTTGCTCCTTGTCGGTCGCCGGTTCGGTGGGTTCACCCAATTGCACGGCGATGTTGCCCGTACGCAGAGCGGGCGGTAATTTCGGTTGATACGATGCTCGAGCTTGCTGTAGCGGAGATTTGCTGTCTGTCATCGTTGTCGCCTCTCTCTTTCCACGCTTTTATCGAGTATATCTTACAACACAAGTCGCAAAATTGCTATAACAGAAGCACAAGAAGCCCCTCCCTGCGGAAGGGGCTTCGGCATAGGGGCAGACGAAGGTTACTCTTCTCCGATGAGCAAGCCGTAGGTTCCGTCCCTGCGACGGTAGAGCACCCGCACCCCCTGCGTCTCCATGTCCAGAAAGACATGGAAGTCGTGCTGTAACATCTCCATTTCCATCGCTGCCTCTTCGAGCGTGCTGGGCTTAAGTGTAAACCGCTTGATACGCGCGATGCGGAACGGGGGAGCCTCCTCTTCACCCGGCTCAGTCGCCGGCTCTTCTCCTGTGGCTTCCAGCAGAAGGGTAATCTCTTCTGCGTGCAGCATATCCTCCCGGTCGCGCTTCGCCAGCGAGCGGAAGCGCTTGCCCTTGAAACGCGCCAGCTGCGCTTCCAGTTTGTCCACCACGCGGTCTACGGTAGCGCGAAGGTCATTGGTGCTGTCTTCCGCACGCAGGGTGATTCCGTCGCCGTTCAGCGTAATTTCTATCGTGTGCCTGCCGCGGATCTCCTCGTGCACGACGGTTGCGGTGCGGAAGTTTTTGAAATGACGCTCCAGCTTGCTTATCTTCTTCTCAATGTACTCGCGCGCTGCCTGTGGCAGCGAACCCTCCATCTCCCGGTATTGCACTTGCATGGCTACGCCTCTTGTTCATCCATAGTGTCAAGGCGATAAACGCCTTGCCTTCCATTTCTTATTATCAGTGTTATTCACCATCGGTATCAGGTAAACCTTTGTGGAGCGGAAGATTTGCGAAACGGAGATGCCTTCTCTGTCGTCTACTTAGAGGCGCACGAATGCACGACATATATCGCATCACGCCTGCAGGGACTTGGTAGTTGGGCACAGAATGTGACATAATACGAGAGAAGAACACTTGAACCGGAAAAGGAGGTATCTCACTGTGCGCTTCAGATTGCTTGCAACCACCGGACTGGCTCTGGGGCTGATGGTTGGTGCGCTGGCAACGCCCAAGTACTTTGGAACATTCCGCAAAACCTATCCTGTCCCTAAAGAAAGCGCGTTGATGAAGGCGAAATGTAATACCTGCCACTCGCAGGGAACGCAGCTGAACCCCTACGGCAAGGACGTTCAAAAGGCGATGCAGGCAAAGAAAACGAAGGATTTGACCGCCGAGATTCTGAAATCTATCGAGAAGATCGACTCGGACAAGGACGGTGTCCCGAACGGCAACGAAATCAAGGCGGGTACCCTTCCCGGCGACCCGAAGAGTAAGCCGTAGAGCGTCATGGCAAACACTTTGCTGTGCCGAACAACTAAGGACATCCGAAGGAGGTAACCGTATGAACAGAGTGAGGATGCTGGTGAGTACGTTGCTTGCGCTGGGGCTGATGGTGAGTGCTCTGGCAACACCCAAAATGCAGGTGGTGTTCAACAAAACCTACCCTGCCCCCAAAGACAGCGCGCTGGCGAAAGCGAAGTGCACGACCTGTCACGTCAAGGGCAAGGAGCTGAACCCCTACGGCAAGGACGTTCAAAAGGCAATGCAGGAGAAGAAGACCAAAGACCTCACCGCCGAGATTCTCAAGTCTATCGAGAAGCTCGACTCGGACAAGGACGGCGCTTCCAACGGCGACGAGTTGAAAGCAGGCACCTTGCCCGGCGACCCGAAGAGCAAGCCGAAGCAAACCGCTTCATCGGAGCCGTCCACACAGTAGTCCGGATCTTGCGCTACAGTCTTCGCAGACCTGCTCTGGCGGCGCCCTCGGGCGCCGCTTTTCCCGCTATCCCGTGCTCTGCATGGCGGCGGCGATACCTGCGATGCTCAGCAGTATCGCATCGTGCCACGCGCTCTGCGCATCCTGTGCCCGGTGCTTCTCCCAGAGGTCCAGCAGGGCTAACTGCAGTTTGTTCAGGGGCATTACCGCCGGATTGCGCAGGTCTACCGTACGTCGCACCACCATCGCATTCTGCATCAGCTCCGTCTGTTCCGTAATGCGAAGGATCCATCCCACCGTGCGCTGATACTCCTGTTCGATAGTGAGATGCAGTCGCTGTCCCACTTCAGCGGGTTGTACCCGCGACGCATAGAGCCGTGCGGTAGGCATGTGAGCACGTATCAGCTCCAGCTGCGCATTATCGACTATCATACGGAAGAACTGCCACTCCCGGTACATCTCCCGCAGCAACGCAAGGTGCTCGGACGATTCGGAGGCGAACCATTCTAACGCGCTGCCCATTCCGTACCAACCCGGTATCGCATACCGGCTTTGTACCCAGGCGAATACCCATGGGATGGCTCGCAGGTTTTCCAGCCCAACAGTGCCCTCTCTAGGACGGAACACCGGACGCGAGGCTATAGGCAGTCGGCTGATATGAGAGATGGGCGTCGCCTGGGTGTAGAATGTCCAGAAATCCGGGTCCTCGTATACCAGCGCACGGTACACCTGCAGAGAGTGTTTGGCGAGGCTTTCCATTGCCGAGTACCAGCGCCGCGGAATGCGCTTACGGATGCGACCCGCGGTAGCCAGCATCACCGCGTGCGCCACCTGTTCGAGATGCCGATGGGCAATGGGTATTAGACCGTAGCGGAACGACACCACTTCACCCTGCTCGGTAAAGCGGATGCGGCCGTTCAGGCTACCCGGCGGCTGCGAGAGAATGGCAACGTTCGCCCGTCCGCCGCCACGTCCGACGGTGCCACCCCGCCCATGAAACAGACGGAAATCCACTCCCGCCCGGCGACAGGTCTCCGCCAGGCGCGCCTGGGTTTCGTAGAGCGACCAGTTTGCTGCCAGATAGCCGCCGTCTTTGCTGCTGTCCGAGTAGCCCAGCATAATCTCCTGAAAGTTGTCACGTGCCCGCAGGTGGTGTTCATAGGCACGATTGGCAAACAGCTGCTTCATCAGCGTGTGGCAGTTGCTCAAATCATGGATGGTTTCAAAGAGGGGCACCACATCGATGTCGCTCTTCATGTGCCCGTTTTGCCAGCACACCAATCCCGCCTCCTTCGCCAGCAGCAGAACCTCCAGCACGTCGCTGATACCGTGTGTCATGGAGATGATGTACGCCCTTACCGAATCGGGTGAAATGTAGCGCAGGGCATGCTTCATCACCTCGAACACCTGTAGCACCGACTGAGTGTGCGGGCTACCTGTCCATTCGCGAGGCAGCAGGGGACGCGGGTTGCACAACTCGCGGGTCAGCAGACGAACCTTCTCTTCTTCGGGCAAATCCGAGTAACGTGTGCCGCCGGACAACACCTTCGCCGTTTCCAGAATCTCGTCAATCGCTCTGGCGTGTTCATCGCTGTGCTGGCGGATGTCCAGCGTTGCCAGGTGGAAACCGAACGCCCGGCACTGTGCAATCATCTTTGCCAGTTGACCTTCGTCAGCCAGCGCGCGTGCCCGGTTCTCGCGCAGACTTCTCTGCAAAAGCAGCAGGTCTGCCAGAAGCTCCTCACTACCGTGATAGGCGGGAAACCGCGCGGCGAACGACGGACCCTCTGCGTGGAAGTCGGTCAACGCGCCGAGGTGTCGCAACGTGGCACGGAGGCGTACCTCGATAAAGCATAGTTTCAGTGCATACGGCTCGCGTTCGTGGCGACGCAGGATGTACGCAGGTAGGGAAAACTGTTCCCTGTCCTCATCCAGAGCGAGCAACAGATCCTCGCTGGCGGGTATCAGGCGCGTGCTCTGGGTCAACTCGCGTCGCAGCTCGCGAACGCACCGCAGGTAGTGCTGGAGCACCACTTTTTTGTGCATTAACAGCGTCCACCACGTCACCTCCGGGGTGACCTTGGGGTTACCGTCGCGGTCACCGCCCACCCATGACCGGAAGCGAATAAATGGAGGTATTTCGAAAACCGCCTCTGGATAAGCGTGCCGAAGGGCGGTACGCAGGTCCTCCATGAGCCAGGCCACCACGTCGAGGATGGTGTGCTGGAAAAAGTATAAAGCATTGCGCACCTCATCATAAGGGGTGACCGTAGCGGAACCGAACTCGTCCGTTTGCCAGAGTGCAGTGAGCGAGCGCCTCAGCTCGTTTTCAATAACCCCCAACATATTCAGGGGCATGTCCAGGCGTGGGGCATTTGGTGGAAGTGAGCGATCGGACAGGTGCTGCACAATTCGGTAGAGCTTGTCCAGCACGGAGCGGCGACGGGCTTCGGTCGGGTGTGCGGTAATGGTAGGACAGATGTCCAGCTGATAAAGCAGCTGCTGTACCTGTTCGGCGGTCATCCCGCTCTGCTTCAGGCGCAGCACCGCTTCACGAATCGACTCGGGGCGAGGTTCACCGGTGGCCAGTATTTGTCTCTCGCGGTTCACACGCACAATCTCCTTCTGCTCCACCATGTTCAACAGCTGAAAAAGCACGGTGTACGCCCGCAACAGTTGGCGTACGAAATGGGGGTCCCTCAGCTGCGGGATGCGCTCCATCAGGGTGTGAGGGTCGGTTTCTTTTTCCTCATACAGCTGGCGCGCGACGTGCAACAGGTTGTCGCCCTCCTGCTCTTGGAGCACCTCGCCCAGCAGCTGGTCCACGAGCGAGATATCCTCGCACATAGGGCCAGATAGCCCCGCACACTCCGCCTCCAAGCCCAGAAAAGCTCCCATTGCCCCTCCTGACAGAAATCCGCTGCTAAAGGATGAGCGTTTCCCCAGCGACGAAAGCAGGGCTATGGTGTGAACCTCTGGCTCTCACAGCCCATGCTCCCATTCGTGGTGGAGAAATAGTTTCTTTACAACACGTTGAATCTCCTGCTCCGAAGGGAGATGTCCTGTGCGAAGTCGTGCCCTGATGGTGCCCTTGAAGATGGAGCCTGAAGGCGTCTCAGCGTTTACGCCTCAGCCGGCAGCCACGTCGGAACGCAGCAACCGGCTGAGAATGACGGATGTGCGTGCCCGGACAGGTTTAAGCCCAGTGCACCGGGCGTACTCGGGGCGCACGTGCCAGATAGCGTTTCGCCTGCTCGGGGGTCATCTCTGGGTTGCGGAAGGAGATACCGGATAACTTCAGCATCCGGTGGAACGCCTCCTTGTGGGGCTGAATACCCGCAAACATCTCCTTCCCCGCTCCCAGCGCGGTCACCAGCGTCCAGTCGCTCGTGTGCTGTGTGCCCATCCACGCGATCCCGAAGTAGTTGGAGAGCACTTCGCCCATCACGCCTGTCAGATTGGCATGGGCGCGGTTCAGCGTGGGGGCAGGCTTACCGGCGGCAACATTGGCGATGACCTCTGCCTCGTCGCGGCTGATTTCGACGCCAGTGACCTCGTGCACTGCCTCACGTACCTTATCTGGGGTAGGCGTACCCGCCTTCTTCAGCAGTTCCTGAATGGCGACGTAGGAGCCCTTCGCCTGTGTGACGCGCTCGAGGCACTTCGTGCTGTCGCGGTACTCTTCTCCCATGCCGTTCAAGCCGGGGTTGGAGTTACCATGGTCGCTGGTGATGATGAGCAAGGTATCAGGATGTCGGCGCACGAAATCCACCGCCACTGCAACCGCGTCGTCGAAGGCAAGCTGGTCCCACAGAATCGCGGCGGGGTCGTTCGCATGCGCCGCGTGGTCCACACGTCCACCTTCTATCTGCAACAGAAACCCCTTTGGCGAGCGCGACAGGATTTCCAGCGCAGCCCTTGACATCTCCGCGAGGGTGGGTACCTGCGCCCAGACTTGCAGGTCGTTCTTGTGGTCAATAGTAAAAGGCACATGTCCGGACCAGAACAGCCCGAGTACCTTTTCGGGGCGGTCGCGTCCGGTCACCTGCTCGCGTTTCTCCCAGAAAGTGTAGCCCTTCTGCCGGTATTCGGCAATCAGGTCGCGTTTGTCCGCACGTCGTGTGGGGTCAAAGAACCGTCGTCCGCCCCCCAACAGCACATCCACCACGTCCAGATACTGCGTGGCGATGGTCTGCTCGTCATCCCGGCTCGGATGCACAGCGGCAAAACCGGCTGGCGTAGCGTGCGTGATGGTCGTGGTGGTCACAAGCCCCACGCGCTTGCCCGCCCGCTTCATCAGCTGGGCGATGGGGGTGAGCTTCGTGCCGTCGGGCAACACGTTCACCGCCCCATTGAAAACGCGCGAACCACTACCCCATGCGCTGCTCGCCGCTGACGAATCGGTCACCAGCGAGTCCAGCGAACGAGTCTCAAACAGTCCCACGACCGCCTCGGGATCCTGCAGGAGCTGGAACCACCGCGTCCCTTTCCCACGTGCCATCAGAGAGAACGGCTCCGCCATCGACGGCACGCCCATGCTCATACCGTCGGAGACCATGAAGATGATGTTCTTCACATGGGTAGAGCGGGCACGCATCTGTGCAGAAGCTTCTCGAAGGAGCAAACCACCGCTAACCAGCGCTGCCGCTCCCACCTGCAAAAGTTCCCGCCGCGAAAGGTGTGAAGATGCCATTTGTCTCCTCCCACGCATTGACCTATTTTTGCTAACCGCGTTACTCACTACCTTATCCTTCATTATACCCCCAGTAATGTTAAGGCAGTGTGAACTTCCACGAAGAAGCCCATCACAACCCTACATGCCTGAAGGAGTAAACGGTTCGGTAAGGAATTACGCCAATGAAAATCTGTGTCAGGAGGAATCTGAGCCATGCGCCAATCGGCGGTCTCCATCATCAGCGGGGACGCTGTCCAGCGCTGGATGTTTGCTCAGTTCGCCAGAGGAGCGGTACCGCCGTTCTCGTTTCAGTATGGGAACAGACCCTCTGTGGAACTGCTCACCCAATGGCAGTATCGTCACGACAGCCGTCGTGTCGATCGGTTTCGCAATCTCCACACTTTCACTTACACCGACCCTGCGACTGGCTTACAGGTGGAATGCGAATGCGTGCTGTTCCGTGATTTCCCCGCTATCGAGTGGCTTCTGCGGGTTCGCAACACCGGCACGCAGGACACACCCGTGCTCGCGGATGTACAGGCAATAGACACCTCCCTGATGGGTGGGAGAAAGTGGAAACTGCACCGTGCGCTGGGCAGTAATGCCCAGCGAGAAGACTTCGCGCCGGTTGTGGACGACCTGAAGCCGGGGAATGCAGTGCACCTCGCGCCGGTAGGAGGGCGTTCGTCAAACACTGTTGCCCTGCCTTTCTTTAACCTGCAAACGGAAGACGGTGGAGTCGTATTCGCCATTGGCTGGTCGGGGCAGTGGGCGGCAGACTTCTTGATGGAAAACACGAACAGTCTGCGCTTGCGGGCAGGGATGGAGCAGACGCACCTGAAACTGCACCCCGGTGAAGCGATACGCACCCCGCGCATTCTGTTGCTCTTCTGGCAGGGTGAGGATGAGTTTATCGGCTTCAACCGGTTGCGTCGGTTTCTGCTGCAGCACCACGTGCCGCGGCGGCGAGGCAAGCCGGTGACCTTGCCTTTTGCCTGCACCTCCTGCGGCCCCCCCGATGAGGCGAACCAGGCAACCGAGCAGAGCCAGCTGGAGCTTGCCTCGCAGTTTGTGCCTTATGGAGTGGAGTATCTCTGGCTGGATGCAGGCTGGTCCGAGGGACGTTGGCCCAATGGCGTGGGCAACTGGTTCCCTCGCAAGGATGGCTTCCCGCGCGGACTGAGGCCACTCGCGGACGGAGTGCGTCGCATGGGCATGAAAGGGCTGCTCCTCTGGTTTGAGCCTGAACGGGTATATGAGGGTACATGGATCGACCGTGAACATCCCGACTGGTTGCTGCAGTTGCCGGGTAACCCCAACCGCCTGCTGAACCTGGGGCATCCTGCCGCGCTGAGCTGGCTCACCGACCATCTCTCGCAAATGATCGAGCGCGAGGGCATCGCCGTCTACCGGCAGGATTTCAACATGGACCCCCTTCCCTTCTGGCGTGCCGCCGACGCTCCCGACCGACAGGGCATCACCGAGATACGCCATGTAGAGGGACTGTACACGCTGTGGGATACCCTGCTGAAACGCCATCCCGACCTGCTCATCGACAACTGCGCCTCAGGAGGCAGGAGGCTGGACCTGGAGACCATCTCGCGCAGTGTGGCGCTGTGGCGCACGGATTACCGGTACTTCGAGCCCGTCGGGCAGCAGTGTCACACCGCCGGCATCAGTCGCTACCTGCCCACTACCAGCACGGGGTGCGGGTATCCCGATGCTTACCTGGTGCGCAGCGCAATGAACAACGGCATGGTGTTATGGACGGCGTGGTCGCCTGCCGCTGCCTACGAGGTATACCGGCAGTTCTTGCCGCCGGAGGCAAGCTGGCAGCCGGGACAGCCCTTCCCGTTAAAGCGAGCAAAGGCACTGGCGGCGGAGTTTCGTCGGGTGCGTGGCTACTTCTTCGGCGACTTCTACCCCCTGACTCCTTACAGCACCGCCGACGATGCGTGGGTGGCTTACCAGTTCCACGTGCCAGAGAAGGATGCGGGCATCGTGCTGGTCTTCCGAAGGGCGCGTTGCTGGCCGCGCGAGCAGACGGTGCGTCTGCGTGCGCTCGCCCCCGAAAAAACTTACGAAATGTGCCTAACAGACGAACACCTTCGCCGTGATGTGTTCGCACAGAGCGGACGCGAGCTTTTGCAGGGTCTGCTCGTTCGGTTAGACCGCGCACCGAGTTCGCTGTTGATTGAGTATCGCAGCCGTTGACGCCTCGTGCAGCAAAGGATATAATCGAAGGCAGTACTTGCAGGAAGGTGAGAACCACGTGCGCAGGCTGTTCGAGCGCATCAACACACTGTTTGGCAGCTGGTATGAGGGGCTTTTCGGCGCGGGCGGCGAGCTGCACCCGCGCGAGGTGCTGCGTCGGCTGGTGATTGCGGCAGAGGAGCACCGCATCGAGGGGCTGGATGGCGAAATGTATGTGCCCAACCGCTACCGGCTGGAAATCGCCCTACAGAACCCGGAAGAACAGGATGCCTATCTCACCTTCCTGCAACCGCAGGAGCTGGCGGACGCGCTGTGGCAGGAGCTGCAGGAGGAAGGGTACCGCCTGCGCGGGGGCATCGTGTGCGAGGTGGTAGCGCAGTCGGTTGCCCCAGCGAACGCGCCGAGGCAGGCGCTGCGCATTACCGCAAAGTTCGACCCGTCTGTCCCCCTGCCGATGGTGACGCCGTCTCCGCAGTTTATCCCACCGGAAGAGGCAACCAACGTCGCCAGCGTGCCGTTTACGGCCACCACTGATGTGGCAACGGGCACGGGGGCACGCGCCTTACTGAAAAGTGCGGAGGGCAACGTGTTGCTGACGCTGGCGAACCGTCCGGTCATCATCGGGCGGTCGCGCAATGCAGGGTGCGACCTGGTGCTGGAGGGCGACAGGCAGATATCCCGTAGGCATGCCCGCATCGAATGGGATGCCTCCGCGGGCAACTATGTCATCTATGACCTGCAAAGCACCAACGGGCTGTTTGTGAACGAGCAGCGCGTGGATAACAGGGTGCTGCGCTCCGGTGACCGCATCCGTCTGGGCAAGACGGTGCTCGTCTTTGATAGCAGCGAACTACCACCTCCTAAAGAGCAGAGTGCATCGAACGTGGAGGAGACGGCAACACGTCCAGCCGCCACGCTAACCCTGTATCCGGACACCCCGCAGGAAGAGGTTATCCCCTTGCCCAGCGAGGCGTTAATTGGGCGTGCGCTGACGGCGGACATTGTGATCGAGGAGCCGGAGGTTGCCATGCGCCATGCGATGATTCGCTGGAACGGCAACGAGTGGCAGATAGAGGACCTGGGCAGCACGTCGGGCACCGCTGTTAACGAGAGGCTCCTTACCCCACGCAAGCCGCTGGCTCTGCAGTCGGGGGACCTTATCTACATCGGAAAAACCACTTTGCGCTTCGGCTTCACCGGGGAACCCCAATGAACGTTTTGGCTGGACTGTTTCGGTTTGTGTTGCTGGCTGCTTTGGTGTTGTTTGTGCTGTACGTGGCGTGGACTATTCGACAGGATGTGGAGTAGACGAATGGCAAGCCTGATGACGGGAAAGAAACCGCTCTGGCAGGTTGCTGCCGCCACAGACGTGGGCAAAGTGCGAGCGCATAATGAAGACAGCTACGCCATACTGAATTCGGCGCAGCTGCGTGGTGCGTACGACTTTGCGCTCATCGTTGCGGACGGCATGGGTGGACGTAACGCCGGGGAGGTTGCTAGCCGCGCGGCGGTAGAGGCGGCATCGCAGGCGATATTGAATAACGCAAGGTCTGTCGACGCCTCCTCCCTGCTGCGTTTCGCGGTGGAGGCGGCGCATATCTCCATCCAGCAACGCGCCGAAGAGCATCCCGAGTACGAGGGCATGGGTACGACCCTTGTGATTGCGCTGGTGAGGGACACGGAGGCGTGGATAGCCAGCGTGGGGGACAGCCGGGCGTATATCTTGCGTGGCGAACAGCTGCTGCCCCTCACGGAGGACCACACGTTTGTCGCCGAGCAGGTGCGTGCGGGCGGGATGAGCCTGGAGCAGGCACGGCACAGCCGTTTTCGGCATATGCTTACCCGCGCCGTCGGCACCAGTGTAGACTACACCCCCGATGTGGTCTCGGCAAGGGTGGAGTCGGGCGATGTGCTGATGCTTTGCACCGACGGATTGACGAATATGGTGTGGGAGGAGGAGATTGTCCGCCTGCTGCGCAAATACCGGCGCGACCCCGAACGAGCCTGTCGTAGCCTGATCGACGCCGCCAACGCACAGGGCGGGCAGGATAACATCACCGTGCTGCTGGCAGCAGACATGCGCGAGATAGCTGCCTCCTCCGATGACGAAGAGCTGCAAACGGTCTCTGAACTGCCTACAGTTCGCGACCCTCTGCGGCAGGTAGCCCGTTGGGTAAAGCGCATCTCGCTTCGGCAGGCGGCGATTGGAATTGTGGTGGTGTTCATGGTGGCAGGCGTGCTGGCATGGGTATCCGTTGCCAGAAAACCGAAACCCGCCCCCCAGCTGCCGCCGCCCCCGCCAGTGGTGGACCTTGCCCGGTTGCGTTACGCCGAGCCGCAGGTTCTGCTGAACAAGCCGCTGCGCGGCGCGCCGTTGACAGTGGACTCGCAGGGCAGGATTTACGCGATGAGCGAGCAGGGGAGAGTGCTCTGCATCTCGCCGGAGGGGAAGTTGCTGACGATTTCCAGCCAGCCCTTCAGCGCGGCGGCAAACCCCGAAATCAAGCCCGATGTGGTCTATTTCGCAACCGACCCACAGGGCAACTTCTATGTGTGCGATCGTTCCAATCGACGCATTCTCAAGTACCTTCCCAACGGGGCGTTGCTGGGAAGCATCGGTGAAGGCAAGCTCAAGCGACCTGCCGCACTGGCTGTGAGTTCCGATGGCTCCGTGTACGTGATCGATGCGGGCAGGTTGACCGTCTTCCGCGCCATACCAGAGGTAACCGACAATGGCTCTCAGCCCCATCGGTAAATACGAGCGAGTGGACGTGCTGGGCTACGGCGCGACTGGCATTGTCTACCTGGCGTGGGATACGTTACTGCGCAAGCAGGTTGCGCTGAAGGAGATTAACGTGCAAGCAGGCGATATGGAGCGATTTCTGGAAGAGGCACGCCTGCTGGACCGCCTGCATCATCCGAACATCGTGCAGGTGCATAGCGTGGATCGAGTGGACGGCAAAATCCTCATCGCGATGGAGTATGTGCCCGGCGTCAATCTGCAGGAGCTGCTACGCCAGCAGGGCAAACTGCCCGTCTCGCAGGCACTGGATATCGCCATTCAGGTGCTGGATGCTCTGGACTACGCCCATCAGAACCATACTATCCACCGTGACATCAAGCCGGGGAACATCCTGATACGCAAAGACGGTGTGGTGAAACTGGTGGACTTCGGGCTGGCGACCATCCTGGGCACAGGCTCGTATGCGGGTGGAGCTGGCACCTACGTGTATATGGCTCCCGAAGATTTCGAGGAGGAAGAGCACTCCGACTATCGCTCTGACCTGTGGGCGGTGGGAGTGACACTGTACGAGATGGTTACCGGTCGCCGTCCGTTCAACGCTGCCAACCCCAAGAACCCCTTCTCGTGGCAGGAGGCGGTGCAGAAACAGCAGCCGCCGCCCTTACAGGAGTTCGTACCCGATGCGCCTGTGGCTTTGCAGACAGTAATAGACCGTGCGCTGGCAAAGCGCAAGGAAGAGCGTTACGCCACCGCCGGCGAGTTCGCAGACGCCCTGCGCAAGGTGCGCGCGCTGCTGCCAGCAGAGAATGGGGAAACCATCGCCTTCGTCTCTTCGCGGGCGTATGGTGTGCAACAGAAACAGAAGCACGCCGGCGGGGCACCCCAGAGCCCGCAGCCGTCCATCGCCCGTGTGGAGCCAAAGGAAGTGTCGTTGGGTCCTGTCCGTCAGGGGGAGCGGTGCGTGGCAAAGGTGTCGGTGCGTTCCACCAATAGGAAGCCTCTGGACGCCCAGCTGGTCTCGCAACCGGGATGGCTACATGTGCATCCCACCGTCCTGCGCCGCAAACAGCAGGTGGTAACCCTGACCGCCGACACCAGTATGGTCTCCGCGCAGGGGAAGCTGGTGGACACGGTACAATTCGTGAACGGCGGACATCGCATCACGATACCAGTGCAGCTGGAGGTATTGCCGCCACGCCCGCAGTTCGGGCAGGTGGCATACTGGTATGTGCCGCTGTATGTCGCCTGCCTGATACCGCTGTTCACAGTGGTATTGGGTACGGCGCAATGGGCGCGATGGATGCCGATCGGTCTGGAGCTAACAGGGCTGCTGGGCGCGATGCTGGCATTGATTACCGTAGGAGCGCAGCTGCGCTCCGGTGAGCAGTTAGGCGCGGTACTGCTGATGCTGACGGGATTGTCGGCGACGGGCACCTATCTCGGCGTGCTGGGCGAACCCCAAAATCACCCTCAGGGTCGGGTCGCCACAGATCTGTTGACCATTATGGGAGCGGTGCTGCTGCTTCAGGTATTCAGCGCGCGCAAGTGGAAGTGGTGGGCATGGGTGCTGGTGGGTCTTTCCCTGACGCTTTCGTGGGGCATCACGTCCATGATGTAACAGGAGTATAATAAAGCTGGTGAAGCCAGATGACCGAGAACCCGTTTCCCGGCATGAACCCCTATCTGGAAGACCCGCGCCTGTGGTCGGGGGTTCACCATCGATTCATCACCTATCTTGCGGATGAGCTGAACATCTCGCTTCCGCAGGGCTACGCCGCCGACATCGATGAGCGTGTCTACGTGGAGCGTGCGGATACAGCACGGGTGATTTACCCCGACGTAACCATCTCGCGCCCCGTTGGCTCCCCAAGCACTCCACCAGCGGCGCAAACCGTCGCGCTGGCAGACCCTCCGGTGAAGGTGGAACTGCACCCCTACCCCGTGCGCGAACCTTTCATCCAGATTTACGCTATCCGCAAGGGCAAACGCGAACTGGTCACCGTGATTGAACTGCTCAGCCCTGCCAACAAGACGCCGGGTGCGCAGGGGCGCGAGTTGTATCTGCAGAAGCAGAGGGATTTGATACGCAGCACCACGCACCTGATGGAGATTGACCTGTTGCACATGGGCGAGCATACGGTGCTGGTTCCGCGCGGTTTGCTGAACCAGCGGGAATGGGACTACGTGGTGTGTCTGCACAAGGCGGGTTGGGAGGGTGGCAATGCGTGGGTGTGGTTGGCGTCGTTGCGGGAGCGGTTGCCGCGGGTGAGTGTGCCTTTGGCGGAGGGCGACCCTGACGTAGTGATAGACCTGCAGGAGATTCTGAACCGGGTGTATCGAGAGGGGCGCTACTGGGCGTTGGTGGACTACACTGCAGAGCCACCCGTGCCTCTGCGTGAAGAGGATAAGGAGTGGGTGCGTGCAATACTGCGGGAGAACGGAGAGAGGGTAAGTTTGTCGTAACGACAACGACTCGCCTGCAATTTGCAGGAATTAGTTTCCACCTTGTCGCAAATAATGATCAACGAATAGGTATACGTTTTCTCATAGGGCCGGGGCATGTCGAAACAGGATTACTGGGCTGCTGTTATAAGGATTGGTTTTGTGCTAATATTCTACGTAGGGTTGAGTTTTGCTATCCTGCTGGCAGTAGTGTTACGTAGGGGCTTCTACGTAGATGCAAGGGCGTACCTTTCTGAAATGATGGAGGGTACAGCCTGGAGACCTTTTGTATACCGTGTCCTCGTCCCCAAAACAGCTTTTATTGCTGGCAAGTCCATTCCGTTCAAAGATGCTGTGGTACAAAAAGTGGAACTTTTCGCGAAAAAGCACGCATGGATGCTATTAGGCAAGCAAAGTTACTACCGGTTCGAGTATCTTGTTGTTGTGTTAATAATGGTCTTTGCTTTAACGGGTTCGGCTATAGTTTGGAAGCAGTGTTTGTCTTACTTATACGAGTACCCTCCATACTTATGCTACTTGCTTCCGGTGTTTGGAATAATCGCACTAGCACCCATCTTGGTACTTTACGGACCTTATCCCTATGACCCGATGACCTTACTCGTGTTTTCTCTGGCGATTTTTGCGTTAATAACCCACAACAAGAGACTTTATTATCCCGCTTTCCTTTTGGCACTACTGAATAAGGAAACGTCTCTACTCTTACCTTTCCTGTTCGGGTACTCATTTGCATCTAATACGCGCAGGCAGACTTTATTACTGGAAATGGCTGTCCAGTTCGGAGCCTGGTTTGCATGGAGGTACTACTTGATAGACCTTTACAGAAGCAATCCCGGTGTCAACATGGAGTTCCACCTTTTTGATTATAATCTGCCATTCTTCACCTATTTTGGTCTAAAACATGTCCGTTTTGCGCTGGTTATCTTCGGCTTTATCGCGCTGGTGTTTTACCGTTGGAAAGACAAACCGTTAGCATTGCGTCGTCTCTTAATGGTCTCTTGCGCATTTCTTCTTCCTTTACATGTATTGTTTGCTTGGATCGATGAGTTTCGCGGTCTCTTGGAACTATACCCCGTTCTGTTCCTGCTGAGTGCCTCCTCGGTAATCAGTGCCCTTAATGAAACAAGGAGCAAAACAGCAGCCAACTCTGGGAATCTAGTCCATGTATAGGTTTACCCAGAACAAGCATGCCATGATCACAGGCTGGGGACGTTATGCGCGCGCTCTCTGCTACCTCTTCCGCCCGGAGCGAGTGCGGGAGGTGGCGGAGGTGCTGCAGCATGGCGGCATGTCCAGCTATCTGCCACGCGGGTTGGGACGCGCCTACGGTGACGCCGCGCTGAACAGCGAGCAGGGCGTGCTGCTGATGGAACGCCTTGACCGCTACCTTGCCTTTGACACAGAAACGGGGTTGCTGCGGTGTGAGGGAGGTGTTGCGCTGGCGGACATCATCGCCACTTTCCTGCCCCGTGGCTGGTTTCTGCCAGTGACGCCCGGCACCAAGTTCTGCACGGTGGGTGCGTGTGTGGCGTGCGATGTGCATGGCAAGAACCACCACCACGACGGCTCCATCGGCAACTTCGTGCGGTCATTGACCCTGCTGCTGCCCAACGGGGAGACCGTGCGTTGCTCGCGTGAGCAGAACGCGCACGTCTTCTATGCCACGATCGGTGGGATGGGGCTCACGGGCATCATTCTGGAAGTGGAACTGCAACTGCGCCGGGTGGAGACGGCGTGGATTGTGGTGGATTACGTGCGCACGCGCGACCTCGACGAGACGCTGCGTACCTTCCACGAACGCGATGCCAACTATTTGTACTCGGTGGCATGGCTGGACTGCGTGGCGCAGGGCAGAGGCTTCGGCAGGGGCGTTCTGATGTTCGGGCGACATGCCGTCACAGACGACCTTCCCCCTGCCCGACGCCCAAACCCCTTCGTTATCCCCCGCAAGCGGGATAAAAGCGTGCCGTTCGACCTGCCGGAGTTTGTACTGAACCCGTTATCGCTACAGGCGTTCAACAACCTGTATTACGCCACCCATCCCGCCCGCGAGGGCATTCTCGTGGACTACAATACCTACTTCTACCCGCTGGACAGCATCCTGCAGTGGAACCGCGCCTACGGTAAGCGGGGCTTTGTGCAGTGGCAGTGCGTGCTGCCGTATGAGAACGGCGTGAAGAGTCTGGATGACATCCTGCGAACTGCCCAGCAGCGACGTACCTATCCCTTCCTGTCGGTGCTGAAGCGCATGGGTGAGAGCAGCGGTGGGATGCTGTCGTTCCCCATGCCCGGCTACACTATCGCACTGGACTTTCCCGTGCGTCGCGGGCTGTTCGAGGTGCTGAACGAGCTGGATGCCATCGTGCTGGAGGCGGGCGGGCGGCTGTACCTGGCAAAGGATGCACGCATGTCGGCAGAGACCTTCCACGCCACGTATGCCCTGTTGCCGCGCTGGCGCGAGGTGAAAGCGCAGGTAGACCCGCAGGGGCTGCTGCAGTCTGACCTGGCGCGACGCCTGCAGATAGTGGAGGGTGGCAAATGAGGCGGGTGCTGATTGTGGGGGCGACCTCTCCGCTGGCGCGCTATATGGCGCACGAGTTCGCGAAGCAGGGAGATGCGCTGTTCCTTGCCGCGCGCGATGGGGATGAGCTGGAGCGCGTCGCCAGCGATATGCGCATTCGGTTCGGGGCAACCGTCCATACCGGTCTTTTTGATGCCGCTGCCATCGAGACGCATGAGGCGTTCTGGCAGCAGGTGCTGCAGGCGATGGATGGGTTGAACGGCGTGGTGTGGGTGGCGGGTAGCATGGACGGACTGGAAGAAGCGTTCCGCGGTCCCCGTGCGGTGAGGCGGCTGATAGACGTGAACTTCACGGGCGCAGCGTCGCTGTTGACACTGGCAGCCTGCTACTTCGAGCAGCGGGGATCGGGATTCATCGCAGGGGTCAGCTCGGTGGCGGGCGACCGCGGGCGGGGACAGAACTACCCCTACGGCGCGGCAAAGGGCGGGTTGTCGCTGTTCCTGCAGGGTCTGCGCAACCGCCTGAGCAGGAAAGGCGTGCAGGTCACGACCATCAAGCCGGGTTTTATCGATACGCGCATGACGTGGGGGCGGGACAAGTTGCCATTTCTGGCGTCGCCGCAGCGGGTGGCGCGAGAGAGCGTGCAGGCTATCCTGCGCGGCAAAGACATCGCCTACGTGCCCGCCGTGTGGTGGCTGGTGATGCTGGTCATTCGCAGCATCCCCGAGCGTGTGTTCAAGAGGATGAACATCTGAGCGGCTGCGCAGGGGGCCTACTCGCCGACGAAAGTCTCCACCTCTGCGCGGTAGGGAAGGGACGGCTGTGCCCCCAAGCGGGTGACCGACAGGGCGGCGGCGCGTTGCGCAAACTGCACAGCGGCTTCGATGCTCTTGCCCTCCGCCAGCGCAACCGCCAGCGCGCCCGCGAAGGCATCTCCCGCGGCGGTCGTGTCGATGGCTTGAACTGGATAGGCAGGCATCCGCTGGGCACCTGTGGCATCCTGAAGCAGCACTCCCTCCGCGCCCAGTGTAATGATGACTATCGGCACGCCCAGCGCACGCAACGCCTGCCCCATCGATTCCGCCGAGGCATACGCGGGCGCGTTGCAGATGCTCTGTGCTTCCGTCTCGTTGGGCGTCAGGATGTCCACATGCCGCAGGAGCTCGGACGGCAGCGGCTGTCTGGGCGCGGGGGCTGGGTTCAAAATCATCCGCTTGCCGTGCTTGTGCGCCAGCTCGGCGGTTCGGGTGACGGTGGGGGTGGGCACCTCCAGTTGCGCCAGCACCACATCCGCCTTGGCAATGGCTTCCTCCGCCCGCTCGACATCCTCCGGAGACAGCCGCATATTGGCTCCGGGCGCAACCACAATCGCGTTTTGCCCCTCCGCGTCCACCGCAATCAACGCCACTCCGGACGGCGTCTCTTCATCCCGCACGATGTAGCGGCAGTCGATGCCTTCGTGCTGATAGCCTTCCAGATTATGGTCGCCGAAAAGGTCATTGCCCACCCGCGCCACGAAGGTCACATGCGCGCCGAGACGTGCCGCCGCCACCGCCTGATTCGCGCCTTTTCCGCCGGGCACCATGACAAACTGCGTCCCGACGATGGTCTCGCCCGGTCGCGGAATGCGCGGGGCGCGCACCACCATGTCCATGTTTGCACTGCCGACCACCACCACTCGTGCCATGCTGAAAAAGCCTCCAAAGTGTTGCAGGATTGCTGCAGCAAGGTTTCGCGTCAAGCCGAGACTTCTCCTGCCTGCACCCGCTTCCGAAACGCCGCCAATTCCGCCGCGAACAGCACGTTATGCGCCCAGCCCGCGTACGCGCCAAACCGCGCTCGGAAGAAATCGCCCACCTGCCAGTATACTCGTTCGGTAAGGCAGCGTCCCTGCAGTTCGGGCAGGTAGTCGCGCCGGGCGATTTGCCAGACATGGGTGTCCACCGGTATCGCCTGCGCTTTGTCCAGTGAGAACAGACATACGCAATCGGCAATCTTGTGTCCCACGCCGGGCAGGGTGAGCAGCTGGCGGTGCGCCTCCTCGTAAGGGGCATCTCGGAGGGCATACAGCCATTGCTCGCCGCGTTCCGCCAGTGTGCGCGCCGCCTGCACTACCAACCGCGCCCGATACCCGAAGCCCAGCGCGAACAGCTCCTCCTCGCGCGCCGCCGCGAGTGCAGATACGGACGGGAAGCGGTAGTACCGCGCCCCCTCCACCTCCCCCAGCGGCTCGCCGTAGCGACGGCAAAGGGCGTCTACCATGCGGGTGATGCGGGCGATGTTGTTCGCGCTGGAACAGAGGAAACTGAACAGGCACTCCACCGGGTCGCTACGCACCACGCGCAAGCCGGGGAACGCGGGCGCGACCTGCGCGAAACGGGCGTCTGCCATGCTCCACTGCCGGTACAGGGGGGCGAGGGGAGTGTGCAGCTGGAAGTAGTCCCGCAGCAAATGAGCGACGTCCTCGCCGCTGGCGGTGCTGTAGAACACGTCGCGCTCCGTCTGGTGTAGCGTAATGACGTGCGAGCCGATAACCCCTCTCCACGTGTCGGGCGCGACGGTCTTCCAGCGGAACGTCTGCCCACACAGCAAAGTCACGTCACAGCGCAGTTCTTCGGGTGGTATCTGTAATGGATAGATGAGCCCTCACCCCCAGGAATGTATCGTGCGGTATGGTTCAACTCACCCCCTGCCCCACTCCTGCAAAGGAGAGGGCAGTTTTGCTCCCCCTGCCATCGCGGGCTTATTGCACGACACTTTCTTTCACAGGAGGAAATTGCAGTGAGATTCCCCCTTCCGACCTCCCCCGTGGACGGTGGAGGAGCCGAAACTCCCTCCCCGCGCGCGGGGAGGGCTGGAGTGGGGGTGAAAAGGCGCAAAAATGTCGTGCATTAGGCCGTCCACGGGGAGGTCGGGTGGGAGGCGGCTCACCAAAAGGTTCGCCCTCTGGCGAGCGTGCTGTTCCTGCTGTACGCCCTCAGCCTGTGGAGCCCCTTACGCAGGGACCGGGCTGTTTCCGAACGGCTTTACTGGATGACGCACGGAGAGGCGAAATACTACGCCCGACTGCTGGGCACAGTCTTGCCCGATTAACCGCCTCCTGCGTCTTCGTCAACCTTTCTGAACCGTTTCGCCTCTCGAAGCACTCGCGCGGTGGCACGGGGATACCGCTCTGGCGTGGGAGTAACCTTTTGCACGCGCACCAGCAGGTTCACGATGTCCGAGTGCGGCACACCGACTTCGATGACCTGCGATTCGCCGCCCCCCAGCTGCAGGATATGCTCTCTCGCCTGCTCGATTTCGGCACGCTGTGGGGGTCGCTTCATCCATATCGCCACCCCGCCCACGTGCACGAAGGGCAACGTCCACTCCGCCAGCGCCCACAGGTGCGCCACCGCCCGCGCCGTGACCATGTCGAACTGCTCGCGCCACTGTGGCCGGCGCGCTGCCTCCTCCGCGCGGGCGTGGATGAACTCTACCCCCTCTATCCCCAGCTCCGCACAGAGGGGGCGCAAGAACAGGAAGGGGTCATGGCGGGAGTCGAGCAGAGCCAGACGGATTTGCGGAAAGGCTATCTTGAGCGGCAAGCCGGGAAAGCCCGCGCCTGTGCCCACGTCCAGCACCCGTGCGCCTGCAACAGGTTGCCATGCGGCAACCAGCGTGAGCGAGTCCAGAAAATGGCGCACCACCGCCTCATCCGGCGGTACGGAGGTCAGGTTCATGTGCGCATTGGCTTCGTAGAGGCGGCTGGCGTATACCGTGAATTGCTGCAGCTGCCCATCGTCCAGCGTGATGTTCAATGCCTGCGCACCGGTTTTCAGAAGCGACATCTGCTCCATCCGGGGTGGCTCACGACCAGTTGCTGCAGATTCGCAGGACGTGTCCATACTCCGCAGGACCGGGCTGGGGCTGGTTCAACACCTGCTCTTCCGCCAGCTTGCGCGCGATACGCTCGGCGAAGGGACGGTCGCCTGCGCCCAGGGCTGCCATACCCCACCAGACCAGCACACCGACTTCACCCCCATCCAGTGCGTCCTCCCACTGCGTTTGAAACTGCTGGCGCAGACGCCGGAACAGCTCCTTGCGCCGGGACGCAGGCGGCAGCCACGCGACAGCCATTAGCTGTGCCATCACGTCGGGATACCAGCGTACGAGCCGGGCTTCCATGACGCCATTCTCGTGCATCGCCAAGGCGTAGTAACCCCTGTCCTCGCGGAAGAGTATCGTGTCTATCGCGCGAAGAGTCCGCTCCGCAAACCGCTGAAAAGTGTCTGTTTCACCCTTGCGATTCATCAGCCGTGCCAGCGCGGCGGCGGACCGCCACCCGCGATACACCTCTACGTTGTCCATCAGGTATTTCACGCGATAGGTGGGTTTTGCCCACGTCAAGCCGTCGTCCTGCAGGGTCAGGCGTATCGCCCCTGTCGCTTTGATGGCTGCAGGATAGAGCGCACTCAGCAGCTGGCGGTCACGCGAGACCTCCACGTAGCGGTGCAGCGCTTCCAGAAAGGTCGCAGCGTAGGAGTCGGTAGAATCGCAATCGCCTGTAGGTTGCAGATTACCGTCCTGCAGGCGGTAATCGTCCATCGTGCCGTCGGGATTCAGGTGCGCGGCGTACCAGCGCAGCCACTTTGCAACTGCCAGCCGGTGCGAGGCATCGCGCGTGCGCGGGTAAGCGGCTGCCAGACCAATCGCCGCCAGGTTAGCGAAATAGGGGATTACCGAGTTGACGGGCTGGGCAGCGGGAGCCATCAGTATCGCACCGTCTGCGCGCTGGCGCTGCAGGATGGCTGCCGCCGCCTGCTGCAATGCAGGTCCGAACATCTCTGCTACGTGCCCACCTCCCATGAGGTCAGGTACTCTTGCTGTTCCGGCGTCAGTGTGTCGATTCGAATGCCCATCGCGTCTAGCTTCAGGCGGGCAATCTGCTTGTCCAGCTCGATCGGCACGCGGTACACCTGCTTCTCCAGCGTATGGGCGTGCTGATGAATATACTCTGCGCTGAGCGCCTGATTGGCGAAACTCATGTCCATGACGCTGGCGGGGTGCCCCTCCGCCGCCGCAAGGTTAATCAGTCGCCCTTCGCCCAGCAGGAATATCTTGCGCCCGTCGGGCAGCACGTACTCATCCACAAACTCGCGGATGCGCCGTTTGGAGGTCTTCATCCGCTCCAGTGCGTCGATATCGATCTCCACGTTGAAGTGTCCCGAGTTGGCGACAATCGCTCCCGACTTCATCACCGTGAAGTGCTCTTCACGGATGACGTGGATATCGCCGGTGAGCGTGACGAACACATCTCCCACGCGGGCGGCATCCGCCATCGGCATCACCTGGTAGCCGTCCATCACCGCTTCGAGCGCGCGCAGCGGGTCGGTCTCCGTCACGATGACATGTGCCCCCATGCCTTTGGCGCGCATCGCCACGCCGCGCCCGCACCAGCCGTAACCCGCTACCACCACCGTGCGCCCGGCAAGCAGAATGTTCGTCGCCCGCAGGATGCCGTCGATCGTGCTCTGCCCAGTGCCGTAACGGTTGTCGAACAGGTGCTTGGTATCGGCATCGTTGACGGCGATGATAGGATAGCGCAGCACGCCGTCTTTCGCCATCGCACGCAGGCGAATGACACCCGTGGTGGTCTCTTCGGTACCGCCACGCACGTTGGGCAGCAGCTCCTGTCGCTGCGAGTGCAGCGTGGAGACCAGGTCTGCCCCGTCGTCCATCGTGATATGCGGTTGCGTGTCCAGCACCGCGTGGATGTGCCTGTAGTAGGTCTCGTGATCCTCGCCCTTAATGGCGAAGACAGGGATGCCGTGATGCTTGACGAGGGCAGCCGCCACATCGTCCTGCGTGGAGAGGGGGTTCGACGCGCACAGCGCGACCTGCGCGCCCCCCGCCTTCAGCGTAATTACCAGGTTCGCGGTCTCGGTGGTCACATGCAGGCACGCCGCGAGCCGAACACCTTCCAGCGGCTTCTCGCGAGCAAATCGCTCGCGGATGAGGCGCAGCACGGGCATGTCCTGCTCTGCCCACTCGATGCGCAACTGCCCCTTGTCTGCAAGGGCAAGGTCTTTCACGTCGTAGTTCATGCAATACTCCTCCTGTAATCCATCAAGTGCCAACGTAATTGTTTTTGCGCACGGGGTCGACGATGACGCCGTCGAACACCGCCGCATTGGACTTCACGCGACAGCCCTTCCCCACCACACAGCGCACCAGCATGGTGTCGCGCATCACCACCGCACCCTCCCACAGGATGCTCTCCTGCACGGTGGCGTTGTCCTCCACCACGCAATTGTCGCCCAGTACGCTGTATTCCAGCACCTTCGCACCTGGACCAATCTCGCAGTTGTTGCCGATAATGACCGGGTAGCCGATTTCGGCAGTGGGGTCGATCTTCACGTTACTACCTATCCACACGTACTTGCGCGTTTCGGGATAAGGTATCCGCAGGGAGACCCTGCCCTGCATCGCGTCCACGTGCGTCTGCTGGTAAGTGCGCAGGTTGCCCACGTCTTTCCAGTAAGACGAGGTGAGGAACCCATAGAACGGTCGGCGCTGCTCCAGCAACAGCGGCAGCAGGTTCGCACCGAAGCCGTAGGTGACGCCGCGCGGAATCAGGTCGAATATCTCCGGCTCGAACACGTACACACCGGTGTTCGCCGCGTTGGAGAAGATGACCTCGCCGCGCGGTTTCTCCAGGAACCGGGTGATGCGTCCCCGCTCGTTCAATAGGGCGATACCGTACTCCGATGGGTCATCGACCAGCGAGAGGGCGATGGTGGCGATAGCGCGCTTCTCCTCGTGGTAGCGCAGCAGACGGGTAAGGTCCAAATCCGTAATGTCGTCTCCACCGATCACCACAAAGGTGTCGTCGAAGAAATGCTCACACCGCTTCACGCTACCGGCGTCACCCCACAGGCGGTCTTCTTTGGAGTAGTGGATTCGCACACCCCACCTCGAGCCATCGCCAAAATGGGTTTCGATCTGCTCACCCAGATAGTACAGGTTCACCATGATTTCATTGAAGCCGTGTCGCTTCAGCAGCTCCACAATGTGTTCCATCACGGGACGGTTCACGATGGGCACCATGGGTTTGGGTACGTTGCGGGTCAGCGGGTCCAGACGCGAACCCACGCCTGCTGCCAGAATCATCGCTTTCATGATGCATGTTCCTCCTCGAATTGCCGCACCATCGCAGCCACGTAATCGATTTGCTCCATACTCAGCTCAGGATGCACCGGCAGGGAGAGTACCTCTTCGGCAGCACGTTCCGCATGTGGAAAGTCACCCCGCTTATATCCTAGATGCCGGTATGCTTCCTGCAGGTGCAGAGGCAACGGATAGTACACAGCGGTAGCGATGCCGTGTTCCTTCAGGTAAGCCTGCAAAGCATCTCGCCGCCGGTGACGTATGGTGAACTGGTGATAGGTGTGCAGGTTGCCCGGCGCGGTTACGGGTAAAACGGCTTCCGTGCCATGCAGCAATTCCATGTACCGGCGGGCGTTCTGACGGCGACGCTCGTTCCATCCATCCAGGTAACGCAGTTTCACCCGCAGGATCGCCGCCTGTATCTCGTCGAGACGGCTGCAGTAACCGGGCACTTTGTAGAAATACGCTCCACCCTCCGCGCCGTGCACGCGCAGCTGTCGCACACGCCGCGCTATCTCCTCATCGCTGCACAGCACAATACCGCCGTCTCCAAACGCCCCCAGGTTCTTCGTCGGGTAGAAACTCAATGCGGTGGCGTGACCCACCGCTGCGACCGGCACGCCGTTCTGCTGTGCGCCGATAGCCTGCGCCGAGTCGTTAATCAGGTACAGTCCATGCTCCTGTGCAATGCGCCATAGCGCTTGCCGGTCTGTCATCTGCCCAAACAGGTCTACAGGCAGCAACGCGCGGGTGCGCGGCGTGAGGGCACGCTCTATCGCGTTCACATCGATATTATAGGTATCGGGGTCGATGTCTACATACACCGGCTTCGCGCCCAGACGCACGATGACCTCGGTGGTGGCTCCAAAGGTGAAGGGGGTGGTTATCACCTCGTCGCCCGGGCTGATACCGACCGCCGCCAGCGCCAGCTCCAGGGCATCGGTACCAGAAGCTACCCCGATACCAAAGCGCGCCCCGCAGAACGTGGCTATCTCCTCCTCCAGATACCGCACGTTCTCACCCAGGATGAACCGCCCGCTCTCCAGTACCCGGGCAATCGCAGCATCTATCTCCTCACGCAGTGCGCAATACTGCGCTTGGAGGTCCACTATCGGGACACGAATCGTCTCGCTCATGATAACATCCTCTTTGATGGCATGGCAGGGTTTGTCCTGCGAAGTATCACCAGCTTGTCCCCAACCGACTTTCGCGCTCGATTCGGCTACCCGCTGCGATGACCGCATCGCTGATGCGGCTACCTGCGGCAACGGACACATCGCAATCGCAAATCACGCGGGTCAGGTCGGTCCCCTCGCCGAGACGCACCCTTTCCAGCAACACGCAATCCTCCAGCACGCATCCCCGCTCGATATGACTGCCTGCCCCGATAACCACCGTGCCACGCAGGTGCACACCATCTTCAACTACAGCACCTTCCCCGATGTGTGCCAGTGCTCCCGAGTCGAGAGTCGCACGCACCTGCGCGCCTTGCATGCACCACAAGCCCTCCGTCAACGGGTTGCCGGGCAGAGGGACGTTGACCCGCCCACGCAACAGGTCGTTGGTGACCCTCCAGTACTGGGTGGGACCAGCCACATCGACCCAGTAGCCCTCGGCGGGCGCGCCATACAAGCCTTCTCCCTGCGCAATCATGCGCGGATAGATTTCGCGCTCTATCGACACCATTCTGCCTTCGGGAATGCTCTCTATGACCTCCGGCTCCAGCACGTAGAACCCCGCGTTGATGTAATCCCAGCCGGTCTGCTCCACATTCGGGTTGGCTGCCAGCGCCTTTTTCTGCTCCTCTGTTGGCTCTCGCCACGCCAGAACCCTGCCTTCGCTATCCATGTCCAGCACACCGTAGGGGTTGGGGCTGGGCACTGCCTTCAGGGCAATGGTGGCGCGCGCCCCGCGTTTCTGATGAAGGTCTATGATCGCACCCAGGTCGAAGTCGGTCACGATGTCGCCGTTGAAGACAACAACCGTTTCCTGTCGCCAAAGGCTCTTTGCGGCGTTGCGGATGGCGCCCGCGGTGCCCAAAGGCTGGTCCTCCTGTGCATAGCGCATCTTCACGCCGAAGCGGCTGCCAACCCCAAAATGCTTTTCAATCGCCTCCGCCATGTAGTTGGTGGCGAATACAATCTCATCCACGCCATGCGTCTTCAACAATGCAACCTGATAC
>Ga0209162_1000777_pt1 | contig 33612 bp, 33 predicted proteins | sample YNPNPMetaG_FD_187121 | JGI IMG/M metagenome (GOLD analysis project Ga0209162, IMG submission 187121) | Anoxygenic and chlorotrophic microbial mat microbial communities from Yellowstone National Park, USA - YNP NP MetaG (SPAdes) (version 2) ...
AGCCGGTTTCCAATGAGTTAGCCTCGCTTGCACTCCTTGCGGGGAAGGGGGCCTCAGTGTTTCTTATGTCTCCATGGGCTTTATCCGGCCTTTCTTCGTGAACTTGATCTCCAAGGGCTTCCAGTGGATGGAGAGGTTGGGGGTCCCCTCTAGTTCTCTTGCCACCTTCTCGCTCACCCATATACGGCTCAGGTGAAGGGTATCGGTTATCCTTGCCATTCTCACATCTGACCAGTCCGGCACATGGGCCAATGCAGCCTCTATGGCTGCCCTGTCGGAGTCGAGAGCTATGGGCAGCCTGGCACTCCTCAACACACCCGATGTGAGGGCATTGGTGTAGGTTGCCCTTAGGTCCACCTTTCTCATGAGCCTTCGGGTGGTGAGATCAGCCATACCGATGCCAGTTGCATTCCCATGGGAGGCAGGGGTAAGATCCAAGACAACTAGCGTCCTGTAGTCGGGCTTTCTGGGCCCCCCTTCCCTTCTCCACATGCCGATCACATTGGGATCCATGCCCGCCCCGCTTATGTCCTTCCCCATGCGATCCACAATGAGGACATCCAGATCCTCGACGGGGATCTTGGGGAATATTCTCCAAGCCTCTTCCAAAAGCCTCTCGTCCGTGGAAACGAAATCCCCTTTGCCCACAACCTCCACCTTCACGGTTCCCCCTTGAGGTCCCTCGAGAATCGCTACCCCCATGAGCACGGGAAGCCTCTCCAGGATTCTCTTCGCTGCTGGCACGATGGATCTTGCCAACCCCCTTGTATGGATTTCAGAGGCCCCTTCCTTTTTTCCGAGGCCCACGGCAAGCATCTTGCAAAGACCAGACTCCACACTGGCCCTGAATGCGGTATGGGGCTTCACCCTGTTGACCACAACTAGGTGATCCATATCCAGGGCATCTTTTGCAACGAGGACCTCCAAGCCTTGCTCCACCCTTCCCAGAGAGACCACTTCCATGCTCGACAAAATGGGGGCTCCAACACTCGACTCCGTCACCCCCAACTCCTCCAACACCCTGACTTGACCCTGAGCAGTGGCGCCTCCGTGGGAGCCCATGGCGGGGATGATCGTGACCTGTGCTCCCAAGGCTTTCAGTTTTCCCACTACAGTCCTCACTATGGTGGCCAGATCATGTATACCCCTGGAGCCCACAGCCACTCCTATTCTTTGCCCCTGCCTCACTTGTTCCAGGCCAGGAAAGGTAGCGAGTCTCTCTTTTATTTCTGCCTCTATGTCCCGGATGGTCTCCACTTGGAACATCTGGTCGACGGCGAAAAGAAACGGGAGCTCTGTTCTTCCAAAGGACATCGCTATCTTCCTCCTCAATTGGCCATCCCCTCGTATTGGGCGTAGACCTCCTCGGTCACGGGGTACTGGGGCTCCTTTCCGTCCAAAACCCTCAGGATATCCTCGGCAACCAGGCTCATTCGGACGAGGCTCTCCTCTGTGTGGGCTGCACTGTGGGGTGTTGCTACAAAATTGTCCAGCCCCAGCAAGGGGTTGGAGGGAGAGGGCGGCTCTTCCTCGAACACGTCGGATGCTGCACCTGCTATTGCCCTTGTCTTGAGAACCTCTGCCAGATCCTCCTCATTCCAGATGGGACCCCTCGCCATGTTCACGATATAGGCGGTGGGCTTCATCAATTTGAGGAGCCTCGCATTCACGAGATGCCTTGTTGTGGGGAGAAGGGGAAGATTTATGGATATGAGATCGGACTCCTTGAACAGATCCTCCAACTCCTTCCTCTTTGCTCCCAGCTCATTTTCCACGTGGGGATACGAGCGCACATCGAAGTACAGTATCTCCATTTGGAACCCATGGCGGCATATCCTCGCTGTCTGCTGACCAATTCTGCCCATCCCCAGTATTCCTAGGGTCTTGCCATGGAGCTCCCTTCCGGTGAGCTCTCTTCTGACCCACCAGTTGCCCTCCCTGACCGCCTGATTGGCGAGAGTTATGTGTTTCGCCAGGGCGAGCGCTAGACCAACGAAGTGCTCGGCCACACTGACAGCATTTGCCTCTGGGGTATAGACCACCTTTATTCCCCGATCCCTCGCTGCCCTGAGGTCGATGTTCTCGAGGCCCACGCCATGTCTCCCTATGACCTTCAGTTTCGGACTGGCCTCCATGATCCTCTCGGAGACCCTTCCGTTGAACCTGATGATGATGGCATCGGCATCCCTTGCTAGTTTGACGAGCTCATCCTCTTCCAGGGAATGGGCGTAGAGGAGCTCGCACCTCTCTCTGAGAAGCCTCGTCCCCTCTTCATGTATTGGCTCGTAAAGGAGAACCTTGGGCTTGAGGTCCATGGAATCTTTCCTCCCTTGGGAGCTTGTTCACAATGGGATTATACCCTCGAGCCTCTCTTTCTCCCAAGACCCCAGACCAAGACTCTGCTAAAAGTGGCCTGGAACATCGAGGCCACAATTAGCAAGTATGGTCGGACAATGGGCCTCTCTGATGGGCCTTGGAAAGATGGTCCCGGGAGGGGGTCAAAGGGGAAGACCTCTCTTCCTCCAGAGGTAGTAAATGGCTGGATAGATGAGGAGCTCCAGAAAAGTGGAGGTCACAACCCCTCCCACCATGGGAGCGGCTATGCGCTTCATCACATCAGCCCCTGTTCCGTGGCTGAACATGATGGGGACGAGACCTGCCAGGATCACGCTCACGGTCATTATCTTGGGTCTTATGCGCTTTACTGCCCCGTGCATTATGGCTTCCTTCAAGTCTTGAATGCTCCTGAGCCTTCCCTCTCGCTTCCATTGCTCATAAGAGAGTTCCAGGTAGAGGAGCATCACGACCCCTGTCTCAGCATCCAGGCCTGCCAGGGCGATGATGCCTACCCATACGGCAATGCTCAGATGATAGCCTAGCAAGTGGAGGAGCCAGAAAGAGCCCACCAATGAGAAAGGGACAGCGGCCAGGACGATGGCCGTCTTGGTCAAGGAGCGGGTATTCAGATAGATGAGTACGAATATGAGAAAGGCCGTGAGGGGGATCACCAGCTTCAGCCTCTCGTGAGTGCGGAGGAGATACTCGTACTCCCCGCTCCACTGGAGCCTGTATCCTGCAGGGAGCTCAAAAGCTGCTACTTTTCTCTTGGCTTCCTCCACGTAACCTCCTACATCGCGGCCCGCGAAGTCTATGAAAACGTACAAGGCCAAGAGGCCCTCCTCGCTCTTTATGCTCGTTGGTCCTCGGGTTATTCGGATATCGGCGATCTGTCCCAGGGGAATCTGGGCAGGTCCCTGGGGAGTCGATGCCATGGAACCTGCTGGTTTGCCTCTGTCCATTCCCACTGGAACTAGAACTCTCCTCAATCGCTCCATGTCGTTTCTCAGCTCCCTCGGATACCTCACATTCACAGGGTAGCGTTCCCTTCCCTCTATGGTCGTAGTCACATTCATCCCGCCTATGGCCGCCTCCACCACTTCCAGAACATCCTCCACTCTCAGCCCATAGCGGGCAGCTTCCTCCCTCTTGACCAGGATATCCAGGAAGTAACCTGTCGTAGCCCTCTCTGCATAAACGCTCCTTGTTCCTGGGACCTCCTTCACCAGGCCCTCCAGGGCAATCCCTATCCTTTCCAGCTCCCCGAGATCCGGCCCCAATACCTTTATCCCTACAGGCGTCCTGATTCCCGTTGCAAGCATGTCTATCCTAGCCTTTATGGGCATCGTGAAGGAGTTGGCAACGCCTGGGATGCTCAAGAGATCGTTCATTTCCTCCACGAGCTTTTCCACGGTCATTCCAGGCCGCCATTGAGATTCGGGTTTCAGATTTATGACCGTCTCGAACATCTCCATAGGAGCTGGATCAGTTGCCGTCTCTGCCCTGCCCGCCTTTCCAAACACTTGGGCCACCTCCGGGATTCCCTTTAGAAGCTTGTCCTGAATTTGCAAGAGTTCCGAGGCCACGGAGATGGAAGCCGCGGGGACCGTAACTGGCATGTAGAAGAGGGTCCCCTCGTAAAGGGGAGGCATGAATTCCGATCCCAGTTTCTCGAAGGGGTAGAGGGTGGCCACCATGGCGGCCAGAGCCAAGAGGAGCAGGGTCTTTGGAAACCTCAGAGCTATCCTCGCTATTGGGCTGTAGAGCCAATGAAGAATGATGGAGAGGGGATTTTTCTCTTCAGGCCTTATCTTCCCCTTGATGAACAGGGTCATGAGCACAGGGGTCAAGGTCACAGCAAGCATGGAGGAGAACAACATGGCGAAGGTCTTCGTATATGCGAGGGGCTTGAAGAGCCTTCCTGCCTGTGCCTCTAAGGTGAAGACGGGGAGAAAACCCACTGTGATCACGAGGAGGGAGAAGAAAAGCGAGGGCCCCACCTCCTTGGCTCCGCTGATTATGGCCACCACTCTGCTTCCTGGACGGCCCTGGGCCTCCCATTCTTCGAGCTTCTTGTGGGCGTTCTCTACCATGATTATGGAGGCATCTACCATGGCCCCGATTGCTATGGCTATCCCACTCAGGCTCATGACATTGGAGGTAACACCGAGATAGTACATGCATATGAAGGACATGAGGATCGCTACTGGCAAGGTCAGAATGACCACCATGGCACTGGGAAGGTGGAAGAGGAAGACAAGGCAGACCACACTCACAGCTATGGTGAGTTTTATGATCTCCTCCCTCAGGGTGTCGATGGCCCTGTGGATGAGATCGGTTCTGTCGTACGTGACGACAAGTTCCACCCCCTTGGGAAGACTGGGCTGTATCTCCTTTTGGATTCTCTCTTTGACCCTTTCTATGACCTTGAGCACATTCTCGCCGAAGCGAACTATGACTATTCCCCCTACAACCTCACCCTTTCCATCCAAGTCCACAAGCCCCCTTCGGATTTCAGGGCCTATCTGGACTTTTGCCACATCTTTGAGAAACACAGGTGTACCTCCGGGCCCGGTGCCCACGGGTATCTGCTCCAGATCCGTCAAGCTCCTGATGTATCCCCTTCCCCTGACCATGTACTCGACCCCCGAGAGCTCGAGCACCCTTCCTTCAACGTCTCTATTGCTCTTGCGGATCGCTTCCACCACCTTCTCCAACGGAAGATCGAATGCTTGAAGACGATGGGGCTCAACTACGACCTGGTATTGCTTGACGAATCCGCCTATGCTAGCCACTTGCGCCACACCGGGCACACTTTCGAGGGCCAGCTTGACATTGTAGTCCTGAAAGGAGCGAAGCTGGGCCAGGTCGTGCTCTCCTGTCTCACACTTGAGAGCGTACATGAATCCCCAGCCCACACTCGTGGCATCGGGGCCCAGAACGGGGGTGACCTCCTGGGGGATCTTGGTGCGCACTGCCTGGAGGTACTCCAAAACTCTGGTTCTCGCCCAATAGATGTCCGTGCCATCCTCGAAAATCACGTATATGAAGGAGACACCCAGAAAGGAGAAACCCCTCACTGCCCGCACCCTTGGGGCTGAGAGGAGAGTAGAGGATATGGGATAGGTAATCTGATCCTCCACGAGATCCGGGCTTCTACCCGGCCATTCTGTGTAGATTATGACCTGGGTGTCGCTGAGATCGGGAAGGGCGTCCAGAGGGGTCTTGGTGAGAGCCCAGTATCCCCACCCAGCGAAAAAACCCACGAGAAGGAGGATGAAGAAACGGTTCCTGGCACTATACTCGATGAGCCTTGCTACCATCGAAAGATCTCCACTGGATCATCTTGCCCCTTCCAGCGGCCTCACCCCCTTGAGTTGGGCCTCTGAGTCCAGAAGGAATGCTCCGGAGGCTGCCACTCTCTCCCCAGGCCTGAGCCCTTGGAGCACCTCTGCCACCTCTTGGGTCCTCAAGCCGACCTTCACTTCCCTCGGCTCGAAAAGTCCTTCCCCCTTGTCCACGTACACGATCTGGCGGGTGCCCGTGTCGATAATGGCTTCGGCTGGGATAACTAGTCTTCTTCCCAGGTCCACCTTAATCTCCACATTGGTGAACATCTGAGGCTTGAGGACCCCTTTGGGATTGGTCAGGGTGAGTCTCACCTTCGCGGTTCTGGTCTCGGGGGAGATGGAAGGGTAGATGTAGTCTATTTTCGATGAAAACTCGCTTCCGGGGATGTAGCTCAAGGTTACCCTGGCTGGCATCCCGATGCGCACGAAGGGGAGCTCGGACTCGTAAATATCGGCCACTATCCAGACAGTTGAGAGGTCTGCTATGTCGAAGAGCTTCTCGCCGGGCATGACTCTCATTCCCAAAGTGACCATCTTCTCAATCACATAGCCACTTGCCGGGCTGAATATCTTCACCGTCCTCACGGGCTTTCCTGTCCGTTCCACCTCCTGGATCTGCTCCTCGGGCATATCCCAAAGACGAAGCCTCTCTCTAGCAGCCTCCACGATCGCCTGAGCATCTTGGATGAGGCTGGATTCCCAGGGGCCTCCTTCCCCTCTTCTCTGGGCCCATTTGAGGAGAGTGAGGAATTCCCGTTGGGTGGCCAAAAGCTCCGGGCTGTATATCTCGGCCAGAATCTCTCCCTTTTTCACGTATCGGCCCGTATAGTTGACGTGGAGCTTCTCTATCCAGCCCTCGAACTTGGTATTGACCGTAGCGAGCCTCCTCTCGTCGTATTGGATCCTTCCCACTGTGCGGATTGTTTTGGAAAGGGTAACCTCTTTCACCTCTTCTGTTCTCACCCCAATGAGTTGCCTCTTCTCCGGGGGGATCTCCACAGCGGGCATCTCTTGAGGCTCGTCTCCTTGTTGCTGAATGGCAAGAGAGGAGGAGTGCCCTTCGTGAGGTTGACCCTGGGCCCAGTGGGGCATGAAAACAGCTCCCAGTGCCCACATGAACGAGACAGCTATTTTCATCCTCATTTTTGATCCTCCCTGAGCACTAGAGCCGCAACTTGGCCGCCTCTATCCTTCCGGTATCGGAAGCTCGCCCTTTTCCTTGCCGGGCCAATTCCTTCGTTGGCTGGTCTTCCTGCCCTTTCATTCCCAGCCTCCCGCTAGGGTCTCCAATTTGGCAATAGCCTTTTCTCTCTGGGTGAACTGAACCCAGTAGAGAAGCTCTGTTTCCAGAAAGGCCTTGAGACGAGAGATGACTGTTATGGCCTCTATGCGGCCTGTGATGTATCCCGAGAGGGCCAACTCGAAATCTTGGTAGTTCTTGGGGATTATGGCCCCTCGGTACAGGGCCATGAGGTTGTCTGCGGCCTGGACCATCGAGAAATTCTCTCGGACCGCAGCCTCGAGCATGAGTTTTGTTGCTCCGAGCTCATGGTGGGCTTCGGCCAAGGAGGCCCTGGCCTCCTCTACTCCCTCTTTCTGTTTCGTCGCGAAAAAGATGGGGACATTTACCGTTGCTGTGAGACTCCACATGTCTTCGAACTGGCCACCACCTCTCGTGAAGTAGCTGGCTGAGAGGGTGAGGTCCGGGAAAAACTCTTTCTTGGCCATAGAGACCTTTGATTGTGCAGCCTCGATCATTTTCTCTTTGGCTTTGAGCTGAGGGGACCTCTCGTAGGCCATCTTGAGCAGATCCTCAACACCTATGGAGAGAGCTTTTGGGTCTGGTACTTTGGGCTTTCCGAGGGGCGATTGTGCGGAACGACCAACCGCCGCATTGAGCATGGCCTCCAGGGAAAGGATTTTCTGCCTCTGCATCTCCTCTTTCTCCAGGAGCATGTAGCGTTCAGTCTGGGCCATCAGGACCTCTTGCTGCTCAGCCTTCCCAGCCCCATAGCGGGCGAGAGCGGCTTCCTCGACCCTCTGAAACAGGGATCTCACTCGGGAGAGGATCTCCAAGGTTTTGTGTGCCAGGAAGAGCTCGTAAAAAAGCTCCTTGACCCTCAAAATTACCTGGAGCTTCGTCTGTTCCACGTTGGCTTCCAGTGCCTGGGCCTCTTTTTGAGCCATCTGCCCCTTGAGGTCCAATTTTCCGGGGAAGGGGATCATCTGTGAGGCAGAGAACATCCACTGGGCGTCAGGCATCTCTCCATAGGTATACTTCTTCCACCCCTCGTTCTGATAGCCGGTCATGAACATTGGGTCGGGAAGGCTTCTGGCTTGAGGAACTTTGTGGTGAGCTGCAAGTGCACGGGCCCGGGCAGAGAGGATCTCGGGACTTCTCTCAATAGCCTCCCTCACCAGGGAATCGAGAATCAGCTCGTCTGCCAGAGCTCTGCCATGGAAAAGGAGGCAAAACACGAGAACGAAAATCCTCGCCCTCTTCCCCGCCTCGCTTTTTATGAGCGGCCTCGACTTGGACATGGAAAGACCTCCATGGGCTTGAGGGAGCTCGGGAGTCGGCCGGGAGGAAACCCGGCCGTCTTCCTCACTTGGCATCCACGTTGAATTTGGCAGAAGCCGTCTTACCCCCTCTGGTTATCTTCACTTCTATGTTCCAAGGGCCTGCCATGGAGAGGTTCATGCGGGCGTGGTACTTGTCTCCATGGAGCATGGCATCGGTTTTGTAATTCATTGGGGCCATCCCAGGCATGGGAGGCATGGAGTAATTTACAACGACCTTGGCATCTGTGACGGGCTTTCCAGTGGAGTCCTTTATCTCCACTATGGCATCATTGTCCCCGACAATAGGTGGATTTTGCTTCAGGGTCAGTTTGACCTCCATGTCGCCCGCTTTCTTCTTTAGCTCGAGCTCCTTGGCGTGAGCTCCTACAGTCACCATTGCCACCAATACCCCTAACATAGCGAACTTTTTCATCTTGGCCCTCCTGTCTCGGTGTTTTTGGGCAAGCTTTTCGAGGCTGCCCACAAATACCCCTAGTGTCATCCTGTCACTCGGTTACCCCACTATAGCATCGAGAGGCGTCTCCTCGGAACCTTCGCTCAGTGATGCGCCAAGGCCCCCTCCTTCCAATGCTCCTTCGTGAGAAGGAGCACGCCCTCTCAGGCCTCGTCCCATTTCTTCTCCCGCGGAGTAGCTCTCCTGGGAGCGGGCCAGAGGAGGAAGTCCTCCCGCCTCTGGCCAATTGGGGGCATAGCCGTCTCTGCCTTTCAGTAAAGCAGAGACTCCCGGTGGGGAGGTCTCTTTTGGGGCCCCCCGAGCCAGCCTAGATGGCCACGCCGGCGAACATCCACGAGGAGGCCGACGCTAGGGGCATGCGGGTCTTTCCGACCCGGACTTGCCGGAGCCCAAGCCCCCTCCTAGAACCCCCCACAGGAGATGTGGGCCTGCAGTGCCAAGCGAGGACTCAGCCTCCTCCCATGGGACCTCCATAGGAACGCCATCGGAAGAACGAGGGCGGAAAGCTGACCCCGCAAGCGGAAAGACGCCCACATCGAAGGTAGCCAGCCGGAGACGCGCCTTATGGAAAAAACCTTCAAGCCCCAATCCTGGGGGGATGGTAGATGAGGTGGACGATGTCCAAGGGGAGAAAAGCGCCTTCTTCTAAAACGAACGGTTCGGATTCCAAGAGCTCGGGAAAAAGAAGAATGTTTCCAACGGTGGTAAGTTGGCAACACACGTGAGAAATCCCTGGCTTGGGGTTCTTGCTCCCATGATCTTTTTCCCCTCGATGAGAGTGAGATTCACAGGCAGTGTGCTTCTGCTTCTCTCCACCATCAACTGCCATCTTGTGCGTGATTGAATCGTGAGGAGGAGAACTGTACGAACCTGAAGCCCAGTTGCCGGCCAGGAAAGAGCACAAACAGCTGTATGAAGCCATGGCAAAAAGATTGAGCGAGACACAGAGAGATGTGACCAGTATCCTCTTCAAAGCCATCTTTCCCCCACCTTTCCCTCTGCGCCCTCTTGACCCACCACTTCCTCTCGAATCCCACACCACGGGAATGGCGAATTCTTTCGACTTTTTTGCTAGGATATAGAGAAGGTTCGCGTGTGTCAACATCTCGAGCCTCTGGTGCCAAAGTTAAGGCATATTTGCCATAGGAGAAGGAAGGGCGATGGTTTCCGTGAGGAGTTTGACACTCCAGCAACGGCTTACGGTTTATTTGCTCCTGCCTGTTGCCATGATGCTTTTGGCTGCAGGAGCTCTTGGCTTTCTCAAGGCGAGGGAAACGATTCTTCGGGAATGGCGCGAGGCAGCTCTTCTCTCCTTGGAAAGGGCCACCCATGAGGTGGACATGAAACTTGGTGAATCCCTGGAGCTGATCCAGGCCTTTCAGCAGAGCCTGGAGGAGACGGGGGACCCGCACATCCAGAGCTGGATCTTGGCTCAACTCCGAAGGCAAGAATGGGTCAAGGAGGTCAAGTGGAGCAGGGCCAATGGGGAAGGGACCTCTGGCCGAGTTCAAACCCCTGCAAACATTCATCCCCACGACCGCGACAGTCTCCAGGAAGGGGGTTTCCGGCCATTGTACGAGATGGAAGTTGACCTGGAGAAAGGCATCCTGAAATTGGAGTCTTCGGTTCGGGCCTCGAATGGAGAGCCCTTGGGGACAGTGGCTGTGACGATGGACCTGCATGGCCTTTTGGGAGATGCCCTCAGGTACGGTTGGAGAGAGAGCGAACAGGCCTGCCTCGTGGATCAGGAGGGGCGCTTCATCGCCCATGCGGGAACCCTCATGACCTCCAGGGGCCGGCTTGGGGAGAATGGCGACCCTTTGGAGATTGCTATCCTCTCTCACATCAAGGTAGACCCCTCGGGCACGATCTGGGGACCTGGCATGCCCCCCGAACTTATAGCCGGATTCCACAGGCTCCAGAAAGCACCGTGGACCATGATCCTTTTTGCCAAGGGAAAGGATGTCCTAGCTCCCGTATTGGGATTCAGAGACTATTATCTCTTAGCATTGGCAGTAGCCGCGGCGGCGATTTTGCTCACGATTCGATTGGTAATAGGCCCCAGGGCCAAGATGATCCAAGAGCTGTGCGAGGTCGCAGGGGAAGTGGCCCGTGGTAATTACGTCTCAATGGCGGAAGCTCGAGGCCAAGATGAGATAAGCAGGCTGGTCAAAAGCTTCAACGAGATGATAGAAGGTTTGAAAGAGAGGGATCTCCTCACCAATACCTTCGGTCGGTACGTGGACCACGAAATCGCCAAGGAGATCCTCAGGAAGCCAGAGGCGATGCGCCTCGGAGGCCAAAAGAGGACCGTGGCAATAATGATTGCTGACCTGAGAGGCTTTACGCCCCTTGCCGAGTCCTTGACTCCCGAGAAGACCATCCAGATCTTGAATCGCTTCTTCGGCATGGCGATAGAGATAATTCGAAAACATAGGGGCATCATAGTGGATTTCTTCGGGGATTCTGTGCTCTCTTTTTTCGACCCCATCGAAGAGCCAGTCCGGCAGGCCGTGCTCAGCGGGCTGAGATGTGCTTTCGAGATGCAGCAAGCCATGGCCCCCTTGAACGAGGCAAACCGGCGAGCAGGTCTTCCCGTTCTGCAGGTTGGGGTGGGACTTCACGCTGGCGAGGTGATAGTGGGAAATATCGGCTCAGAGAGCAGGGCCAAATATGGCATTGTGGGCTCGGCTGTGAACTTGACCCATAGGATCCAGCAACTTGCAGGGCCTGGGGAGGTTGTGGTCTCCGATGATCTTTACAGAGAGGCAGAGGATTGGCTCCGACCCAAGACGTCCTCTGAGGTATCTCTAAAAGGGGTCCAGAAACCCATGAGAATTCATTGGGTCGAGGAGAAAAGGCGTTCTGTTCCATAAAGAGAAAACCATGACCTTCCTCATCTCACGCCCCATTGGGTTGTAACATCGGGCTACGAGGGCTATTATCATATGGTCGCTCAGAGGAAAAGGGGCTGTGTTCGCTCCGAGCCTTTGCTTTGGAGGTAAAAGCCATGGATCAAAAGGAAAGAGCCCTGAGCCTTTTTCGATCTGGTTACGCTTGAGCTCAGGCGATTCTGGCCAGTTACGGTCAGAAATTTGGATTGGAACCCGAGATGGCATTCCGTCTCAGCCGAGGAGTCTCAGGGGGAATGGGTATTGGAGGGATATGTGGGGCTGTGACGGGGTCATTTTTGGTCTTGGGACTTTGGGTGGGTGATGGTATGGAGGAAAGACAGGCCCGCTACAGGACCTATGACCTCGTGAGGGAATTCGTCAAGGAATTCCAGAGAAGAAGGGGCACCATCCTCTGCACGGATCTTTTGAACGGGGTGGATATAAGCACACCCGAAGGGAGGGAGGAAGCGGAAAGGAGGAGGCTCTTCGTGGATGTGTGTCCGGCTTACGTGGAAGACGCAGCTGAGATCCTCGAGATGATCATGGGGGAGGAAAGAAGGTGAGTCCCCATAGGATTCTCCCACGGGAAGGCTCATCTCCATTGCTCCGCGGGGGGCAAGCCCAGCACGGATGGCCTAGCGGGCAAAGGCCCGAGATGCCAGGGAGGTTTTCCCGGAGGGACGCGCTCTGCGCGTCCGCAAATCCGGGCCGTTCATAGGCCGAGACACCTCATTCCCAACCCATCCGTTAACAATGGCCCGGTAGCCTAGCGGGGACATGCCCCGGTCAAGCTGAAGCCATCCCTGCGGGCGTGCGGAGCCCGCCCCTCCACGGGGGGCAAGCCCAGCACGGATGGCCTTACGGAGGAAGGCCCGAGATGCCAGGGCGGTTTTCCCGGAGGGATGCACTCTGTGCGTCCGCGTTGGGAGGCCGTATGCAAGCCCGGACATCTCATTTCCACCACATGCGTCAAAGATGACCCGGGGGCCTAGTGGGGACATGTGTCGGTTAGGCCCAAGCCATCCTTGCGGGCGTGCGGAGCCCGCCCCTCCACGGGGGGCAAACCTGGCACGGATGGCCTTACGGAGGAAGGCCCGGAGACGACGCGAGAGGCGGTTTTCTCGGAGGGACGCACTCCGTGCGTCCGCGAATACGGGCCACACGCAAGCCGCGGCGTGTCACCCTCACCGACGGATTAACGAGAGGGTGGTGGCCACAAAGAGGGGACATTTGGTTTAGCGTGATGCCTTCCTTCGGGGTGTGCGGAGCCCGTCCCTTTTGGCAGCATGGGCGGTCGATGCGTGGATGGGAACCTTGTGCCCGCACCGGCTTGGCCAGCCCATCCCGAGCGGATGAGAAAGTTCCTGGAGCTCTTGGGCACGAAGATGGGGCCCTGAGGTTGTGGGGCAAAAAATCCGAGTGCCCTGATCACAGGACTTCCGCGCACTGGAAATAAGTCCTGAAAAGGGACTTGAGGGGCGGGGTCCTCTCGATGTTACTCTATTGGACCGGGGGACAAAGCGAAGAAGATCTTAGGTCTCCGGGCGAACAAGGATCGAGATTTGGGGCCTGAAACGAGGACGGGGCAACCCTCGATGGATCCCACAAGGAGGAGCACTCTAACTTTCGGCTCGGGATTTGGTCTCGGCTAGAGTCCGAGTGTGTCGAGGCGGATGGGGCTAGTCTTTTCCTTTTCTCTTGGCTGCATACTCTTTCATGGCAGCGAAAAATTTCCAGAAGGGATGGTCGTAGTCGGCAGAAGGGGTCCTTTCCTCGGCTTCCCTGCGAGCTGACCTTTCCTCCTTCAGTTTCTCATATGCCCATCGGATCTCCTTGAAGCGATCTTGGGCTGAAGGGTCCTCTGGGTTTCTGTCTGGATGCCACTTCATTGCAAGCCGCCTGTAAGCCTTCTCTATCTTGCCCCAGGGGGCATCCTTTGAAACCCCGAGTATCTCGTGGGGATCTTGGGATGGGGCCATGGCCTTTCACTCCTTTATGATGGGATCCTTTCTCCTGGGCGCATACGATGCCTCGAAGGTGGGAACGCAGTGCGGCCTCAGCTTTTCCTCTATCTTCTTACCCAGGCACTCTTTCAAGAACGTGAGAGCTTCATCCTTGTCCTCGTCCATTATGACTCCGAGGAGTCTCTCCACTTCCATGGGAGAAAGCTCGAGGATCACGTTGCCTGTCACTCGCAATGCCTTTCCCTCCCTTCTCCGTGGCTCGTCTCTGCAAGGGAACGATCTCCAGATCCCACCCCACTGTAACGCAGGAGCAATTGCAATCCCATTGCAAGAAGTGCCAAATCTCGAAGAAGATACCAGGTCGTGTTGCCAGCTCCGGAACTGGCAGTTGAGAAACAGCCGCAGTCCACATCTATCCCCCTAGCGAGATTGAGAAAAAGGGCAAAAGCGAAGGTGGCCAGCAATCCACATACTAGGAGACTCGCCCCTGGCATCCACACGCCCAGGATCAAAGCACCTCCCACAACCATCTCCACCCAGGGGAGGATCAGGGCTACAAGGTTTATTAGAGGGCCTGGGAGGATCCTGTAGTTGTAGATGGCCTGGGCAAATCCCCATGGATCTTGAGACTTGACCGCACCAGCGTAAAAGAAGATGCCGCCCAGGACGAGCCGAAATACCATCGAGACCCAACGGGAATGAAGAATCCTCCTTTTCATTTGGCAATCTCCACGGGATAGCCCCTTTCCCTCCACCGGCTCCAGCCGTTGACGAGCACTTTGACCCCCTCGATTCCCCTCTCACCAAGTCCCCTGGCAAGCTCCGAGCTGAGGGGGCAATCCACGCCATCACAGTAAGCTATAGGGATCATCCCAGCCTGGACCAGGACCCGAATCTCCTCAGAAGCTCCTTCTGCCTCCGAAGGGGGAACGTTGAGTGCTCCTGGTAGATGCCCCATGGAGAAGCTTCCAGGGTCCCTAGCATCCAGAAAGAGGGCCTGGCCGGACTGGTAGGCCCTCCAGGCCTCCTCCACGGAGATTTCCTCGAGCCCGTCCAGGTGCCTTGCCACCACTTCTTTCTCGGACCACCCCCCACTCCAGGGGATGTCCAACCCCCTAATCTCCTTGGACAACACCCCGAGGGCAATCCCCACGAGGAGCAGTCCAGTAGCCTGGATCAAGGCCCTGGTGAACCTGGCCCCTGTGGACATGGAAGTCCCCTTTTCCTCTCGAGCTATCAGCCCTTGCCTCATGGACAGACCACGATCCCTTGAGCGAAGAGACACGCCCCACACGTGGGGTGCTCGTTGCCGAAGCAGTCTTCCTGGTTACTTTCCAGCATGTCGCACCCCCCGCAAACAGTGCATGGAGAGAATGGAAACTCCAAAACCCTCTTCCTGAAGAGGAGATTAGCCTCCTGGTTCCAAATTTCCTCGAGCCCCATATCCTCGATGTTTCCCAATATGAACCGTCTGCAGTGCCTTTGAAACCCACTGAGGTACTGGATGTGGTCATAGAGGAGAGGGAGACAAGGACTCGCATCCCCTCTCCAACCTATTACCAGAGAACCATTTTCCACGAATGGGCAACGATTGTGGGCCTCGGAGAGGTCCGCCCCAGCCAGACAAACCGAAAACCCACTTCTGAAAAGGGAGACGAGCTCCGGCCTTCCTAGCTCCCAGGTGTCCATTTTGGGAAGAGAGAGTCTGAAAATGGATGGCTCGAAAGCAACCTCGCTCATTCCTGAAGCGAAGAGAGCTTCTTTTTCCATCTCCTGAGTGTGGGGGAGAACGTTGGTCACCAAAACCTCCGTGACATTGAGCCTGGATGCGAGAGAGGCCACCTGTGGGAGCTCCTTCAGGTTTCTTCTGGTTGCGACAAATACGATTCCCATGGCTGGCTTGGGAAGGGCAAAGGGCCTGAATCCAGTTGCGAGATCGCGAAAGGTCGAGATGTTTTCCAAAACCGACTCGAGGGGAGAGGAAGGTCTCATGCTCCCATAACCCTTGGAAGTCACACCATCCAAGGAGACCCAGAGCCTGTCCAGACGAGCCTTTATAAGTCCCACCGCAGTTGACCTGTCCAGTAAGGTCCCATTGGTGACCATCTCCACATGGCATCCCACTTCCTTGGCCCTCTCGACCATTGGAACAATCTGTGGATGAAGCAATGGCTCCCCGTATCCTCCGAAAAATACAATGGGAGGTCTAGGCAACCTGGATACACCCTCCATGATCCTCTCGAAGGTGCTCCACTCCATGAACCCCATGGCCACATCCTCCCACGCCCTTCTCATGCACATCTCGCAGTCGAGATTGCAGTGGTTGGTAGGTTCGATATAGAGCTTGGCCAAGGAACTGAAAGACTTGAGAATCGCTCCACTATTCCCCAATGGCTCCACGGCTATTTCGTATCCCGGCTCCAAACCCAATTCCGAAGCGAGGTTCTCGGGGAGTTCCAGCCCTCCCCTCCCCACTAAACGAACCTTGCCAGCCTTTCTCCTCATTTCCCTTCACTCCATCTGAGCTCTCGATGAGACCCAGGATGGGAATCCCGTGAGATACTTGTAGAGGCCCTCCTTTCCATTCTGATCCAGGCCTGGACAGTCCTCTGGGCCTTTTATGCCCTCTGCCACGAGGGTCGCAAACACCATGCAAGTTGGCTGGCCGCATTCCTTGCAATTGGTTTTGGGAAGCCTTTTGAGGATTTCGAACACTTGAGGCCGCGGGGGAACCTCTGTGCTGGGCTCTATCTCGTGCCTACGCTCCCATGTGGCGTTTATCTCCTTCATGAGCCACTGGAGAATCTTCTCGGCCTGCGCCTCATCCTCCAAGGCATTTATGGCTATCTCCCTGGGGTGGAGGGTAATGAGCCTCCCATGGATCCGAAGGGTCAGGGAAGGGGGGTCCTCGGTATAACTGAACCCACCTAGGACGGTATTCAGATAAGGGAGCACCTCCCCTATGTCCTCTTCCAGATGGGCTATACAGTGAACCGACTCGAAGCTGGGATTGCACTTGGCCCTGAAGATTTCTTTCCTGTAAGACCTGAGAAGCATCTTGCACCTCCTTTTTCTTGAGGCCCCTCTGGGGTTCATGGGGCCAGGAAAGGGTTGAGGATGAAGTAAATTGCCAAAAGCACCATCACGGCACTTGCACCCTTCTTGAACCATTGACCTGCCCCTTGCCAAGCTCGGCTCTCGAGGAGATTTCTCACAAAGGCCATTGAGCTCCCGGCTAGGGCGATGGGCAGAGAGTGGCCGAGCCCAAAAAGCACTATCAAGAGAACCCCTGATCCAACCTCCTTCTGGACCGTGATGATGGCCAAGATGGGGGCTATGAAACCAAAGGTGCAGGAACCGGATGCCAGTCCGTATCCCAGACCCAGGCCAAAGGCCCCTAGAAGCCCTGTGAACCTGAACCTCTGGAGAAAGCCCCCCGAGAAGGAGCATTTCTCCACCCCCCAAAGCCCCATGGCGACCCAAAGAAGAACCAGGCCCACTAGGATCTGCCAGTAACTCCCTATATCCCCTAGCATCCGCCCCAAAATGGCACAGACTATTCCCACGAGGGAGATGGTGAGGAACAATCCCGTTGTGAATGATACCGCGTAATGAAATGCCTCCTTGGGCCTGAGCGCTCGCCTCTGGCCTGCCACGTAAGCCACCATGAGTGGGATGGAGGCCATGTGGCAGGGACTGAGAAGCACGCTCACCATCCCCCACAAAAAGGCCCCCAGGCCTGCGGCCAGGGTCGCTCCCTGGAGCCACTGGTTTATGGCCAAAACTGCGGATTCCAACATTCGGTGGTTCACCTCCCCATGAGCCCAGGGAAAACCCAGCCCCCTCGGGCATCCATCATCACTGGACCCCCATCTTGCGAAGCTGGGCCACTATGTCCCTCTCGCTCATGAATCCCATGTGGCGATAAACTTCTCTCCCCTCTTTGTCGAAGAAGATTTGGGTGGGGATGGCCCTTATCCCGAATCTCCTCACAAAATCCCTGTGGACTGAGATGTCAATGAACACTATGGCTGCCCTTCCCCTGTATTCCCGCTCGAGCTTTTCCAAGATGGGCTCCATCATCTTGCACGGGATGCAGGACCTGGCACCAAGATCCACCATGGTCACCATGCCCTTGACAGGAACTTCCATCGATTGGGGCGTGACACCCTTCACCAGGATGGCCAAATGGAGTGTCAGTCCTCCTACAATTGCCACAATGGGTAGAAGAAAAGCTCTTCTCACCTTCACTGTCCTCGGGTGGAGGCTTCTTGCCATCCAAAATCTCCTTTTCTGCTCAACTGGGGAGCCGATCATCCCATTCACCTGGCCCTCTGCATCTGGCCCCAGCGAGCTCCCGTCCCTGCACCAGGGCCCCTCTCCACCAAAGTGGGCTCCAGGATAAAGGGAAGAATCAGAAGCAACGCGCAGCCGAGTGCGAATATCCAACCAATGAGGGCCCTCAGGCCGTGAGAGCTTACCAGTTTGGAGAAAATTCCCGTGACTTCCCTCCAGTGAAGGGCTATGTGAACGGCCAAAAGACCTATGAGGACGCACCCCACCACCAGGTGAATTGTGCCCCAGTCATGCCTGTCCATGCCCAAAAGGAAGAGGTCCACGTTTCTTCCGAACTTCTCTTGCCTCTGAGAGCCTGGGATAAGGACGAACTTCATGAGGAGTCCGCTCGATGTCATAAAGCTCATGAGGAAAAATATGGCTCCATTGATGAAGAAATTGGTCTTGGACTTCTTGCTCAGCATGGGGGCCCTCCTACCTTATTACCTTAACCAAAAGATCCTTCATCAGTCGGAGCCACACCCATCCTCTCCTTTTTCTCCCTTGCGCCTCAAGCCCGAGAAGGCTTTCTTGGAGCGAGACGTTGGGATGGCCTTTTGGCTCAAGAATTGCAAATGATCCAGTATTGGGAAAAGAAACGAGGCCGGGAAGCCCAACACAGCCTCCCCGGGACCGATGTCAGTAGCATCTCGGCAGCCGTAACAGCCGTAAGAGAAGTTTAGCCTCTGATCCAGGTATGGGATTAGGGTTGCGTCCACACAAGTTGCCTGCAGCACCGCTGTGGAGCACTGCACCCTCTCTCCTTTACGGAAGTGGAGGTACGACAACACTACCCACATGAGTCGCTCCACCTCGTCCTCCATCACCACCAAATCGGGTAGCACTTCTGCTCCATCCAAGGGAAACAGGTGTATGGCAAAGAGTTGGCCTGGAGGAAGCCTTCCCATGGTCTCGAACATGCGCCTGCCCACTTCCGGGTCCGAGACAATCCCGAACCCCACGAGCCCCTGGCCAGACTTGAGTCCTTCTGGAAGAGGGCGGAAACCGAAAGCCGATGCAGCTGCAGGGCACGATATCCCCTCCCCATCCAGCAATACATCCTCTCCCCTCTGAGCCCTCATGAGTGCCTGGCAGTACCGGTGCTGCTCCAGACGCTCAGCCCCAGGGGGCAGGGCCGCCCGAGGGGGAAGGAAACGGACCCCCACCGGATGCCTGGAGAGTCCCAATATGGAAACCATGCGGCCTGCAGCCTCTTTCACATCCTCGAGCTTAATATGTGAGCCCACGACGTGACCTCCTCCCTTTTCCCTCAGCTTTGGGGGAACACTGGGAACACTACCATTTCCCCGATCTCCTCGCCCGGGAGGGGATTTGCGTGATGCCTTAGCAAGGCCAGGATCTCCCCTTCTGCCGGGATACGGGTGCATTTCTTCTGGTTGTCCCAAATGGGCTTTCCATTGACCCGCACTTGGAAGATCCCATTGTGACCCTCCAGGAGATCAGGCTTGAGACCGAACTTCCTCTCTATTGTGGCCGCCAAACTGGAGGCCGCACCCAGAAATCCTCATTCCACGCAATAGATGATTTCTACCTTTGGGACAGCCTTGTGCCCTTCCATCACCTGCCTCCTCCTATCCTTATGGCCTTTTTCTTTCCAGAAACTTCTCCACCAGAAGGCTCAGGGTGTACGAGTCGAATGCTCCCTCGAGCCTGTAACCGTTTATGAACATAGTAGGGGTTGCCCTCACCCCCAGCTTGCGGCCTTCGTGAATGTCCTGCACCACTCTATCCCTTGTCCAAGGCTCCTCCGAACACGAGTAGATGTCCTCAGGATTTAATCCTCTCGCCTCCAAGGCCTTCCTCAAGGAAGCATCCGTTGGCTTGCCTGAGTTGAACAGGGCCTCATCCATCTCCCAGAACTTCCCTGATCTCTCCACGCACACGCCGATCTGGGCGAGCTTGCAGGCCTCGGGATGGAAAGGTCTCTGCATATAGGGGTTACAGAGGTTGTCCAGGGGGTAATGTTTGAAGTAGAGTGCTAGATCTCTGGAGTAACGCTTCTGGACCATCTTGAGCGCGGAGGCGAACTCCTTGCAATAGGGACATCGAAAATCGCTGAATTCCACTATTGTCACCTTGGGATTCTCGGGCCCCAGCCTGGGTGAATTTTCCAGGGCCACTGTCACTGGTCTCTGTTGCGAGAGACTTTCCATTATCTTCGCAACCCTCTCCTCTCTATCCCCGACGAAATGCCATCTGATCCCGAGAATCCCAGCGAGCCCGAACAGTATGATGGCCAAATTGAGACAGTGGAAGAGCCTCGCCATGGGCCTCTTGTCGCCCAAGGAGGCATCCAGAAATGGGAGGCTCCTCAACGTCCCCTTGAGGATGTTCGATACCTTATCTCCCAGGGCCTTCTTGGAAACGATGAGAATCCCGAGGTTTACCAGATATGTGAAAATGCATACGATGCAAACTAGCTTGAGGACCGCAAATCCGATGAAGGCCAGATAAGCATCGAAAAGGATGCAGAGAAGGGAGATGGAGAACATGAACCTCAAGGAAAAAGTCGACAGGGGATTAAAGAGGAGGCCCAGTAGAGAAAAACACAAGAGGATCAAGTAAACCAGGGCTCCAAAGGAGGCCCAAGGGATCTGGTATATTTCGGAATACGGGCTCGCTGCCACTGCATCACAGTCCACGACCTCGCTCACTGTGCAAAAGCTCGCCCCTGTCCGCTGGCCCGACAGGATCGAGTAATGGGATGCCGCCAGATATATGCTGGCACAAAGACCAGCGGCAGAGAGAAGAAAAAGCACCACGAACAAGACGGGCTTCCGTTTGCCTTTCTCCATGCCCCCTCAGCCCCCTTTCTTCCTCTCTTGTGAGCCCCCCTCACCCCTGGCCCTGAGGATCGCTTCTTTGAGGCTAGCCCTCGATGGTATCTTTCCGACACTCACTACCTTCCCATTTATGACCAGTGCCGGGGTCCCCATAACGCCATAGGATGCTATTTCCCTTACATCGGTCACGTGGAGGATATCGGCGGGAATGTTGAGCTCCGAAGTAGCGGCCATCACCTCCTGCTCGAGCCTCTGGCAGCTAGCGCAACCTGGTCCTAGAACTCGAATAGTGAGAAAAGGAGGCTCACCCTTGGGCGACTCGGGCAAGGGAATGCCCCTCCTCTCGCAGTAGAGTCGCGCCATGGCATCTTGATACTCGGCCTCTAGACCTGCGGGGATGTAGTTTCTCCTTCTTATTCGCTCCAGGAGAAAATTTCTCGCTTCCTCATATCCCAGGTTCTCTCTTTCCGCATCGTCCATGGCCTCTTCGAGACCTACAATTCCCACAGGCCTTCCTCGGACAAATATCTGGGTTATCCTGGCCATGGCCACCTCCCGTAGGGGCTCCCTAGGAGAAAACTGAACACGACTTGGGGAGAATGGGCTCACAGAGCCTGAGGCTCAGCCCACTCATCCCCACAGAGGACCGAGGGGGTCCTCAGCCTGCTTCCTGCAGCCACTTTTTTATCTCTTCCACCGTCGGGATCTTACCCACACATTTTACCTTACCGTTTATGACCACAGAGGGGGTCCCGAAGACCCCATAGCTGGCTATCTCCTTTATGCCGGTGACCTTCCTGATCTCCGCCTGAAGGCCCAAGCTTTCCACAGCCTTCTTGACATTGACCTCCGTTGCCTGGCACTTGGGGCATCCAGGCCCTAAAACCTCGATCTTCATTTTCCTACTCCTCCTTCCGACAGGATCTATTGATCAGCCCTTTCGGGCTGTGCAACTGGGCCATGGGGAGCTTTCCGACCCAAGAACTCCAACTCGGGGCTCACTGCCACCAGTTTGCGAGCCAAGATTACCAGGGCCAGGAGAGCCACACCGTAGAGTCCATAGAAGGTCTCATAGCCCATGGAGCCTATGAGCTTCCCTCCAATGGCAGTGCCCACACCGCCGCTTCCCATGAAGCAGAAGGCCACAAGGGACATGGCAGTGCCCCGTGCGGCCCTGGCAAACTCAGTGGCTAAGGTCAGGAGGGTGGAGTGGGCCAACATGAACCCCACACCCAGGAGAAGAACCCCCACTGTGAGTCCAGGCACCCGGCCCTTACCGCTGAACAGGATGAGGTCAGCCAGGGCTGCTGCCCCTAGTCCGAGGCTGATGGCATTGGAACGCCCGATCCTGGGTACCAGCTTGCCCACCAGGCGCCCTGTTACGACTGCCCCTGCCCCAAAACCTGTGAGAACGAGCCCTATCTCCAGGTCGCTTAGGTGAAACCTGTGTTCCGCCAAAGCTCCCAGGTAGGAGAAGGAACCTATGATGAGAATCCCTTCCAGGACCACCACTGAATATAGGGAGAGGCTTCTAGATTCCCCCAGAAGCCTGATGTAAGGCTTGAGAAACTCGCTTTGGGGATTCTTGGTAGAGGGAGCCCTCCGGCCCACCAAGAGCAACAAAGCGGTGGAGACCACCGAGAAAGCCGCATAGGTCAAGAAAACCCCCCTCCAACTCATGTAGTGAGATATTGCCCCGCCCATGGCCATGCTGAGTCCCTGGCCCAAAAAGGCGATGCCCATGAATGTCCCTATGGCCGCCTGGCGCCTCTCCATGGGCACCACATCTGCAATAAGCGCGATGGATATGGGCATCACCGATGCAGCGAAGACCCCGGTGAGACCCCTGTAAAGGGCCAGGTCCACCATTCCCATGGCAAGGCCACAAAGCCCAGTGCCGAGGGTGAATAACACCATGGACAGGCCCACGATCTGCTTCTTGCCGAATCGGTCAGCCAGGGGGCCAAAGACCAGCTGGAAAAGGCCAAAGGGTATCATGTAGGCAGTGATCAAAAGCCCAGCCTTGGCCGCCGGGACCCCTATGGCCCGAGCGATGGCTGGGAGGATTGGCGATACCACCCAGTTGTCCGCCATGACCACGAAACCTGCGAGACCAAGGGCCAGTATCAGGGAACGTTCCTTCATGACTGTTTCTCTCCTTCTCGATTTCTCTTCTCATGGGCTCGAGGCCCAAAAGGGGCCCGGCTCGCCGGGCCCACTTGGTAAATCCATCTTGTGACTCGCCTCATTGCCCCATCAAGGAGCCGTAAAGCAGGCCCGCAGCCGTTGAGAGCACCACGACCAGGCTCACGTACACGAGCATCTTCTGGGTTCCTATGATGCTCCTTATAACGAGCATGTTGGGAAGGCTCAAGGCCGGCCCCGCAAGAAGCAAGGCCAGAGCCGGGCCCTGGCCCATTCCGCTTCCCAACAAGCCTTGAAGGATCGGCACCTCGGTCAGGGTGGCGAAGTACATGAGGGCTCCGAAGACCGATGCGAAGAGGTTCGCTCCCAGGGAATTGCCTCCCACCAGGGAATAGACCCAGCTCTCGGGGATGAGTGCTTCGTGGCCAGGCCTTCCCAAAAGGAACCCCGCCACCAGGACCCCTCCGAAGAGAAGCGGGAATATCTGCTTGGCAAACCCCCAGGTGGCATCCACCCAGGAGGTGATCTCCTCTTTTCGAAACCATGCCCAGAGCTCCAGGGCCAGCAGAGCCAGAAGTGCGGCTGTTATGTACCAATGCACCTCCCAAACCGCCATCCAGAAGCCCACAGGCTCTTTGGGCTTCCCCCAGGCAGCGAAGATGAGGATGCCAACCAAGGTGGCCATGTACAGGACCTCTTTCCAGAGGGGTCTTGTTTTCTCCTCCTCTTCGGGGAACATGAGCTGACCGGCGGCCTTCTCCTGCTCTTCTTTTCTGTAGATGAAGTTCATGGCCAGCCCCACGACGAAGGCAAAAAGCACTGCGCCTACCGCCCTTGCAAGACCCAGCTGCCAGCCCAGGACCCTGGCCGTGAGCACTATGGCCAAAACGTTTATGGCCGGCCCCGAGTAAAGAAATGCGGTTGCAGGCCCAATGCCAGCCCCTCTCATGTAGATCCCGGCGAAAAGAGGAAGCACCGTGCAGGAACACACAGCCAAGATGGTCCCTGAGACGGAGGCCACTGAGTAGGAGAGGATCTTCTTGGCCCCTGCCCCGAAGTACTTCAGGACAGCCGCCTGGGACACGAAAACCCCTATGGCCCCCGCTATGAAGAATGCCGGCACAAGACAGGTGAGAACGTGCTCCCTGGCATATTCCTGGAGCATCAAGAAGGCCTCGAGCCCAGCCTGCCTCACCTTTTCGTTCTCGAAAGGAACATAGTAGGCTCCGATGAAGCCCAGAACCAGTATCAGGAACTTGTATCTCTCTTTCAACGTAAACCTCCCCTTTGGGCCGCTCTAGGATCTGGCGGCCACCTGGTATTTACCGGCGCTCGTTACCTCAAGCTACCTGCACCGCTTTGTAGGCCTCGTGGGCCTCTTTCCTGAGGATCTCCTCCGCATGGCGCAGGATCTCCAGCACCTCCGGATTCTTGATCCAGTAGATCACCCTCAGGCCCTCCTTGCGGGAATCCAGGATACCGGCCTGCTTCATGAGGTTGAGGTGCTTGGAGATATTGGGTTGCTCCTGGCCCAGCTCGGGGTACATCTCGCACACGCACCTCTCACCCTCCTTGAGCATGTCCAGGATCCTGAGGCGCGTGGGCTGGGCCAAAGCCTTGAGAATGGCCGCTTTTTTTTCATAGTAACGGGTGCTCATGACCTCCTCCAACTTCATGCCTACTTAGGAATATACTCTTGTTTTTTCACCGAGTCAATACCTGGGTGACGGTCTTTGCCCTGGCCTCGTGGGGAAACCACCTCTCCAGCCTTGGGGTCAGGCGGAGGAAACCAGCCATGAAAGCGATCTGAATGACCGGTTTGAGGGCCAAGACGAACACGGTCAGGGGGCTGAAGAACAGAATGGCAAGGGCAAGGGCTATGGAGATATTTTTCCCCGCAGTGCCGTATGCAAAGGCCACCATGTCCTCGTAAGAGAACCCAGCCAGATGGGAGAAAACGACCGCGCTAGAAAAAAGACTCGCATAGAACAGGGCCAAGGGCGCGAGGATCACCAGGAAGTAATCCGGGTTCTGAACAATGTTGTGGGCCTCCAACGCCACGGAGATGAAAACAATGGAATACATCCCCAACATGGAAACACCTGGCAAAATGGGTTTCAATTTCATGAAACCCCCTTGCCCCCATTTCCGAATTATGGCCCTTCTTGTTAGATCGCCCAAGATCAAGGGGACCACCACGGCCACCAGTATCTCCTTGAACATGCCCCAGGCATTGATTTGCACATATACACCCGCCAATATGGGCATCCAAAAAGGCACGAGGACGATGCTAAGAAGAAGGCTAAGGGCCACAATCACGAGAGCCAACGCCACGTTCCCCTTGGCGTACCCAGTCCAGCCCGCCACCATCCCCGCACATGGAACTGTTCCGGTCAGTATGAGGCCCACGGCGAAATCCGGCCTGTCATGCAGGAATATGCGAGCCAGAAGGGCAGCAAGGGGAGGAGAGAGCACAAAATTGAACAGCATGGAGGAGCTTGTGGGCTTGAGCCTGGCAAAGGCCTTACCCACTTCCTCTATTCGCAACCCTATCATCATGGGAAATAACATGACGAAAAGGGATACCGTGGTGTACCCTTTCAAGCCTTTCGCCGCCGAGGGAAGCCACCATCCGAACCCTATTCCCGTCACAATAGCCGCCAGAACGAATATCACCAACTTGCCTTCTATGAACTTGGCCGCTTTCTGTAGTCTATCGATCATGGCCGTGAGTCTCCACAGGAAGCTTTCCGGCGAAGGAACCGGTGGTCCTTTGATCCTCTCATGGAGTCGAGCCCGTCCCTTGCTTGCTTTGGATTCCCCTTCACCATTTGTAAGAGAGCATCAAGGAAAAGGAGACGAACTCCATTCCGGTTCGGCTGTTCATCATGTCCGGGGCAAAGGGATGGTACCTTCCTACAGGAAGGGTTTTGTTGAGCCCGTACACGACCGAACCGTTGAGCTCCACCCGACGGCTCAAATCATAGCCCACTCCGGCCGTCAGGTGATGTTCCACGAAGGGGTTCATGACGGCCATCGCCCCCTCGGATTTGGCTGGGTTTTTCCCATACACGTAGCCCCCTCTTATTCGAAATCGCTCCGTGACTGGATATTCCAGACCCAGCTTGAAAACCCATTGGTCCGCCCATCCCGTGCCCATGGTGAAGCTTCTCGCCGGCTGCCTCCTCCCATTGAGTGTTACCTCTCTCATCCTGAGGGGTATCTCACCGTAGTAGTGAGACCAATCCAACCATTCCACGTCCGAGGCTACCACCATGCCCCCGAGGGTCTGTAACTTCACGAAACCCCCAAGTTTGACCGACTGAGGCCATCCCATATCCATTTCCAGATCGCCCTTCATGACCGAACGTTTCGGCATGCCCGGGAGGTCTCCGGTTGGGGTGGCCATGTAGAGATCCCCCTTGAGCCGAATGTCCGTGGTTGAACTGTAGGCCACTCCAACGCCGTAGCGGTCGGATACTCTGTATAGAAGGCCTACCTTGACACCGACACTAGGCGAATCTGCCTCCATCTGGGCAGCCCAGAACCTGTTCATTGAAGGTTCGAAAAACGGCATTTTCATCTTCATTCTGGAATACCCTAACTGGGGTGAGACACCCACTGAGATCCTATCCGAGATCTCCAAGGCCACGGTGGGGGTGAGCTTCATGTAACCGAACTGGGAGAAATACTTTACCCGAGTGAATCCTATGGATGGCCCCAACACATGGTTATCGACGGCTAGTTTGCCGTAATCTGTCCCGGTCCCCCCTTCATTGAACATTCCGATTCCAAAGCTCCACCTGGTTCCGGGGGAGTGGTAGACGAACCCTGCCGAAGGAATCAGATACACGGGGTGATTCCCGGCTGTGTCATTGAGCGGGTTCTGGAAGGAAAACATGGGGAACATAACCTCCATGTTCATATCGATCCTGCCCCCCAGGATCCTGGAAATGGAGGCCGGATTGGTGTTCATCACAGTCGCGTCGTCTCCCACCGCGATTGAAGTCCCACCCATCCCCGCACTCTTGGCTCCATACGCGATGTTCTCCATGCCTGTGTTGGCCCAAACCGGACCCGCGGAGGCTATGGCCACAACTGCACTCGCCAGGAAAACAGCACTCAAGGCACCCCAAGAGGTGGCACCAATCCTCCTTTGTTCGACCTTTCTTGACCAGTCCATCTCGCCTCTGCCCTATAAGCAGCTAAGCCTCAGTGCTGTGATGCTACCCAAGAGATCGCCATGACTCCGATCCGCCCGGGACTCATGGGGACGAAAAGTCCCCCCAAATCCCGAGCTTTTGCGTTGAGCCCATGGCGCACGCCCTCAGATGGTCACCCCAAAGTACCGAAGGATGTACTTCAAGGCCACGTACGTGAAGAGGAGCCCGAAGAGGGTCTTCAGCACCGATGCCGGGACCTTGGCCACCAGTTTCGCTCCATAAACTGCGCCTATTGCCGCCCCGATCCCCATCACTATCCCAGCGGGTATGTCCACCACTCCCTGATAGATCTTGATCAGGCTTCCCACAAGGGCGATGGAGAAGAAGGAGGCCATGGAGGTCCCTATCGCGATCTTCATGGGCGCCTTGAAGAAGTACACATAGGATGGCACTAGGGCGTATCCTCCCCCGAGTCCGATGATCCCGGTGAGAAAACCTATGAAGGCCCCCAATAGGCCCTTGCTGCTCTTCTTCCCAGGAACTTGCGCCCCTTGGCCCGCTGGGGGCTGTTTTACGAAGAGGCCCTCGTAGAGCATGCGAAGGGCTGCCCAGATGAAGGCGAGCCCCACTATCAAGTCTATGGTGCTTCCGTAAGGGATGAGGTAACCGAAGACTATGGAGCCCAAGATGACGCCCCCCACCCCGAAGAGGCCCACCCAGAAGGAAGTCCCCTTGTCCACATTGCCCATCTTGATGTGTTTCCAGGCACCTGAGCCAGCGGTGAAGACAACGGCCGTGATGGTTGTGCCCACGGCCAGAGCAGGTGGAAAACCGAAGATGAAGCGGGCAGCCGGAAGCATCAGCACGCACCCACCTGTGCCAAGAAGCCCCCCGATGATCCCTGCAGCTATGCCCACCACGAACAGAACCACGTAAGTGACCGTGCTCAGCTCCATCCCTCATCTCCTCCTTTCTCGGTTACGGGTCTTTGGAGAAAGACCCGGGGCATGGATCCCAAGGCCCAGATGCCTTGGGGGCTACCCTCCCTTGAGAGCCCCATCAGCCCTTGGAAACCAGGTACTCCATTCCCTCTATGGCCGTGGCGAATGTTGTCGAGGCCAGGGCGAAGCGCGTGGCCAGGATGGCCTCGGCTATCTCCTCCTTGGTGACTCCCGCCCTGTGGGCAAGCTTGATGAAGGTCTCGGTACAGAGGTGGCATCCAACCGCAGCAGAAGCGGCTATCATGATAAGGTGTTTGTACTTGGGTGGAATGTGGGGAAGCTCCATTACGAACTTCCTTTCCTGGGCCTGTCTGGGTATCCACTCCGGTATGAGCTTGGACATGAGCACCATTGGCCTGGGCTCCTCTCCAAGAGCATCCTCCATAGCCTTGAGTATCTCTTCCACCGTCATCTTCTTCTCTTCCATGTGAGCCTCCTCCACGATTTGGACTGTCTTCCGGGGGCCTCAAGCCCTGTGCCGGCGCAGGATCTCCGCTAGGATTGCATCCCCTTAACGGAATGCCGAGATTCCTAGCAAGCTTAATTCCTAAATTGGAATATACTCCCAAATTCCGTGAGGGTCAAGCCATCTATGGAAAAAAAACTCCATGGGGAGGCCATCTCAAAAGAAGTACCTCGCCCGGAACTCAACCCTGAAGTCGTTTTGCTTATCGCCGTACTCCGTGGCGCTGCCCCCGAAGAGTATGGCCCCTCTCAGCCTCAGCTCCAGGTTGGTCATGGGGCTATAGAGGAGCTCTGGGATCAGAGTGAAGCTCCTGTCCTCGAGGTTCCAGACGGCAGTGATGGCAGGGGTGAGATAGAGGATGTCGAAGGGTTCCTTCTGGCTTGCCCGGAAATAGATATAGTCTCTCATGGGGTTTGGCCTGGAGAAGGGGTTCTCCTCTGCGCTGGGAAGCTGGAAGGAGGGCGCCGAAGGGCCACCCCCGCGCCCTGGTCCTGGCCCGGGGGGCTTGGGGCCGAGGGCCTTGTTCAAGAGCCCCACGAAGCTCTTCAAGTCCTCCCGGCCGAAGCCAGGACCATTGTGATAGTACTCCAAGATCACAGTGAGGTCCGTCGGCGTGAGATATCGGATCCCCACAAGCCCACTCAGTACGTCCTTGTGTTTCACCCTCAGGGGCCTAGCCGGCTCCAGGGAAAGCACCTCCGCATCGTTTATCCAGGCAAGCTCCCCGTGCACCTCGAAGTTGGAAAGGATGTTGTGGGCGAAGTCGAAGCCATATCTCGTGGTCTTGCTGTCACCGGTGAAGAACATGAAGTCCAGATCAGTGTCCAGAAGGAGCATATAGAGCTTCCCTGCCACATTCAGGTCGCCTCTAGCCCCGAAATCATCGTTGATCTCCCTCATCACGGGCATGAACACAGGGGTGAAGGCCAAGGTCTTGAGCGGCCCATCGAAGCTCTTCACCAGGTCTGCTGTCAAGACGTAGAGCCCTTCCAAAGCCTCTTCTGGATCCTCCGGGTTCTTGGGCCTATCCACGAACGAGACCGGGTTCCAGGCGTAGCCCTTTCCCCACTTGTTGGGCTTCTTGCCCAGGTCCACGCTCAGGTTGTCCGAAGGCTTCAGGGTGAAGAAACCCTCCATCAGAACCGGGTCCCCGTCCCAGCCCAGATAACTGTTCTGGGCAAAGCCGTCAACCCTGAACCTGAAGGAGCCGATGGACCACTTGTACCCCCCTTCCAGCCTGAGGCGCATCTCGTACTGTTCCACGGTGGGCCCCTCGTCCCTGTCCTTGAATCGCAGCCTGTAGAAGGCAGCGTCCCGATCGAGGCCGAAAAGGGTGGATTGAAACTCCAGGAACCCCCCGAAGCTGTAGGGCTTGACCTCGGTCTCCTTGTCTATGGCCTCCAGATCCACCTTGTACTGGTCCTGGCCGTGGGCCGAAGGATCCCATGGATGAAGTAGGAAGCTCACGCAGACCCCCGCTGCCAACCATGTGAGGATTCGCCTCATCTAAGCCCCTCCAGTTTGGGCAGGAAGTTGAGGGTGAAGACTTCATCCGGGATCTCCCTTTTCTTGATCCTGGCCAGGATCAGGATGGACCTGTAACCCTTGTAAAGGGGGCTGTCCGTCTCAAGGACCGCGGGCCTCACGATGCCCCCGCCGAAGTCTTTGATCTCCTTGAAATAGAGCGTCTTTATGAGCATCCCCGAGGCGGCTATGCACTGGATCTGGGTGGGCACCAGCGCCTTCTTATCCACGGTCATTCTGAGCCGGTCATAGGCCACGGTGTTGTTCTTAGCCTTTAGATTGAGCAGGTAGGATTCATCTTTCTCCTCGATACTCTCCACGTCATACTCCTCGCTGTAATCCAGCTGCAGGATGTCGGAGTTGTTGAAGACCCCGCCCACCACCGACTGGAGGCTCGTGATCCTGACTGGCTTGGCCACATTGGGGATGTAGAGCCACATGTTCTCCCCGAGCCTGAGTGTGGCCCTGCCCTTCTCGCTTGCAGGCGCCAGAAACAGGGCAGCGACCTTGTCTCCCTTCTTGACCGTGAAGAGGGTGTATTCCCGGTTTCTCCCATCCGGCTCTATGTTCACGAGTTTCCTGTAAGACTCGAAGGACTCGGGCATCATGTTTCTGTCCACCTGCTTGAGGATGGAAACCCCGTCCAGAGCCAGGCAAATCCCGCTTCCCGAAAGCCATATGGCTGCCAATGAAATACTGAACCAGGACCTGTGCATGAGTGTCTCCTTTCAAACATGCCCGAGGGCATCTATGGGTTCCATGCGGGAGGCCTTCCAGGCGGGCTGGAGGCTTGCCAGCACGGCCACCACCATCACGACCACGAAGATGGCGCACCATTGGAGCAAATCCCAGGAGGGCACAAGAAGCAGGTTCTCCTGCCGGCCAAAGCTGAAGCGGATCTGGGCGAGCCTGAGGGCCACCACAATGATCCCGCTGAGCAGCCAACCGGCCAGTCCCCCGAGAACCCCTATGAGCAGGCCCTCGGTGATGAAGAGCGACAGGATCTTGCCTGGCAGGGTGCCCATGGCTGCCATGGTCCCGATCTCACGGATGCGCTCATAAACTGCCATCACCATCACGTTCATTATGCTGACGAGCACTATAGCCACGAGGATGACCCGTATGAAAAAGGCCAGGGCATCGATCATCCTGGCAATGCTGGAAAATGGGGAGAGCTTCTCCCAGGTGCTCACCTCCAGCATGGACTTCCCTGGCATGTTGGGCATGCTGGGGAACTTGGCCTCCAGCTCCAGGGCAAGCCTGTCCAGCATCGAGAAATCCCGGATGCGGATGGCCACCTCGCTCACCTCCGAGTCGCTCATGCGCAGGAGCTCTCTGGCATCCTCCATGTGGATGTATCCATCCCTTCCTCCAGGGCCTGTGGCGCTCTCCAGGACCCCTCCCACCAGGAAGGTCTTCCCGTTCACAGACCCATCCTTGTTGGTGGCCACCAGCACCACCGTGTCCCCAGGCTTTACCCCCAGGCCCCTGGCCAGGAGCTCGGGCACCAGGATCTTTCCCCTTTCCAAGGCGCTCAGGTCGCGGCTTCCCTCCGTGATCCTGGAGACCAGGAGGGGACAAGTGGCAAACTCCTTCTCCGGGATCACGCCGTTCACCCTGATGTTGGTTGTCTGTTCGAAGTTGCTGAAGGCGGCCCCGAACTTGATCCTAGGGGAATAGCTCTCTATTTCTGGGGTCTCGGCCAAGACCTTCTCCACCATCCCCATCTGTTTGGCGTTCATGTTCATGTGAAGAGGCAGGTTGTCTATGGCTGCGAGATAACCCCTCTTGTGGATCTGAAGGTGCCCTATGAAGGAGTCGGTCATCTGGCGAATCATCATGTTCTTGAAGGAGCCGGCCACGGCCATGAATACCAGGACAAAGACCGTGCCCAGGGCAATGAGGCCAACGGTGAGAAGGGTTCTTCTCTTGTAGCGCAGCAGGTTTCGGGCCGCTATCCTAAAGGTGTTCCACATGGCCACCTCCTTGGGAGTTGATCCCTCCATTGAGTCTTCCATCCTCGAGGGTGAAGATCTTGTCCACTTCCCCCAGGAGCCTGGCGTCGTGGGTGGAGAAGACAAAGGCCGTGCCTGTGTGTTCCCTCAGTCGTTTCATGAGGGAGATGATGGTGCGGGAGGTCTCCTTGTCCAGGTTCGCCGTTGGCTCGTCCGCGAGGACCAGTTTGGGCTCTGTGACCAAGGCCCGGGCTATGGCCACCCGCTGCTTCTGGCCCCCGGAGAGCTGGTCGGGCCTCCTGTCTTTGTGCTCCATCATCCCCACGGCCTCCAGGAGGTCCAGCACCCTCTGTCTCCTTCGCTCTGGAGGCACGCTCTTGACCATGCAAAGGGGATACTCCACGTTTTCGAAGGCCGTGAGCACCGGAATGAGGTTGAAGTTCTGGAACACGAACCCTATGTTCTCCCCCCTGAATCTCGCCCTTTGACGCCTGGAAAGGGTTGTCACATCCTCTCCGGCCACAAAGAGCTTGCCTCCTGTGGGCCTGTCAAGACAGCCCACAAGGTTGAGCAGCGTTGTTTTGCCGCTGCCAGAAGGTCCTGCAAAGGCCACGAACTCCGCCTTTTGGATGATGAAGTCCACCCCTCTTAAGGCCTCGACCCTGGCATCCCCCTCCCCATAGGTCTTCACAAGGCCCCTAGCCTCGACAACGATCATGTCTCCCCCCCTAGTCCTGATTTTTGAGAGTCGTAACTCGAGCCCCATGGCACCAAGCCGCGAGCCTCGCCCTCCCTTTGCGGAGGAACATGCAGGAAACGTGCCACAGATCGGGCGTTTTTTGGGCCCGCCTCCCGAGGTTCCCCGCATCCTCCTGAGGTGAGGCCCCCGGAGGGTCGCCACTGCAAGGCTATATGGCCTTGCGGCACAAGCCCTGGGAAACGCTATTGGAGGTTTTCTCGGGAGGATGCTCTTGCGGGCGTGCGGAGCCCGCCCCTCCGCGGAATGGCCAAGCGACAGGGAGAAGGCCTTACGGGGGCAAACCCGCAGATGACGCGAAAGGCGGTTTTCTCGGAGGGACGCACTCCGTGCGTCCGCATGGTATGGCCAAACGTGTGCCGAGGAATTCCGTTTTCACGGAATGGCCGGGCGGCGCCGGGTCGCCCACGGGGACATGCCTCGGGAAGCCAATGCAGCCATTGCGGGCGTGCGGAGCCCGCCCCTCCGCGACGAGGCCAAGCAAAGCGCGGGACGCCTAACGGGGAAGGCCCGGATACGACGCGAGGGGTCATTTTCTCGGAGGGACGCGGTCTCCGCGTCCGCATAGCAAGGCCGGACGCAAAACGGGGCACGTCATGATTACCGAAAGGAGCGCGAAAAGCAGGTGGCCTAGAGGGGCGATCGCCCGGTCCAGGCAAACCCTCCCCAGCGGGCGTGCGGAGCCCGCCCCTCCAGGGGTGGGCTATCCAAGCTGGGATGGCCTAACGGGGAAAAGCCTGGCATAACGCGGAGGGTGGTTTTCTCGGAGGGATGCGCTCTGCGCGTCCGCGTTGCGAGGCCGTGCCCATGCCGAGGCATAACATGATCATCGGGGGCCAAACGAACGCCTGGGGGCCTAATGAGGCGATTCCCCGGTGGA
>Ga0209162_1000781_pt1 | contig 33522 bp, 32 predicted proteins | sample YNPNPMetaG_FD_187121 | JGI IMG/M metagenome (GOLD analysis project Ga0209162, IMG submission 187121) | Anoxygenic and chlorotrophic microbial mat microbial communities from Yellowstone National Park, USA - YNP NP MetaG (SPAdes) (version 2) ...
TATCTTAAGGAGTTGCCCCGTGGTGATTCTGTTGTCAAAGAACTGTCAAGACTGCTTGTCGCAGCTTGATAAAACTCAGTCAACTTGAGTAATTTTATGTATAGCATACTCTATCAAAAACAGAACGGCAACAGTTTTGAATGAGAATCCATTAAAGAAGAAAAATTTGTGTTGACAAACGATATCATCATGCCTACTTTCTAAGCACTATAAGGGCTTATTGGTAAAAACAAACACGCTTATTACTGCTGGTATATTATTATTGATAAGCACGTATGTGTTCAAAAAAAGTTGTTAACTGCCCAACCTGCAAAAAACAAGTTATTTATTCTACGGAAAATCCACATCGGCCGTTTTGTTCTGATCGTTGCAGGTTAATAGATTTAGGACAATGGCTTACCGAATCATATCGAATCGAAAGCTCTGATGAACAAGCTTCAACTGGGAACAATCTTGATAAATTAGGTAATGCTGAAGAAGAATAAACCATACTGAAAGATTATGTGGTTTTAAGGCTGTATTGAACTTTAAAAATACTAATGGTATGTTGACAATAGATAGCTCACTTAGCTATTATATAAAAAAAATCTCGTTTCTTAATCCACTACATTGAGGATTTCTATGGTAAAATCAGAACTTATTCAAAAATTATCAGAGCAGGCTAACATTTCACCAAAAATTGCAGAGATTGCTGTCAATACGGTTTTTGATGCAATGACGCAAGCCTTGATCAAGGGTGAAGGGATTGAAATTCGAGGTTTTGGCAGTTTTAAAATTCGTGAATATCAAGGACGGACCGGAAATCATCCACGCACCGGCACTATTATTGAAATTCCTTCTAAGCGACGTCCTTTCTTTAAAGTAGGTAAGGAACTGAAAGAACGTATCAATCAATCACGGCAGCAGGGGCAAGAGTCGCAGCCAACATAGTAATATTTGAGGACATCATTGATGATCCTGAGAAACCCTGAACATACTGCTTAGTTCAGGGTTTTTTTTTACCTGCTTGCCGTTGCTGAAAAACTTGCTGTAGTATATGCCCAGCAACAATGCTGAGAATACTGTTTAAAAGTGTCATTTTTTATATCACATAATCATGCACCGTAATAAAAAGAAGCATACGCTATCTTTTCTGTTACGCCTTATTATAGTGAGCATTTGGCTTTGCATGTTGGGTGTGCTCATTCAGCGTGAGGTGCACAAGCGAGCTCCTGTTGATTTTGATGCAGACACCCTCGGACAACATATTGATACGAAACACGAATGGGCGGGTATTTATTTCAATAATAATAAAATTGGTTATACACACACGGATATTAAAAAAGTCGAGGAAGGCTATCATTTCACCGAGCAAGTTTTTTTAGATATGTCACTTATGAATGTCCCCCAGCAGGTACACATATATATCAGTTCGGTGACTGATCGCAATTTTTTACTCAAATTATTTAGTTTTAAACTCAAAGCTGGCGTTATTCAGTTTGTCGCGTTCGGAAGCATTGAAGGCACTGTTCTCAAAATGGTTGTTGACACTGGTGCCGGAGAACAAAAAAAAACTTTTTCATTGCCGCAGCCTCCCATTATGGCATCAAGCCTAAAATACGCAGTGTTGAAGCATGGATTGACATATGGGGAAGCTTTTACCAGAACGATTTTTGATCCGGCAACGATGGGGATCCGTACTCTACAGGTAGAGATAGAACAACAGGAATCGCTGAATATACGGGGAAAAATTTATCAAGGCTATAAAATACGACAAATTTTTGATGGTATTACGGTTCATACGTGGATTGATGCACAGGGTAATATTATTAAAGAGGAAAGCCCCATGGGGCTTGTCATGATCCGCGAGGATGAGCATGAAGCGCGAACTGCAGGGTGGGGGAAGCGGCAAGATATGGTTGAAGCAACTGCAGTCAAAGTTAAAAATCCCTTTTTGAAGGACGGACTTGTTTCCCTACGGCTTAGCTTAAAAAACGTTGCGCTTGATGGTTTTATGCTGCAGGGTGGACGGCAGCTCGTCAACGGTGACTGCATCACCATCAGTCTGGAGCAAATCAAAAAAACCGATACGTATGAGCTGCCCTATAAACACGAAGACATGCAAGATTTTCTGAAACCCGAGCCGTTTATTGAAAGCGATGATGACGGGATACGGCAGTATGCTGCTACAATTATAGGTGCAACCACTGATGCGCAGAGTGCGGTGCGCCTGCTCTGTCACTGGGTATACGCAACGTTGGAAAAGCGCCCGACAGTAAGTATTCCCAGCGCTCGTGCTGTGCTTGCGGCACGTCAAGGAGATTGCAATGAACATGCGGTGCTTTTTGTAGCACTTTGTCGTGCGGCTGGAATTCCAGCGCGGATTTGTGCCGGTCTTGTCTATATGCGGGGAGGATTTTATTACCATGCTTGGGCTGAAGTTTATTTAACAACATGGGTGAGTATAGATCCGACACTGAATCAGTTTCCTGCAGATGTTACCCATATTAAATTTGTTCATGGGTCTCTGGAGCAACAGACGAAGCTGCTGAAACTTATCGGGAAACTTTCTATTGAGGTTATCGAGTATTTATGATTAGCACCAGCAATCTTACAAAAAAATATGCAGCTACAACTGCAGTCAATGCTCTCAACCTTGAGATTTGTCGGGGTGAGATATTTGGTTTTTTGGGACCAAACGGCGCAGGCAAAACTACAACTATCAGGATGCTTGCCGGTGTGCTACGACCTACCTCAGGAACGATTCATATCGGGCAGTGGAATATGTCAATCCATCCGCGTGAGGCAAAACAGATCATCGGCTTTATTCCTGATCGCCCCTTTTTATATGCCAAGCTAACCGGGAAAGAATTTTTATATTTCATGAGCAAGCTCTATGGATTAAACCCAAAGCACGCAGATAAGCGAATCAGTTTTCTGCTTGATTTTTTTGAAATAGCTTATTGTGCCGGAGAGCTTATCGAGAGCTATTCTCATGGTATGAAGCAGCGTCTTGTTATGTGTGCAGCACTGTTGCATCAGCCACGCGTGCTAATTGTTGACGAGCCTATGGTTGGTCTTGATCCGAAAGGCGCAAAACTTGTAAAAAGAGTTTTCCGTGAACTCGCACAGAAGGGCACAACAGTTTTTATGTCAACACATAGCCTTGAAGTTGCTGAAGAAATGTGTGATCGCATCGGTATCATCAATGAAGGCTCTCTGATAGCGGTTGGCACCATGACCGAGCTACGGGCAACTACCGGCGGTACTGCAGAAAAGCTCGAAGCTATTTTTTTTAAGCTTACCGGTGAAGAGGTATTAAGTGAGATGGCTGTGACCAGTAATATACGCTCGTGAACGCCTGTATGAACTTACTCTATCCGAAATACTTACAATGTAAAAACAGTCTGTTTCTACAGCGGCGCACGACGCTTCTGCAAGCTGTGGTACTGTTCTGCGTGGGGATACTATTTTGGGCAGGGCTGTTTATTGTCTTTTACCGTGTCCTTGTATATTTTCAAAGCATTGAAGTGTTAGGGAACTTTCTGGCTGCAAAGCTGCTCTCTATGGTGCTGCTCACGTTTTTTTCAATCCTTGTCTTCAGCACCATCATAACAGCGATATCAGTATTTTTTTTATCTGAGGAGCTCAATCTTATTATCAGCATGCCGTATGACCCCGAAGACCTCTATCACGCAAAACTATTGGAAACCATACTTAATAGCTCATGGATGGTGCTTTTGTTTAGCTTACCAGTATTTCTATCTTACGGTATTGTTTTCCATCAAGGGGGTGCATATTATGGAATTCTTGCAGCAACCCTACCGCCGTTTTTATGTATTTGCGGAACGCTTGGTGCTGGTATCGCATTGGGGCTTGTTAAAACCTTCCCCGCACGACGGCTAAAAGATATTCTTTTCCTACTTTCATTACTGGTGCTTGTGGTTATCTATCTTCTTTTTAGGTTTCTTAAGCCTGAACGTCTTGTTGATCCTGAGGTTTTTGTCACAGTCATTGACTACCTCTCTTCTCTGGACATGCCAGCAGCACCTTTTTTGCCAAGCCAGTGGATGACCGACTGTCTTGCAACAATTTTGTTCTCACGTACCACTACAGATGTTGGATTCAATCTTGGCTTGCTCTGGAGTACAGCAGCAGCGCTGGTGATAATTGTTGGCTGGTTGTTTCAATCACTATATTTTGGTGCATGGTCAAAAGCTCAGGAAGCGCGCAGTGTCAAAATAACCAGTACCAGTCTGTTTGCGTATCTACTTGAAAAAGCATTACGCCCGTTCCCATTACAGGTACAGGCTCTCGTTGCAAAGGACATACGCTGTTTTTTTCGGGATACTGCCCAGTGGTCACAACTGATTATTCTTGGTGCCATTATCATTATTTATCTTTATAATTTCAGTGTCCTCCCTCTTGATAAAAGTCCTATTCCCCTTCGTTATTTTCAAAACGTCATAGCTTTTTTAAACCTTGGACTTGCCGGATTTGTTCTTGCTGCAGTTGCAGTTCGGTTTGGCTTCCCGGCGATCAGTATGGAAGGAGAGGCATTTTGGCTCATTGCGGCATCACCGCTTACTTTGCGTAGATTTGTCTGGTGTAAATTCTGGATGATCTTTGCCATCCTGTCGTTCCTTGGGCAAGTACTCATTGTTTGTACCAACATACTTCTGCACACTGAAAAGAGTATGATGATTCTGTCAAGTGTAACAATTTTTTTAATGACCTTTGGCATTAGCAGTCTGAGTATTGGCGTTGGAGCAGCATACCCAAAATTTCGCTATGAAAACGTTGCCCAGATATCAACTGGATTTGGCGGGTTTCTCTCTATGATCATTGCGCTGTTATACATACTGCTTATGGTGGTTATCGAGGCTCTGCCGGTGCACCTTGTCATCATGGCTGACATGGCACGGCGGTCGCTGACATGGCGGGAAATTGTATTGATAGGTATTTCATTTTGCACCATAGTAGTGCTTACCGTGGTTGCTTGTATTGTTCCGATGCAGATTGGGCTTAAAAAGCTTGCTGCGCGTGAGGTGCTGTAGATGAAATAATCTCTGTCTCTTTTGTTTGAACATAACGGTAAACATAAACTGGCATTTTCCCCTGAAAGATTTTCACCAGTTTAAAATTGTCAACAAGATACGTATATATTTTCATCTGCTCAGGGTCTTCGGTAAACAATTTTATATCTTCAAAAGGTCTACGGATATCAGGCAACCATGCGGTAATGAGGCACCAAACGATTGGTTCCTGCAGTAACAGCTCATGAAATTCTTGCATGGTTTTTGGCTGGTGAATTGGGATGTTTGCATAATACTGAAAGTGGTTTCCTGCATGCCCTAGGGAGAAGGCTTTGGCTCGTCCATGACAGGAGGCGACCTCTGTCTGAACATACCTGACCGCATCCCGATAATTTTGACGAGGCATCAAGAGAACTGTTTTGAGCGAGGGTAGTGACCATGCAACGAAAGCAGAAAGTAAGACAATCGTCATGGCAGCTTGTGCCATGGTATGATGTGAGAGAGTCTTCACGAAACGAACTATTCCACTGCTGAGAAGAAGCAGTGCAACAGGGAGAAGAGGAATAAAATACCGTTCAAAGGCAAAACTCAGATGCAATGCAAAAAAAAGCAGGGGGGGGACAAGCAATGAAAGCGTCATGTAGAGACAAACCATTCTCTCACGATGGAAAAGCTCAATAAGTGCCCAAATGATAAGAGCGCTGTAGATTGCGCCGTATGGTATTGAAGAAAAGCCGGGTAGCATGGTGCTGGCAAGAATGGGGAAGAACGGCAAAATAGTTGTTTGCGATGGAGGTATTTTTTGGATATTTTTTATGAATGTGGACAAAAGCGGTAAATAAACAGTAAAGACACATACTGCAGAAATAAATTTTGCAACGCCATAAGAAATAAGTGCATTGTGAGCCAAGAAGTTACGATTTCTGAGCGGTTTAAGTAAAACAAGGATGATGACCAAAAGACATTGGACAAGAGCAATCATTATCATACAAGCATGTGAATAAAAGGCTAAAAAAACAGAAGCACTAAACGCTACCCACAGTGAACGCTTGTTCTTTTTTAAGGCAAGCAAGAAAAAAATGGAAGATAGCAGAGAGAAAAAAGCCAGCGCTGCATAGCCACGGGCTTCAGTGCTATGATCAATGTGCATTGGAGAAATTGCAAGAAACAAGGCAGCAATTCGGGCGGTTGCTCGATCAAAAAATTGTATCCCTGCATAATAGATAACATAAATACTACTAATGCCCAGCAGAACAGAAGGAAGCCGTGCTGCTATTTCCGACTCCCCAAAAATTTTAATAGAGAAACGGCACAAAAGAGAATACAGTATATGATTATTAAAGTAATAACCTAAGCTACTCAGTGTTTCCCAGAGATGAGCAGCTTTTGCATAGGGGAGAGTGCTCCACAGTTCATCCCACCAAAAGCTTTGATTAATGTTCCACAGCCGGAGGCATAAACCGAGTATGAGGACAACGACCACATATAGATCCTTTTCAGCAGTTTGTTTCATGGAAGTTATGTTATATTGACAAGGTCTTATAAAAAGATTTATTGTAGTATTACAAGCTCTGTGTGCCGTTATCACAACCCAGAGCTTTTACTTTACATAAAACAACATTGTATTTAAGTCTTTTTTGAGTTGAAAATGCAAGCAGAAATATCAAAGATTTCTTATGAGAGCAGCACTGAGCATACCCCCCCCTTTGTATCAATAGTGATTCCTGTTTTCAATGAAGAAAGACGCGTTGAAGGTTTTTTGCACGATGTGTTTACCTTTGTGCAAATGGAAGATTTCTCCTGCGAGCTTATTATTGTTGATGATGGGAGTACGGATAAAACCGTTACGATTGTAGAGCGGTTACTGCAACAGTATAAAAATGTGCATTATCAGCTTTTACAACTTCCCGTCAATCAAGGCAAGGGAGCGGCTGTGCGGGAAGGGATGCTGGCAGCACAGGGGGACTACATTTTTTTTATTGATGCTGATGGTTCAACATCAATCAGAGAAATTAAAACGTTCATGCCATACCTTAACGCATCGCATGACGTATATATTGGTGTGCGGACAAAAAAACATAAAGCACCGCTTAAAAGAAAAATATTTGGCTATGGCTATATTTATCTTGCAAATTTAATTTTAGGCACCCATATTTCGGATTTTACCTGTGGATTCAAGTGCTATCGAAGAGATGCAGCACAAAAAATATTTTCACTGCAGACGATGCACAACTGGAGTTTTGATGCCGAAAATCTTTTTGTCGCAAAAAAATATCACTATCGGGTTAAGGAAATCCCTGTGTACTGGAAGCACTGCGGTGGATCAAAGGTAAAAGTATTGCATAATGTCGTAGTCTGTGGATATGACCTTTTGAGAATACGATGGCGCAATATGTGCGGCAGATACGCCTAACGCCTCGCCATTTATTGTTCTGTTCCGCATGTCCCTTTTTATTCTTGCCTTAAGTTTTTAAATTCACTATAGTTAAAAATTTCAAAGAACACTAATACACTGCGTTTCTGCAGTTTATTTGTGCATGCAGAGGAAGGAGTTGTCGTGAAGGTTCTTGCTGTTATACCTGCACGATATGGGTCAACCCGTTTTGAGGGGAAGCCGCTTGCACTGATTTGCGGCAGACCCATGATTCAGCATGTTTATGAGCATGTACGGGAATGCTCTCTTATCAATCGCGTAATTGTTGCTACCGATAGTGAAGCAATTGCAAAAACAGTTCATGGATTCGGCGGTGAAACGTGCATGACCTCTCCATCCCATGCGAGCGGAACCGATAGAGTTGCGGAAGTTGCTCAGAGATATGATGCAGACATTGTGGTGAATGTTCAAGGCGATGAACCACTTCTGCCGGCACGTGCTCTTGCTGAGGCATTACAGCCAATGCTTGAAAACGCCTCGCTGCCGATGGCAACCTTGAAGACAAAAATTGAAAATCATACCGATCTTAACAATCCGAATGTGGTTAAGGTGGTAACTGACCAGAATGGCTTTGCGCTCTATTTTTCACGATCCGCTATACCATTTGGTTTTGACGCAGTACGTGACAGGATATGGTTTCGCCATATTGGATTATATGTGTATACACGACCGTTTCTCATGACTTTTGCACAGCTTCCGCAGACGATGCTCGAAAAAGTTGAACGCCTTGAACAGCTTCGGGTACTTGAACATGGTTATCGCATGCAGGTTGTTGAGACAACGTACAATCCAGTCGGCGTTGATATCCCCGACGATATTATCCGTGTTGAACGCATCTTAGCAGGACGTTAGGATTCCAGAGAAGCTGCTCTTTGTCACAACAAAGCAATAGGGCAGCAACGAGAATTCTTGTTTTGAAGTAACGTTTTAGATATGCAGTGTACCAGAAGAGTAGAAATCGGGACCATCACCCTAGGGGGGGCCTCTCCTTTTGTGTTGATAGCCGGTCCCTGCGTTATTGAAAGTTATGACGCAACCTACCGGCTTGCTGAGCAACTGTGTGCCATGGTTCGCCAAAGAGGCGTTCCATTGATTTTTAAAGCCTCCTATGATAAGGCAAACAGGACTTCGGTCCACTCATTTCGAGGCCCAGGGCTGCGGCAAGGGCTTGCGGTGTTGCGGGCGATACAGAAAGATTTTGCCATACCGGTGCTCTCTGACGTCCATTGCCGTGAGGAAGTTGATCTAGCAGCTGAGGTCTTAGATGTCCTTCAGATCCCTGCACTTTTGTGCCGGCAGACCGACTTAGTTGTTGCTGCCGCACGAACGGGTAAGCCGGTTAATCTGAAAAAAGGGCAATTTTTATCACCATATGATATGCGGCACGTGCTTGAGAAAGCAGCGAGCACCGGGAATACGAATCTTTTAGTAACCGAACGGGGAACCATGTTCGGCTATGGGAACATTGTTGTTGATATGCGTTCGCTTGTGATTTTGCGTGATTTCGGGTACCCTGTTATCTTTGATGCTACCCATAGTGTGCAGCTTCCTGGTCAACAGGGTGCAGCATCTGGCGGTGAGCGCCATTTTGTTTCGCCACTTGCTCGTGCAGCAATCGCTGTCGGTATAGACGGAATTTTTATGGAAGTACATGCGGCACCTGATCAGGCACTGTGTGATGGGCCAAATTCACTAAATCTTAATAACGTGCCTGAGCTTTTGCAGGAACTTCTATATCTTGCCAACTGTCCGTGCATTATGAAAAATAGTCAGGAGGAGCATGAAAGCAGTAAGCGTGCTTGAACGGGCTAAAAGTGTTTTTGATATCGAGGCGCAAGCAATCCTGAGGCTTAAAGACAGAATTGATGAGTCTTTCCTCAAGGCTGTAAACATTATTCTTGGCTGCACCGGAAAAGTGATTGTTACCGGTATTGGAAAATCAGGACTGGTCTCAAAAAAAATAGCTTCAACGTTTGCATGTTCAGGTACCCCTGCGTTTTTCCTTCACCCCTCGGAAGGCATGCACGGCGATATTGGAATGCTCTCCAAGGATGATGTTGTGCTTGCAATCTCAAACAGCGGAGAAACTGAAGAAGTGATACGGCTTCTGCCAATTATCAAACGACGTGGACTTCCGCTAATTGTTATGACCGGCAATATAAAATCTGTTCTTGCCCACAATGGTGATGTCGTTCTTGATGTTGGTGTCGAACAAGAGGCGTGTTCCCTGAATTTGGTGCCAACCGCAAGCACCTCGGCAACAATGGCAATGGGCGATGCATTAGCGATAGCAGTTTTAGAGCGACGCGGCTTTCGTGAAGAAGATTTTGCGATGCTTCATCCGGGAGGCACACTCGGGAAAAAGCTTCTGCTAACCGTTGAGGATTTAATGCATGTCAAAGATGCAATTCCGATTGTCAAGGAAAATGATTCCCTTAAAGTAACGCTGATCGAGATGACCTCAAAGCGATTGGGGGTAACAGCGGTATGTGATGAACAAGGTGCACTCACTGGTGTGATCACTGATGGAGATCTACGTCGTGCCCTTGAACGGGTGCCAGATATATTTTCAACGAAGGCTTATCAGATTATGACACTTTCACCAAAAACAATCGAAAAAACAGCGCTTGCTGCTACTGCCCTGAAAGTTATGGAAAATCATGCAATAACATCCCTGTTTGTGCTCAGCGATCAAACGAGCCGTAAGGTGATTGGCGTAATTCATCTGCATGACATTCTTCGAGCAGGTGTGATATAGGACATTCATTATGGCAATCACCAATCACCTTGCCCAGTGTACGGAATCTGTTCTGACAAAAGCACGAGGGATCCATATGCTTGTTTGTGATGTTGATGGTGTTTTGACTGATGGAAGCATTATTTATTCTGAACGCGGCGAGGAACTCAAGATTTTTGATGCGCAGGATGGTCATGGGATCAAGATGTTGCTGCGGGCAGGTGTGCAGGTGGCAATTATTACCGGAAGGGCATCCACTGCGGTGACAGCTCGTGCAGAAAATCTTGGCATTACTGATGTCTATTTGCAAGCACTCAAGAAAATAGAAGCATATCATGACCTCTTACAGAGAAAGCAGCTTTCTGAACAGGCCGTGTGCGTTATTGGGGATGATTTGCCTGACCTACCACTGCTGCGACGCTGTGGGCTTTCGATAGCTGTTCCTGACAGCGTGCCTGAGGTCCTTGCCTGTGCCGACTATGTAACGCGTCGTCGTGGTGGTCATGGTGCAGTGCGTGAAGTATGCGATTTAATCCTTAAGGCACGAGGGCTCTGGTCGCAGGTCACAGACCGCTATTTTCAGGAAACAGCATGACACGCCTGCGACGTATGAGGTTGATGCTCATTGGAGCAGCAATGGCTATGATTGCTGCTGTGGTCATTGCATCATTACTCCGCGAAAAAAAACAGATTATCATCAAGAATGAGACAAGTGATCAGCACAAACCTGCGGCGACGGTTGCATTTGAGAAAGTAGCGTACAGTACAACTAATAAAAATAATTTTAAGGAGTGGGAACTCCGTGCACGATCCGCGAACTACTTTCAGAATGAAAAGAGGGTGGCTCTGCAGGATGTTACGGTAAACTTATATCGTCCAGATGGAACGATGTATCAAATTCATGGGGAATATGGTGAATACAATACTGAGACAAAAAATATTATGATGCGTGGGAATGTCAGAGCCAGTATGCCGGACAATACGACCATGCAAACTGAATCTTTTTTTTACGATAACACGCAGCGCACCATAAGAACTGATGCGCCTATTGTCATTCAACGAAGCGGACTCCGACTCGAAGGAGTAGGTATGGTTGTTGATCTTACGACAGAAAAACTTTCGCTTCTGGGAAACGTGAAAGCAACGGGGAGCAAATGAAAACAAAAAAGACGTTCATTTTTGTCATAAGTGTCTGCATACTGCCGACGTTGGGACTGGCAGAGCCCCCAAGCGGCGTTACGGTTGGGGTGTTGCCCTTTGAAACGTTTGGGGCAACAAAAAGTACAAATTTAGGAAATGAGTGTGCGCTGCTGCTTGCCGATCTTTTAGGACGCAATCCTGCGATTCTCCCGGTCGAATCGCAGCAGGTCAAATCGGTGCTTGCCGGCGGAAACACCGCAGCCATAACCCCTGAGCGGCTTAAGCAAGTGGCAAAACTGCTTAATGCAAACTTTTTGGTATTCGGAAGTGTGACAACCGTGCGTGATGAACTCAGTATTGATGCACAAATATATTATAATTTCCCCGGCGATGAATATTTTAAGACGTATGCTGAAGGATCTGATACAGCGACGGTTGTTGCCGAAATTGCCCGCAAAATAGAACAGGAAATAGTGGACAAGGCTGATCTGGTGCCACCGGCGCAACGTCCCAAGGTTACTCCAGTGACACCATCCCCGCAGGTACAAGATGCCCATAAGCTTGAGTACGAAAAATATGTCGAGCGTGCCTTGACCCCAGTCGAGCAGGCACAACCTCAGGAACGGCAGGCTCTTTCAGGAAAACAAACGGGCGGTGTAGAACTTGAGGAGTCAGAATTGACTAGAGTCGGATCTCCTCTGACAAAAAGCACCGTTGTGCAGGAACCTCCCATTACTAAAACAGATCTTACCGATGTATCGGATAATCAATCCACTGCTATGACCCAAGGCGTATCTGATAAAAAAAGCGCTGGGAAAACAGCTACGGTGAGCGGCATAACGTTAGATCAGCCAGTTAATATTACTGCTGATTCACTTGAATACGACAATAAAAGCAATAGTGCAGTTTTTCGTGGCAATGTGGTTGCGCGGCAGAGTGATGTAGTCCTCTTCGCCGATTCAGTGAGTGTGATTTATGCAAAGGCACACGACCAGGAGGCTGGCCGCGGAAAAATCCAACAGCTCACCGCCGAAGGCAATGTAAAAGTTATTCAGGGGGAGCGTATCGCTACAGGTCAGAAAATAATTTTTTATAATGATGAACAAAAAATTGTTGCCACGGGAAATCCGCGTGTCTGGCAGGGGGATAACGTCATCATGGGGAATAAAATCACTGTCTATTTAAAAGAAGACCGGAGTGTGGTTGAAGGCACATTCCAAGAACGCGTGAGTGCAACTATTTACCCCAAGGAAAAGAAAACCCAAAAGCGTTGAAAATGTTCTATACTTTTTAAACGGTACCGGAACACTAGGGAAACTGCATGAATACACTGCATGCTCAAAGCTTGGTAAAACAGTTTGGAAAAAAACGCGTTGTTGATGCGTTATCAATAACGGTACATGAAGGAGAAGTTGTTGGGCTCCTTGGCCCTAACGGTGCAGGTAAAACAACCACCTTCTACATGATTGTGGGTCTGTACCGGCCTGATCAAGGAGCGGTTTTTTTAAACGGCGCTGACATAACAGGGCTGCCGATGTATGAGCGGGCACGACAGGGTATTACCTATTTGCCACAAGAAACATCAATATTTAGAAAACTTACCGTAGAAGAAAACATTTGTGCAATTTTGGAAACGCTTCCTATTAGCCGAGAAGAAATGCAGCAACGATTGGCTGACCATTTGCAGGAGCTGAACATTGCACATCTTGCAAAAAGAAAAGCGTTTCTTCTTTCAGGAGGAGAGAGAAGAAGAGTTGAAATAACACGGGCGCTCGTGACCTCACCCCATTTCATACTATTTGACGAGCCTTTTACCGGCGTTGATCCTATTGCAGTTCAGGATATTCAGAATATTATTGCTCGCCTCACCTCACGTGGCATCGGCATTTTGATATCTGATCACAATGTGCGGGAAACACTTAGTATTTGCGATCGGGCTTATATCATCCACGATGGCAAAGTACTGGAAGAGGGTGCCCCTGCCCATATTATTGAAAGTGCCCGCGCACGCAGTGTATATTTAGGGGAAGGTTTTACGTTATAGCGCAGTACTATGGAGCTTAAGCAGCAGTTAAAAATATCACAGCAGCTGGTTATGACGCCGCAGTTACAGCAGGCAATCAAGCTGCTGCAACTTTCACATCTTGAACTTTCTGATTTGCTTGCACAGGAAATCAACGAAAATCCGGTGCTGGACGAAACAGTTGAGCATGAGCCGTCTCAGGGTGAATTCCAAACAGAAATAGCAGACAAGACGGAAACTGGCGAGACTCGTTCTGATCAGGATATTGACTGGCAAGAATATATTTCTCAAACCATAGAGCCTTCTCGTAGCTTTTTTGAAGCTGAGGATCGAGATGAGTTATCACCAGTCATTACCAAGAAACCTTCATTTGTTGATCATCTCCTGTGGCAGCTCCATTTGCATAATCTCAATGATGATGAAACGAGGATTGGCGAATATATCATTGGCAATCTTGATCATGATGGCTATCTCAGATTGAGCTTGGAGGAAATAGCTGCTGATCTTGGTGTTCCGCCAAAGCTTGTAGCAGAAACACAACAAAAAGTAATGAAGTTTGATCCCGTTGGTGTTGGTGCATCGAATCTTCAGCAGTGCCTTTTAGCACAACTTAAGGTTTTGCCGGGCGATACCTCCCTTGCGTGCAGAATTGTTACTGACTGCATGAAGGAACTTGAGCGAAAAAGATATCATGACATTGCACGTATCGTAAAAGTTCCGTTGCGGGATGTCCTTGCCGCATGTGAAATAATCTCAAACCTTGAACCCAAGCCCGGCAGAACTTTTAACGATACCGAGACCCAATACATTACGCCTGATATTTATGTATACAAGATAAATGGCGACTATGTAGTGATGCTCAATGAGGATGGGCAGCCGAAACTGAGGATTAATAATTTTTATAAGCAGGTGCTTGCTGGCGATGCAGGACAGACAGATAAAGCACGCGATTATATTCAGGAGAAGCTGAGATCTGCGGTGTGGCTGATCAAGAGTGTCTATCACCGGCGCACAACCATAATTAATGTGATGAAAAGCATTATTAAATTTCAGCGTGATTTTTTTGATTATGGGGTCGGGCATCTCCGTCCATTAGTGCTGCGTGATGTTGCAGAAGATGTGGGAATGCATGAATCAAATATCAGCCGTATCACAACCAATAAATACGTGCTGACACCTCATGGTATTTTTGAACTGAAATATTTTTTTAATAGCGGCATTGCTTCTGACGATGGTGATGCGATAGCTTCAGAAAGCGTTAAAAACAAGATACGTGAAATCATTGCAGCTGAAAATCCCTATAAACCTTTGAGCGATCAGGAGATTGTTAAGATACTGAAAGGCAGCGGTATCAACATTGCGCGTCGGACGGTAACCAAATATCGGGAGATGTTGGGCATTCTCTCGTCATCAAAACGGAAAAAACATATTTAGCACTCTTTAAGCAAAGGAGCGATTATGGAAGTGACTGTTACGTTTCGTCATCTGCAGCCAAATGATGCCCTGCGGGCATATGCGGAAGAAAAAGCCTCACGGATTGGAAAATACAGCAGTACGGTGACGGAGGTTCATGTGATTTTAAGCCACGAAAAGCGAAGCTATATCGCTGAAGTGATTGTTCATGTCAACAAAGCTAAAATCATGGCAAAAGAAGCAACCGAAGACAACATGTACGCCTCGATTGATTTAGTCATGGACAAGATTGAACGCCAAGTAAAAAAACATAAGGATAAGCTGACCAGCCATAAAGATCAGCATCGCAGGGCGCTGCATAACGTTTTTTCAGTGGCAAAAGCTGGTACCGAGCAAGATGAACGGACTGTGGTTCGAACAGAGACCGTAGCCATTGCGACCATGACCGTTGACCGTGCGGTGCAGCAACTGGGTACCAACGATGAGGATTTCATCGTTTTTAGAAATCAAGATACTGATAAGGTTAGCGTTCTGTATCGGCGGCGTAATGGTGATCTTGGTCTGATTGAACCTGAAAATTGATAATGAAAACCTGAGAGCAGGAAAACGGTTTATGAAAATAAGTGATTTGTTCCATGAAGATATGGTCATCGCAGAGTTGCGCGGCACAACCAAGCAGCAAGTTCTTGAAGAAATGGTGCAGCGATTGGCAGTGCGGCATCCTGAAATTGACACGGCTGAACTGTTAAAAGTTCTCCTTGAACGAGAAAAATTAGGGAGCACCGGCATTGGCAATGGCATAGCGATTCCTCACGGGAAGGTAGAAAAAATTAATGACATTTTACTTGCTTTTGGGCGAAGTAAACAGGGCATTCCCTTTGATGCACTCGATGGAAAGCCGGTATATTTAATTTTTTTGCTTGTTGCTCCTGCAAACTCTGCCGGAGCACACTTAAAAGCACTGGCACGGCTTTCGCGCTTGCTCAAGGACAAACAATTTCGTGAAACGCTTTTAGACATACCTGACGGACAGGGTTTGTATACTGCAATTATTACAGAAGATGAAAAAATTACTGTCTAAAAAGTTCCGTTCATGGTCTGAGCCTTCAACAAGACGCTACCACTGGCGTCGCTGGTTCGGGCTATAAACAACCCATGGCAAAAGACATCACCGTTACCATCATAAGCGGTCTTTCTGGGTCAGGTAAAAGCACGGTTCTGAATACGCTTGAGGATTTGGGTTTTTTTTGTATTGACAATCTGCCGGTGCTGCTCCTGCCAAAATTTATTGAGCTGTGCGAAAGCTCCTCAGATGATATTTCAAAAATCGGCTTAGTGATTGATGTCCGTGAACGAACGTTTCTTAATGAATTCCACCCAATCCTAAAATCATTGCGGGAATCAGGGCACTATATTGATGTTATTTTTTTAGAGTGTTCTGATGAGGCACTCCTGAAACGTTTTAGCGAGACCCGGCGTCAACACCCCCTGCATAACGGGAGATCTGTGCTTGAAGACATAACCAAAGAACGCGCACTTCTTGCAAACCTTCGCGCCAGTGCTGATAAAATTATTGACACCTCCACGCTTAATGTGCACGAGCTCCGTCATTTAATTGAAGATTATTTTATGCGCATGGCACAAAGGATGATGACCATAACGCTTCTGTCGTTTGGCTATAAATTTGGTATTCCTCATGAAGCAGATATTGTGCATGATGTGCGGTTTTTGCCAAACCCATTTTTTGTACCCGAACTGAGGAGCTTTGATGGTAGAGATGAGCGAATCAAGACTTATATTTTTAGCAGGAATGAAGCAAGAGAGTTTATTGATCGTTTTATTGCTCTGCTCTCATTTCAAATTCCATTGTTTGAGCGTGAAGGCAAATCATATCTCACTATAGCTGTCGGATGTACCGGCGGCAGACATCGTTCTGTTGCTGTTGTGGAAAAATTATATGATTTTTTTTCACCGCAGCGGCAGCGGGTTTTTGTTATGCACCGAGACCTTGAACGTTCCTGATAAAGTGCTGACTATGTAGAGAGCGGTATTGTTTCTGTAACTGGAGACCCCGTGCTATGATTGGAATCGTTCTTGTCGGACATTGTCAGTTTGCACAAGAATTGTATAGCATCATTAAAAATATCGTGGGTGATGTTGAGTACATGCATTCAGTCAACATCAATCCCCAGGACGCTCCCGAGGAGTCAATTCGCAAAGTAGGTGCAGCAATAAAAAGTGTTGATACCGGTGATGGTGTTTTGGTTCTGACTGATATGTTTGGGGGCACGCCGTCAAATCTTAGCTTATCATTCCTTGCCGAGGGAAGGGTTGAAGTCGTTACTGGTGTCAATTTACCGATGCTTATTCGGCTCATCACATTACGTCGCAATGGTCGAAATTTGGCTGAGCTTGCACAGGAATTGAAAAGCTATGGGCAAAAGAATATCTGCATTGCCAGTGAAATACTAAAAACTCATATACAGCCAGCACAATCATAGCACATCGTTTTCATACCCAAATATCGTCCATTACCGTGCAGCAGCAGGGAACAGTGCCGTCGCAATGGATATACAGATACAAAAAATGGGTGTTCAGCACATGCCTGATGTTCTTGAGATCGAGAGGAAGAGTTTTGCTGATCCCTGGACGCACACCATGTTTTTACACCAGCTTAAGGATCCGCTCAGTATCAATTGTATTGCGCAAATACATTGCGGTAATGCTGCTATCGTTCTTGGTGGGTATGTGTGCGGCATTGTTGTGCATGACGAGAGCATGCTCTACCGAATAGCCTGTCGGACTGAATATCGCCGACGCGGTATAGCCACCAAGCTTTTGTATGGCTTCCTCTCAGAAGCAATCCGACGCGGTTCTACAAACTGTTATCTTGAGGTTGGGGCATTAAACAGTGCTGCACAACAGTTCTACCAACATCACGGATTTTCTGTTATGGGACGGCGACCACGTTATTATCCAGAACAGAATCAGGATGCATTGATTATGATGCTCCATCTCACTGACGCCCACGAACATACTTTTTTTCGAACCGCACGGGAAAGCTAAGGAATGCAGCAACGGATACCTACGGTTTGCATAACCCACATTCAAGAGATTTTGGAATGCTCTCCGGGAATAATTCTTTTAAAACTTGAAGCACCGGATATTGCTTCACGTGCACAGCCCGGACAGTTTGTTATGGTAAAGGTTCCGGGCGGTGGGATGGATCCTTTGCTGTGGCGCCCTTTCAGTATCTGCGGCGTAGATGAAGCGACGATCCATGTGCTAATTCAAATAAGGGGCATTGGTACTGCGCGTTGTGCTGCTGCACGTGTAGGTCAGACCCTTGAGCTCATTGGCCCACTGGGAAAAGGCTTTGAGGTTTCAGCCGGGCTCCGAGCAGCTTTTTTGGTTGGGGGTGGTATAGGCATTGCGCCACTTTTATTTTTAGCTCAGCATCTATGTGAACACCACCGGAAAACATCCATTCAATTTTTTATGGGCGCTGCGTCAGCTTCTATTATACAGATTGTTGATTTTTTTCCGCTACTGCATAAAAGATGCGCTGTTGCAACCGATGATGGGAGCGTTGGATTTAAAGGTTTTGTGACCGAACTTCTTGAAACGTATTGGAAAAAAAATAAAACCAGTCAAACAGAGGGAACATATTGTTATGGATGTGGCCCGAAACCTTTTCTTGCTGCCCTTGCCCAAAAAGCTAAACAGTATCATGTTCCCTGCCAGGTTTCATTAGAGTCGTGGATGGCATGTGGGGTTGGTGCCTGTATGGGATGTGTTATTACTGATCGGCAGGGGATGTACCAACGGGTTTGTTCTGAAGGGCCAGTGTTCCTTGCTGATACTTTATGGTGAGCAGTAAGGGAAGCAACAATGCACAGGATTCAACCAGATCTTTCGGTAGCCATTGCATCGCTGGTGTTGCGCAATCCTGTCATTATCGCTTCAGGAGTCTTTGGATACGGTCAAGAATATAACGGGCTTGTTGATGTACACCAAATCGGCGCAATTATTACCAAGGGAATTTCATTGCAGCCATCTCAGGGTAATCCGCCACCGCGCATTGTGGAAACGCCCTCAGGCATGCTCAATGCAATAGGGCTCCATAATATTGGCTATGAACGATTTGTACAGGAAAAGCTGCCGCTGCTGCGACAGTGCGGCACCACGGTTATTGTAAATTTTTACGGAACAACCATTCATGAATACACTGAACTTGCTCGGCGACTGAGTGACTGTGAAGGGGTAGGTGCGCTGGAGGCTAACCTATCCTGTCCGAACATTAGCCGCGGTGGTATGTCGTTTGGGACAGATCCACGGAGTGCTGCCAGGATAACCAGAGCACTACGAAAGGCGACACAGCTTCCCCTGATTATCAAATTAACACCGAATGCAGGTTCAATTGCAACCATTGCACGGCATGTTGCTGATGCGGGAGCTGATGCGGTGTCACTCATTAATACCATAACCGGCATGGTTATTGATATTGATACCCGTACTCCGTTCTTAGGTAATATTACCGGAGGATTATCTGGACCCGCCATCAGACCGGTCGCACTCAGAATGGTATGGGAAACGGTGCAACAGATAACGATCCCTGTCATTGGTATTGGTGGCATCATGACGGCAGCAGATGCGCTACAGTTTTTAATCGCTGGTGCACAGGCAATTCAGATTGGTACCGGGCTTTTTGTAAATCCAAAGGCGCCAGAGGAGATTGTTGCAGGAATAACAGCCTATCTGCAAAAACACGGCTACTCAAGGATTCAAGAAATAATAGGATCGCTGCAAATACCGACTCACAGAACGTACGATTGTGACAACACCATACACGATACTTAAGGCTCGGAGAAAAACAAAACGTATCAGCGTCGGCAGTGTCTCTATCGGAGGCAGTGCTCCGGTCAGCGTTCAGTCAATGACGACGACTGATACCCGAAATGCTCATGCAACCATTGCGCAAATTAGAAGACTTGCAGCAGTGGGATGTGAGATTGTCCGTGTTGCAGTTCCTGATCAGCAGGCAGTGGCAGCATTACCTGCTATCATCAAAAGGTCACCCATACCGGTTATAGCTGATATACATTTTGATTATCGCTTAGCTCTGGCAAGCCTTGATGCTGGTATTCACGGCATTCGCATTAATCCCGGAACCATTGGGGGGAGCGATCGGTTTGCAGCGGTGCTCCAGTGTGCCCGTGATCGAGGCATTGCGGTGAGGATTGGCATTAATGCCGGGTCTCTGGAAAAAGATATCGCACATGCTTACCAACACCCAACTGCTGAAGCACTGGTGGAAAGTGCGCTTCGCTCAATTGACCATGCAGAGCGTCTTGGGTGTACGCAGATAAAACTCTCAATAAAGTCATCACATGTTTTAACCACCATCGCTGCGTACCGGCTTCTTTCCCGAAAAACGCAGTATCCGCTGCATATCGGAATTACCGAAGCTGGAACCCTGCAGTCAGGAACCGTGAAGTCTGCGGTAGGCTTAGGTATTTTGCTTGCTGAGGGAATTGGCGATACGATGCGTGTTTCACTCGCTGCTGATCCAACTGCCGAAGTCATAGCTGCCTACGGTATTTTAAGGTGCTTAGGGCTGCGACAGCGTGGTCCGGAAATTATCGCATGTCCGACGTGCGGCAGGCACCGGATTGATGTCATCCGTATCGCTCGTGAAATTGAACGGCGGTGCGCTACATTTGCGCAGCCCTTGACCATAGCGGTTATGGGATGTGAAGTTAACGGACCCGGTGAAGCAAAAGAAGCTGATATTGGACTTGCCGGAAGCAAGAGCGGTGGAGTTATTTTTAAGAAAGGAATAATCATTAAACGATGTTCACCTACAACACTCCTGAAAGATTTTTTGCAGGAAGTAGCGGCGTGCGCCCAGGAACAGGAACTACATTAACCACTGATGCAGGGAGATGATAATGCGCTTGACACAGTTTTTGATGACCACATTGCGTGATGATCCGGCTGAGGCAGAAGTTGTCAGCCACCGCCTCATGCTGCGGGCAGGTATGATCCGAAAGCTCGCAGCAGGTATTTATGCAACCCTGCCGCTCGGGCAGCGTGTTTTGCACAAAACCATTCAGATTATTCGGGAGGAGATGAACAGAGCGGGCGCCCTTGAGGTAACCCTGCCCATAGTACAGCCTGCTGAGCTGTGGTATGAGAGTCGTCGGTGGGATGCTTATGGGAAAGAGCTGCTCCGGTTTAAGGACCGACACGAGCGCGAATTTTGTCTTGGTCCAACGCATGAGGAAGTGATTACCGATATAGTACGAAACGTTGTGTCGTCATACCGACAGCTTCCAGTTAATCTCTATCAAATTAATACAAAGTTTCGTGATGAAATTCGACCGCGCTTTGGGGTCATGCGTGCGCGGGAATTTTTAATGAAGGATGCCTATAGTTTTGATCGCGATGAAGCAGGGGCTGAGCAGAGCTATAAAAAGATGTATGATGCGTATTGTGCTATTTTTTCGCGTCTGGGGCTTACCTTCCGAGCGGTTGAGGCTGACACCGGGCCAATCGGCGGAAGTTTTTCGCATGAATTTATGGTGCTTGCAGAAACCGGGGAAGACATAATTGTTTCTTGTACTGCGTGTGAGTATGCTGCAAATCTTGAAAAAGCAGAAATCGGTGATGTTCAAGGTGTACCTGCTCTTGCTGCTCCGCAGGATATTGTTCGCGTTGCAACACCCGGTAAAAAAACAGTAGAAGAGGTTACCAGCTTCTTAGGTATCCTTCCGACATCGCTTATTAAAACCCTCATTTATGAAACCTCCCAGGGCATTGTGGCTGCGCTGGTACGCGGTGACCATGAGGTCAATGAAGTAAAGCTGCGTTCACTGCTTGGGTGTGAGCAGGTCACCCTTGCCAGCGAAGAGCGTATTGCTGAGGTTACGCACGCGCCTCGAGGTTTCGCAGGACCGATTGGACTTAAGGGGATACGCATTTTTGCTGATAGGGCAATTCAAGGGGGCTGCGATTTTGTGACCGGCGGGAATGAAACTGATGTCCACTTGATGCATGTATGCCCTGATCGTGATTTTCAGGTAACTGCATATGCTGATCTTCGGGTTGCCGTTGATGGCGATCCCTGTCCACGTTGCGGCAAACCACTGAAAACATTTCGGGGCATTGAGGTTGGTCACATATTCAAATTAGGAACAAAATACAGCAATGCGCTTGGTGCAACCTATCTTGATGAACAGGGTGTTGCACAACCAATCATTATGGGGTGCTACGGGATTGGAGTTGGGAGAACTATAGCAGCAGCAATCGAGCAGTCACATGATGATAACGGTATCATTTTTCCTAAAGCAATTGCGCCGTTCTCGGTGGTGGTGGTACCGGTAAACATTAATGACACCACTCAAATGAAGGTTGCTCAAACCATCTATGATCAGCTTCAGGCACAGGCTATCGAGGTATTGCTGGATGATCGAGATGAGCGTCCCGGCAGTAAGTTTATTGATGCAGACCTTATCGGCATACCATTGAGGATAACCGTTGGGAAGAACACCGTCACCCGCGGCACTGTTGACATAAAAGTTCGCAAGACCGGTAGCGTCGAGCACGTACCGGTGGAACAAGCAGTACCCTCAATTCTTCAGCGGCTTAACGCAGTTTTGGTATGACAACATCTGCAATTGTCCGCATTAACGATATTATTGATCAGGTTCTTTCCTACTATCCCGAAGCCGATATTGAGCTTATTCGCAGGGCTTATGTTTTTTCGGCAAAAGTGCATCATGGGCAGACCCGCCTTTCCGGTGAGCCATATCTGAATCATCCTTTGGGAGTTGCCAAAATACTTGCTGAACTTTCACTGGATGAATATACCGTGTCAACTGGTCTTCTCCACGATACGATTGAGGACACGGTTGCAACCCTGGAGGAAATTCAAAAACTATTTGGGCATGAAGTTGCTTTTCTGGTGGATGGTGTCACCAAAATAAGCAGACTTTCCAGTCAAAGCCGTGAGGATCAGCAAGCAGAAAATTTTCGCAAGATGATTCTTGCGATGGCAAATGACATTCGCGTTATCCTTATCAAGCTTGCCGATCGGGTTAATAATATGCGCACCCTACAATATATACCCACTGAAAAACAGCAGCGCATTGCTGAGGAAACCTTGTCCATTTATGCGCCGTTGGCAAATCGGCTCGGTCTGTTTCTTATCAAACGAGAACTTGAGGATTTGTCCCTTAAATATATGCTTCCAGCGATGTATCAGGAAATTGAGCGCAATCTTGTGGTAACCGCTGAGCAGCGCGAGCGCTATGTACAGGAAGTTATTGGCATAATTCGCGAGAAGCTTCACCAATTTGGCATTCAGGCAGTAATCACCGGTCGTCCTAAGCATATCTATAGTATTTATACAAAAATGCTGAAGCAAAATTTGAATTTCAATCAAATCTATGATCTCACAGCATTTCGCATCATTGTTCAGACGCGTCAGGAGTGCTATGAAGTGCTCGGCATTATCCACTCGCTGTGGAAACCGATTCCCGGAAGATTCAAGGACTATATTTCGCTCCCCAAAGCCAATATGTACCAGTCGCTCCACACAACAGTCGTTGGGCCATATGGTCAACGGATTGAAATTCAAATTAGAACTGAGGAAATGGATCGCGTTGCAAAGATAGGCATTGCAGCACACTGGAAATATAAAGAGGGGAGACGCATTGAACAGAAAACAGACCAGCGTTTTGCATGGCTCCAGCAGGTTATTGAAACGCAGGCAGAGGTGAAGGATTCGCACCAACTCCTTGAGGCATTCAAAGTTGATATTTTTCCTGACGAGGTCTATGTGTTTACTCCTGCTGGCGATGTCATTGAATTGCCGAAAGGATCAACACCCGTTGATTTTGCGTATCGCATCCACACCAATATTGGCCATCGATGCGTTGGTGCAAAGGTTAACGGAACTATGGTACCGCTACGGTATGAACTCCAGAGTGGTGACATCGTAGAAATTTTGACACAGCCACATCATGGACCAAGCCGTGACTGGTTAAAGTTTGTAAAAACATCACGTGCAAGGACAAAAATCAGACAATGGGTCAACCAGCAGGAACGCGAGCGAGGCATTGCTCTGGGACGTGATATCTGTGAAAAAGAATTCAGAAAATATAAGCTCAATACTGCACTTCTGCAGAAGGATGAAAAACTTTGGGCAGCGTATGCTGCTGATGGCATTAAAACCCTTGAAGATCTCTATGCTGCACTTGGGCAGGGGAGAATAAGCATACGCCACCTCATCAATCGGTACCGCACGCAGGCATACCAGGATACGGTCGCGGTATCTGAATCTGCGCAGCAACAAAAAAAAAGAGTCGCCGAGGCTGAGCAGCCAGACAAGGGGATTCGCGTTGACGGTCTGAATAATATTTTGGTTCGGTATGGGAAGTGTTGCAATCCAATTTATGGCGATAGAATCAAAGGGTTTATAACGCGTGGCAGAGGGGTAACCGTCCACACGGCTGATTGCCCTTTTTTAACATTTGCTGATCAGGAACGCATTATTGATGCACAGTGGGACGGCAGCAGCCGTCATGTTGCAACGGTACCGATTGAAGTGATTTGTGAAGATAAAAAGGGGATTCTCGCCACTATCACGGCAGCAATTGCCGCTGCAGAGGCTAATATCGCTAATGCAACGGTCCGTACTACTCCTGATAAAAAAGCAGTAAATGTTTTTATGGTTGATATAATGAATTTAGAGCATCTGGAAGCAGTGATCACCGCCATAAAAGGCGTCAGAGGAGTGCTGAAAGTAACACGCCGACATGGTTAAGCATTATCCTCTGTCTGCTTGACCACGACGGTGCGCTTTACCGGTTTTTGTACAAAACCCGAACGAATGCACCGAGTGCACACATACGTACGTTTGGTTACTCCCTCCGACATGGTGCGTACTTTTTGAAGATTGGGAAGCCACACTTTTTTGGTCTTGTTGTGTGCGTGGCTGATTTTGTAACCTACCTGCCGCCCCTTACCGCACACGCTGCATATACGAGACATAACGACAACCTCCTGTCCTGTTTCAAGGGTAACGATGAGAAAAAAAGTTAAAAACTTATAGCACAGCGATTTTTTTTTCGCAACAAGAATAATTAAAATCTGTTTAAAGTTCATGATAACAGAAAAAAAGGTAGAGAGGTTGCGCTGACGGCTGATTGCATTTGACAGTATTCTTTTATTTATTTTATACTAACAACGACGTTGTGAATGATTTAAGCGGTCATTTAATCCTTTCGTAACATAAACAATGTGGGGATCAGGACTAATGAAAAACAGCCCCCTGGCAATAATTGCCTTCGCCTGCATGGTACTGACACCATGTTTCTTAGCAGTAACTGACGGGTATGCACAGACTGCACATGACGCTCCCCTGGATATGCTGGTACTGTTCCCCGGAGATGCACGCTCGATAGAATTTGCGTATGATGATGTTCTTAGTAGTCCTGAAGGTTGGCATGTAGCGCTCATTGCTGCTTTTGCTCCTGACCAGGAAATTCATCAGCTTGCTATAAACCTTGCACCCCGTGGAGATGTTGGACCGGAACTTGGATACTTTACGTGGGGAATTTTTTTCAACATTACCGGCGGCATTTTTGATTTTATTGAAGTACTGGATCCAAAATTTACCTATGGGTTTGCAGGAGTAAATTACCTTGTCAACATCAATCCTTATATATCGGTGGGCATGCTCTTTTCTGCAGCAACCACAAAGTTTTCTCATGTTGATTTTCCAGTAGAAATGACCATGACGCTTACGCTTTCAAATTAGAATACTACAACGCTGGTGAACCAGTGCGCCGACCTCTACTGTTTATCATCCAAAGCATCGTTCTCATCATACTGCTCAGCCCGGCAGTCGGGCAAACCGACTCAGCAAATGACGCCGGCTGGACTATGTTTCGAGGAAATCCCGAACATACCGGTAGAACAAGTTTGATTGGACCGCCTGAGGAGTCTGAAGTGAAGTGGCGATGGCGTATCGCCTATGAGACAAGCCCTATCAGCGCTTCACCGATTCTGAGCAATGGAAACATGCTGTTCTGCGCTACTGAGGGAGGGTACCTTGCAGGTCTCAGCCTCAGCGGCGGTAATAGCTGGGTCTATCCACTGGACGGGGGTGTCCGTGCTACCCCGGCCGTTGACCAGAGCGGTAATGTGTGCGTCATCACCGGTGATGGCTATATCTACCAGTTCAACAGTTCAGGTGAATTGCAGTGGAAGTGTGACCTTGGCATCGGCATAACCTCATCGCCGGTTATTAGCGGGATGACTGCGTATGTGGGTACCAATAGCAATGGATTGTTTGCACTTCGCCTTGATCCTGACATCAGTTATGAGGAGAATGCAAGCAAGCGGCTGTTGAAATGGGATATTCTTGAATGGTCATTCCTTGCGCAAGGTCAGATCACCTGCTCACCTGCATTTGCCGGGAACACGGTTTTTTTTGGTGCTGGAACGAAGCTCTATGCCCTAAATCCAATTGGAGGGAGTAGTGACAATACTACAGCAAAAGTAAAATGGTCCTATGACCTCAACAGCAGCATCCAGTCATCTCCGGCAGTTTATAACGGCGTTGTCTATGTTGGTGCTGATGATGGCTATCTCTATGCTTTTAAGGAAAATGTCGAGACCGGGACAAAGCGTGGCGAGCTGCTCTGGAAGCGGAAAACAGGCGGGAGCGTGCAGTCATCGCTAGCCATCGCAACTCCGGCAGCAGGCGAAACGAACGCCGCGGTCACCATCTATGTCGGATCAGACGATGGGAAGTTGTATGCACTAAGCGATAAGGGTGATTTGCTGTGGACTTTTTCCACACTCGGACCAATTCGCTCCTCACCGATAATTGACAGCAACGGTGATATCTATTTTGGTTCTGACGATGGTGCGGTGTATGCGTTGTACCCTGACGGATCCCTGAAATGGAAAATTCAAACAGGTGGAAAAGTGCGATCATCACCAGTGATCGGACTGGACAAAAAACTCTACATTGGATCTGACGACGGTCTGTTATACTGCATCGGGGAGAGCACCGAAGAGAACCGTGAGTATGATTTCACGATTGATGTTTCGCTGTCTCTCGCAGCGATAGAAAACAACGGTAACCCAACCACCATTGCAGCGCAGATCAGCTCTGAAAAGTACGGGAAGGATGTTCTCAGCAGAATTGCATCGGTTACGATTGATTTATCGAGCCTGAACCTGATTGGCGTGCTGTCTTCACGTGATCCGCTTTCCGGAGATTTTGAAATCGGTTCTCTCGGCGTCGAACGCATGCTCGATGATGGACTCTATGAAGACGATGTTGCAGGGGATGGTCTTTTCACGTATGCATTCGGACTGACCGACGATGCAGCGCTTATAGGGTGGGATGAGGGTATTTACACACATTATCCTGCACTCGGACCACTCGGCGTTGGACCAGTGCCACTGATGGTGACGGTAACCGATTTGTACGGAAACCGAACCAGCAAGCCGTTTGTTTTAAAAATAGACCAAAAAATGCGGGGGGTACCACCGTTTGAAGACTCTATCCTTAGCCGTTTGAACAATCAAACGCTCAGTATTTCTTTTACCTCAGGAACGCCGAGTATTCTCAGTATTGTACCGTCAAAAGGTTCTCCCGGTCAGCGCCTGAATGTTGCGGTCCTTGGAAAGAATACAAACTTTACCAAAAACAGAACGAGCATTGAGATATTCAATAACGCAGGGACCCGTATTGCATATGCGCTTCCTGAACGGGATGACGTTGATGTACTTAGCGATGTATCACTCAATGCGACGTTGAATATTGTCAATACCGATGAAGTAAAGACTGGAGGACTTGTCGGGCGCTGGGATATTCGGGTTACAACTAAATTTGCCGAGGGCGGCGATGAAATTGTGATCGGAAAAGATCTGTTTGAAATCTCTGCAAGTGCAACAGCAAGCATGAGTGCTCGCAGATCAGATGCGGCAGTGGTTATGCAGCAGCAAGAGCAAACATGCCAATTTGGATTTGATATTACCGATGACCAAGGTGCGCGACCCAAAGGGGCTCCCTATGCAATCAATATTGGGTACCCCCGTACCATCACGATTGAACGTGCACGTGCAGGCATATGGAACTACATGATTAACCTGAGTGAATGTGAAACAACTCCGTCGTTTAAAATTATCACTACCGCAGGTAATTTCGGTTATGTGACTGGCGAGGTCCGAGACGGTATCACGGGACAAGGAATTGATAATGCCACAATCTCGGCGATTACCGGTGATCAAACCACCAGCCCTGCCAATACCACAATTTCTGCAGGCGGAGGATATTACCTGCTGCCGCTTTCAGCTTCAGAACAGAACTATACTGTCATTGCAAGAAAAGACGGGCTCATAGACCTGCACCGTGACGTTAAGATAGTTGACGGTAAGGAGACAAAACTCAATTTTTCACTCAAACCTGAATTTGGTTGCCCTCTGAAGGATCTTGCTCAACCAGAGCTCCTGCTGTTTTTCTATTGGTATCGTGACAAAATTTTAGCGACAACGCCGGAAGGTAGGCACCTGATTTCACTCTATTATCTGCACGCTCCTGAAGTACGAAAGATACTTGCTTCATCGCCTGATTTGTCACAACGGTTTAGAAGGCTTGTGCTACAGACAGCACGGGATTTTGCAGTGGTACCATCAACCGGCGTTCTGCTGCGGTCTGAAACTCGGAGGGATTTTTTTGAGGTTCTTGATCTGATAGCACGCCATGCCAGTCACGATTTGCGACACTGTATAGCACAGGAGCGCGACACGGTTATGCGCTTTCTAAACCGTTAAGGATTCATGGATATCATTGATAGGCTCTGCAGCGTGCAGAGTATCACAGAATCATTGCACCCCATCTGATAGCCCGTTGTATGTTAATTGACAGCATTGCGCACCGAAAGTTTGACCGTGAATTGCAAGTCATAGTCGAGGAAGCTGCACAGATTTCAGAAAAGCTGAAAATAAAAAAGATTCTGGTCATTTGTGAAAGTCTTGCTGTCTGGAAAGCCATTTCACCGTTTTATGCAAATCACCAGTTTATCACCGCAGTTGCTTCAAAACGTCTTGCAGAAAAAATAGCAGTTGAAACATTTCTCTGCGACTTTAGTGGCGTTGCACGCAATGATCGGCTCAATTATGTCATCCGCTCTGCAATAGAAACCGGCAGAATCAAAAAAGGTGAAAGGATTATATGCCTCTACAGCAGGACAGGAACGAAGCTTATTGATACTATCCGTATTGTCCGCATTGAAGAAATGTATGGGCCGGTGTCTCCTCGGGACCTGAAAAACATTGGGAAAAAGGTACCGGTCGAATTGCTTTTCATGGTCGTCAATCTTGCTGTTGAAATTGGACAAGAGGGAAGGGAAGGCTCGCCGATTGGCACTATTTTTGTGGTTGGGGACAGCGAGCGGGTACTTGAAATGTCGAAACCGATGATTTTTAACCCCTTCCGTGGTTATGCTGAGGATGAACGTAATATCTATGACCCTAAAGTTCAGGAAAGCATCAAAGAGCTTGCATTGCTTGATGGGGCTTTTGTGATACGAGAAGATGGTATTGTTTTAGCGGCAGGCATGTACCTCCACGGCGCTGCAGATAGAATCACCCCTATTAAAGGGCTTGGTGCTCGGCACGCTGCTGCATCGGCGATTTCTCAGTCCACAAACGCCATCGCGGTGACGGTTTCAGAATCAACGGGGACCGTCAGAATATTTAGCGGTGGGAAACCTGTTAAAACCATACGATCCTACCGGCTTAGAACGCGGCACTAATTTTCCATCGCCTTTGGCAATTCTATAGCCAAAACAAGAGTGCTCAAGGGGTGCTACGCATTCTGTGGCTTGGCAGCACGCTGACAAATGCTTCCGGTACCCTCCAAGGATAGTATCTATGTGTCTGCTCGTGCGTTGCTGCTGGTCTTCTGAAGTGCCAGAAACCCAGCACCATATATGCCAGCATCATTGCCCAAGGCTGCCATTTGTATGGTGATGTGTTCTTTGGAAATAGAAAACACCCTATCGCAGGTATGATCGAGGAGATAATCAAAAACAAGCTGTAGTGCCGGTGCTACACCGCCGCCGATGATAAAATGGTGTATGTCAAGAAAACTGTTCACGTTTGACATCGCGATCGCAAGATAGTCAGCACATGAGCGCAGTATCTGTAGACATACGACATCCCCATGAGCGGCAGCATGATACACCTGCTCAGGAGTTATTGTTGCAGAAGGTTGGCTGCCGTATTCCTGAAGAGAGGGAATGGTTCCCGCAAGCACTGCCTCACGTGCACGCCTTATAATGGCACTGCCGGATGCTTCTGCTTCAAGGCACCCTTGTTTGCCGCAGGCACACCCAGCACCTTCAGGGTTGACGATCATATGACCAAATTCCCCTGCTTTTCCCTGCTCACCGATCCAAAGTTTTCTATTTAAAATAAGCCCTCCGCCGATGCCGGTTCCAATGGTATATAAGAGAAAATTATCAAGTTTCTTGCCACTGCCTGCCCATAGCTCTCCAAGCGCAGCACAGTTTGCATCATTTTCAAGAAAGACAGGTACAGAAAGTTCAGCGCACGTAAGATCAGCGAGCTTCAGTCCAGAAAGACGTTTAAGGTTAGGAGATTCAAGCAGGGTTGTCCGATTAGGGTCAAGGACGCCGGCAATGCCGATACCTACCGGCGGAACGTAAGCAAGCTCTGAAGCAAGATGTCGTATAAGGGATAAAAGAGAATGGAGAACACCCTGATGCTCTGCTTCTTGACCGGTTGGAACAGCGAATTTAGAGCACAGAGTTCCCTGTGCATCAAAAAGCCCCCCTTTTATCATGGTTCCGCCGATATCAACGCCGATGACATAGGGTACCATAATGACCTCTGGGAAAAATCCAAAGACCGAGTCCAAACGTTATATAAGAATTGGGATACTGTCAAGTATTCGCAACCTCAATGCTAAAAAATTCTTTGGCACAAGCAGTGGACGCAAACGCTACGTCCTCATGCAAACACAAGGTTTTGTTTTGTCGTTGCGCAAATAATTGCATGAAGGTTGTCAGCATGTTACAATGCAGAAAAAGAAACCATGGGTACCACAATGAATCAGACGACGACCTATCTTATTGCACTTGACCTTGACGGAACCTCAGTACGCTATGAGCCGCAGCTTGAGATGGATCCTGATATTATTCGGTTTCTGGACAGTGTCCGGCATGCTGGAGTAGTTTGGGTCATGAACTCTGACCGATACACCGACACCATGGCGGATATAGCCCGTCGCCTTTCTCCTGAGCATATGCCTGAAGCACTCCTGAGCTGTCAGCGGTTTATTCATATATTAAATGGCGATGGGATGTATGAGCCACTCCATGCATGGAACAACGAACAGATGCGTCTTCATGCCGACTTATGGCACAAGCTCCAGCCGAAGTTTGGAGAATGGCAGGAAAACATTCTACGTGATTTTACTGTACTTGACTGTGTGGTGAATGATCTTGTTTTTGCCTTCATGGCACCGCCTGAGCAGACGCCACAGTTGCGTCAACGTTTGCAAGAGTATGTTAAGGATTTTCCCGATGCGCAGGTGTCAGGCAATCACGACTGGAGTTTCATTCTTCATGCTGCATTTTCAAAAGGTAGGGTGCTGAAACGATATGCTGAACACATCGGTGTGCCGGCTGAACGAATCATTGCAGTCGGCGACGGAGTTAATGATATAACCATGCTGGATGGATCAGTAACACGACTTGTCGGTTGCCCGGCAAATGCATCGTTTGAGGTAATAGCTGCGGTAAAGGCTGCAGGGGGGATGGTGGCTGAAGCTGAGGGGCCACAGGGGACATTGGCAATACTCCGAAAGTACTTGTGCAACCTGCCGACGTTAGGCTAATGCATGCTCAATGCGATGAAGCGCTTTTTCAACGTTTTCGTATGAATTAAATGCGCTGATACGAATATACTCCGCTCCACATCTTCCAAATCCAGAGCCGGGTGTACAGACAACTCCTGCCTTCTGCAGCAGAAGATCAAAAAACTCCCAAGAATCATGATTCGTCTTTATCCAAACATATGGTGCATTGATGCCACCGGTGCAGGAAAAACCAAGACGGGTCATTGTTGCACGTATCAGGGCTGCATTGTTCAGATAGTAATCAATCAGCTCGCGTGTCTGCTGGCGACCTTCATCACTGTACACTGCTTCAGCAGCACGCTGAACCGGGTATGAGACGCCATTGAACTTTGTGCTCTGTCGCCGGAACCAGAGCTGATGGAGCATGATAGGTTCCCCCTTACTCGTAAAAGCACGACACTTCTTTGGAATGACGGTGAAGGCGCACCGTGTTCCGGTAAAGCCAGCGCTTTTTGAAAAACTTCTGAACTCTATGGCAACCTCATGAGCACCAGAAATCTCAAAAATGCTGTGCGGTATTTCAGGATCCCGTATAAAAGTTTCGTATGCAGCATCAAAAAGAATCAGTGCACGATGCTCATGGGCATAGGCAACCCACTGCTCAAGCTGTTTTCGGGTTGCTGTTGCGCCAGTGGGATTATTGGGAAAACACAGGTATATCAGATCAACCGGTTTATCTGGTAGGTCTGGCACAAAACCATTTGTCTGAGTTGAATCAAGATAGACAATACCGCGGTATCTTCCGTTATAGCTTTTCCCGGTCCTTCCAGCCATAACATTGGTGTCAAGGTACACAGGATAAACCGGGTCAGGGATTGCAATCTTTATGCGTCGGGCAAAAAGTTCCTGAATATTGCCGGTATCGCATTTTGAGCCATCGCTGATAAATATCTCATCGGGTTCTATGGCAATGCCGCGGTCGTGATAGTCAAAGCGTGCAATCTTTTCCCGCAGGAATAAATACCCTTGTTCAGGACCGTAGCCACGAAAAGTTGCATCAGCAGCCATTTCATCAACAGCACGATGGAAAGCTTCAATACAGGCTCGTGGCAGTGCCCGGGTTACATCACCAATACCAAGCCGAATGATCTCTTGATCAGGGTTTTTTTGTGAAAAAGCAGCGACTCGCTGTGCAATATCAGAAAACAGATAGGAGGGCTGAAGCTTTTGAAAATGTTCGTTAATCAGTATCATAGCTGTACCTGTGGTATGGTTGTGTATGAATGAGCAAACATGCAATAGCAAAATCAAAAACGCATGTCAAAAAAAATAAAAAATGGCACAAGGAATCCACCAGATCATGCTACCTTATAATAATTCAAAATTAAACGGTTGAAGCAGATTGCTATGTACCGCTCCACACAATAAAGGGGTCTCTGATAGAGGTAACCGGTATCATTTTGCTTTCTTGTCTCTGATGATTTTGTTCTTAAGCCCCTCCGGTGAGGGAGGTATGCGGGGAGAGCTTTTCTGCCCCCACCCAACCTCCCCCTGGTCCCGCAGAGCGGGATCTACGACAGGGGAGGCTTCCTGACATGGCGGATCGAGGGCAAAAGAATAACGGCTCCCTTTATGAAAATTCAAAACTTGAATACCCCGCTTTGTAAGCGGGGATGAAAAGTTTTTTGCCGAAGGCAATCAGGGATATGATATACGAAAAAGCATGGGACTTAAAAGAACAAGCCATGCAGTGTATGATACCAAATATCATTTGGTTTGGGCACCGAAATATCGCAAGTGGATACTGAGAGGAGAAATACGGAAACGAGCAGGAGAAATATTTCGGGAGAT